>Ga0209009_1000176_pt1 | contig 26198 bp, 24 predicted proteins | sample BlaSpr_A8_OM3_M2_FD_187979 | JGI IMG/M metagenome (GOLD analysis project Ga0209009, IMG submission 187979) | Forest soil microbial communities from Thunder Bay, Ontario, Canada - Black Spruce, Ontario site 2_A8_OM3_M2 (SPAdes) (version 2) | ecosystem: Environmental > Terrestrial > Soil > Boreal... | reverse complement strand
CAGGACGCGTCGATCTTCGAGCTGGTTGGAGGCCTGATCGGGTCGGCACATGCGCGCGTGATGGTGGAGATGTACGAGCTCGGGAGGCCGGACATCGTGCGGGAGCTGGGCGACGCGACCGCTCGCGGAGTCGGCGTCCGCGTGATCACCGACCCGACGGTGGTCGCGAGTCGCAAGTCCGCGATCATGCTCGACACGCTCGGGGTGCCTGAGCGCGTCTACCCGGTGGACGACGGCCGCCATCAGATCGACCACGTCAAGCTTCTGATCGTCGACGGGGAAGCCGCGGTGGGGGGCATGAACTGGGGCGCGCACAGCGCCCGCAACCACGACTACGTGCTGGAGACTCAGGTCGCGGTCGACGTGGATCGCGTGGCCCGGATCTTCGAGCAGGACTGGAGCCTTGCGGGCGGGCGGCCTTCACCGCTGGCCACGATTTCCGGCGAGGTCGCCCAGACCACTCCGGGTGAGGGGATCCGCTCGATGCTGGAGACAGCGTTGGTGCACGCCATGCGCCGAGCTCTGGCCGAGGTATACACCCTGACCGACCCTGAGGTGATCGCGGAGCTCGTTCAGGCCCATCGCCGTGGCGCCCTGGTCCGCGTCCTTCTCGACCCGAACCAGGCTTACAACTTTCACGGCTACGCGGTGCTCAAAAGCGGCGGTGTGGAGGTCCGCTGGTATCCAATCCCCCGCGGCGCCCTGCTGCACGCCAAGATCGGACTGTTCGACCGCGAGCTCGTGCTCGGGTCGGCGAACTGGACCTTGAGCGGGCTGGGCGTCAACCACGAGCTGGATATCGAGACGGGCGATCCGGCGGCGGTAGCGGCCTACGAGACGCGGTTTGCCGCCGACTGGGCGAGGTCCGGTGGCTAGGTGTCTAGCTTTGGGTCGGAGGACCCGACGATCCGCTGGCGGGCGGGGGTCCCGAGGACCCGAGCGTGGGCGGGCCTGAGGTGGACGTGGGTCCGAAGTTGACCTGGGGCACGGCCCGATCGCCCTCGTCCGCCTGGAAGAAGGCGAACGGCTTGAACCCGAGGACGCCGGCCACGAGCGACGTCGGGAGGGTCTGCAGCTTGATGTTGTAGTCGCGCACGTTGCCGTTGTAGAACCGGCGCGAGAACTCGATCTTGTCCTCGGTGGCGGTCAGCGTCTCCTGGAGGTTGGTGAAGGCGGCGATCGCCTTCAGGTCCGGGTAGTTCTCGGAGACCGCGAACAGGCTGCGAAGGCTCTGGCTGAGCAGATTCTCGGCCTGCCCGATCTTGGCCGGGTCGCCCGTGGCGCCGGCCGAGACCGCGGCGGCGCGGGCGTTGGTGACCGCCTCGAGGGTGCCGCGCTCGTGGCCCATGTAGCCCTGGACCGTGTTGACCAGGTTGGGGATCAGGTCGTGGCGTCGTTTGAGCTCGACGTCGATCTCAGACCAGGCTTCCTGGGTCCGGTTCCGGGCCGTGACCAGTCCGTTGTAGGTAAGGACCAGCCAGCCGACCACGATGATGACGATCGCAACGACTATCCAGGTGCCCATCAGGAATAGATCCTACGCGTGGGCGCGCCGAGCCCAGCGAGTCTTCTTAAGCATCTTCTTGTGCTTGTGCTTGCGCATCTTCTTGCGCCGCTTCTTGATTACCGAGCCCAATCCAACTCCCAGACACGATTGATTTTCTAAATGGGGACACCCGCCCAGAGCGGGGCCCGGGAATCATACCGTAAGCTGCCGGCCGCCCGTTCGAGCCTAAACTCACCCTCGATGTTCTTCAGCGACGCCCACGAGGAGCTCCGGCTGCACATCCGTAGGTTCCTCGAGAAGGAGGTCCAGCCTCACCTCGAGGAGTGGGAGGAGAAGACATTCCCCGACTCGATCTTCAAGCGGTTCGGCGAGCTTGGGTTCCTCGGCCTCCGCTATCCGCCCGAGTACGGCGGACAGGGCGGGGACTACTTCTCGGCCGTCGTCCTGTCCGAGGAGATGGCGCGGATCGCGTGCGGCGGGCTCGGGATGGCGGTGGCGGTCCAGGCGGAGATGGCCACGCCACCCGTGTTCAAGTTCGGGACCGAGGAGCAGAAGCGCAAGTGGCTGGCGCCGGCCATCCGCGGCGAGCAGATCGCCGCCCTCGCCATCACAGAACCGGACGCAGGCTCCGACGTGGCGGCGATCACGACCGTCGCCCGCCGCGAGGGCGACCAATTCGTGGTCAACGGCCGCAAGATCTTCATCACGAACGGAGCCCGTTGCCACTGGGCGCTGGTGGTGACGAAGGGCGATCGCGAGCGTGGCCACAGCGGCTTCAACCTGCTCGTGATCGAGAAGGGCACGCCAGGGTTCCAGGTCACCCGCACGCTGCAAAAGCTCGGGATGCACTCATCGGACACCGCCGAGCTGCTGTTCGAAAACTGCCGCGTGCCCGCCGCGAATCTCATCGGCGCGGAAGGCGAGGGATTCAAGAACCTGATGTGGGAGCTGCAGGGCGAGCGCATGATCGCGGCCGCGGGTGCAATCGCCGGCGCCGCCCGCGTGTTCGAGTACACGATGGAGTACGCGCGCAACCGCCAGGCGTTCGGCCAGCCGATCTCTCAGTTCCAGGTGATCAAGCACACGCTCGTTGACATGGGGACGAAGATCGCCGCGATCCAGGCGTTCGTCTACCAGACGGCGAAGCAGTGGAACGAGGGCGAATATCCGGTGCGCGAGATCTCGCAGGCCAAGCTGCTCGCGACGCAGGTTGCATGTGAGGTGGCCGACGACGCGATCCAGATCCTCGGCGGGCACGGCTATATGCGCGAGTTTCCTGTCGAGCGCGCGTGGCGCGACGCCCGCCTGGCGCGGATTGGCGCCGGGACGGACGAGATCATGAAGGAGATCATCGCCAAGACCTACGGCCTGTGATTGAGCCGACGATGTTCGCGGGGTGTGAGCCGGAGGTCGCGGCCGGCGTCGACGGAAGGATCCTCGCGGTGGGGGAGGGGGCGCGTGCAGCGGCCGGCCGCCGAGCCCGCGTCGTCCGGCTGCACGGGCGGGCGTGGCCCGGCCTGATCGACGCCCACGTCCACCTCGAGGGGCTCGCCGACCGGCGCCTGACGCTCGACCTAACCGGCACCTCTAGCCTCGCCGAAGCTCTCGCGCGGATCGCTTCGTGGTCAGAACGAATGCCTCGTGAGGCATGGGTCGTCGGAGCCGGCTGGTACAACGACGCGTGGCCCGACCCGGCGTTTCCGACCAGCGCGCAGCTCGACAAGGCGGCCGGCGGGCGTCCCGCGTACCTGCGACGCAAGGACGGGCACTCGGCGTGGGTCTCCGGCGCGGCGCTGAAGCTCGCGGGCATCGAGCCCGACGGGCGCGGCCGCCCAACCGGGATCCTGCGAGAAACCGCGGTACAGCCGGTGGCCGACCTCGTCCCGCTCCCGGAAGACGCCGCGTTCGATGACGCGATGGCGCGCGCTCTCGAAGGCCTTGCCGCCCTGGGACTGACCGGCGTCCATTCCATGGACACGGCGCGCGGCCTGGGCTCATGGCAGAGGCTCCGCTCGAAGGGGCGGCTGCCGATTCGCATCACGTACAACCTCCCCGCCGCGGACCTGCCGCACGCGATGCGCCTTGGCGTGCGTTCTGGCTGGGGCGACGAGTGGCTCCGCATCTGGGGCGTCAAGGCGTTCCTCGACGGTTCGCTCGGCAGCCGCACCGCCGAGATGCTCGACGGCTCGGGTGTCGCGCGACTGGTCCAATCGGACCTCGTCGAGCTCGTCGGGCAATGCGCGCGAGCTGAGCTGAACGTGTGCCTCCACGCGATTGGCGACGGCGCCGTTCGAAGAGCGCTTGACGCGCTCGCTCCGCACCGCGAGGCGTGGCAGCAGTGGCGCCCGCGCATCGAGCACGCGCAGTGCGTCAACCCGAAGGATGTCAGGCGGTTCGCGCGCATCGGTGTGGTCGCCTCCATGCAGCCCATTCACTGGGTCGCGGACCGCGAGCTCGTAGACCGCTACTGGTCGAAGGTGGCGGGCAACTCATACGCGTGGGGTGCTCTCGCCCGGGCGGGTGCGCGGCTGGCCTTCGGCTCGGACGCGCCGGTGGAGACGGCGGACCCGCTGGCCGGAATCGAAGCTGCGACCGTTTGGCGGCGGAAGTCGGGATGGCATCCTGAGCTCGCCGTTTCGCGCGCGGCGGCCCTCCGGGCCTACACGTCAGGCGCCGCTTACGCGATAGGAATGGAGAGAGACCTTGGCACGCTGCGGCCAGGGAAGCTATGCGACATGACGGTGGTCGACGAAGGCAGGGTGGTCGCGACAGTTGTCGGCGGCCAGGTCAGCTTTTTGCGAAAGCCTGTCGCACCTTCGCGGCGGTCTGCGTCAAAGCCTCGTTGACGACCTTGACGTCATCGATCACGGGCATGAAATTGGTATCGCCGTTCCACCGTGGGACGACGTGAAAGTGCACGTGGTCGGGAATCCCCGCGCCGGCGGCGCGCCCGACATTCGCACCGACGTTAAAGCCTTCCGGATTCATGGTGCTGCGCAGCACATCAATGGTCCTGCGAAGAGCGCGCATCAGAAGGGTCGTCTGCTCGTCGTCGAGGTTCTCGAGTCCTGGGACATGAGCGACGGGGACCACCATCATGTGCCCGGGGTTGTACGGGAACTTGTTCATGATCACCAGCGCGCCATCCGGACGCCAGACCACGAGCTCGGCATCCGGGTCGTCAGGGTGCTGGATGACGCGACAGAACAAGCAGCCTTGCTTCTGCTCGCCCGCGATGTACTCCATGCGCCACGGCGCCCACAGTCGCCTCATTGATCTACGTCCTCTTCTTGCTCATGGTCACGGCCGTCTGGGGCTGGACCTTCGTCCTGGTCAAGGACGCGCTCACACACTACCCGACCCTGCCCTTTCTCCAATTGCGCTTCATCCTCGCGTTTCTCGTGATGGCCGCATTGGTTCATCGCTTGCCTGCGCGGCGCGAGGTGCGCGTCGGTGTCATCGCGGGGGCCGTGCTGGCGGCGGGATACCTGACGCAAACCGTAGGGCTGACGATGACCAGCCCCGGCAACTCCGGCCTCATCACCGGGCTCTTCGTGGTTTTCACGCCGCTGATCGATCGCGTCTTTGGCGTGGCGCTGCGCTGGTACACACTCGTCGCGGTCGCGGCGGCGTTGGGCGGCACTGTGCTGCTGGTCGGCGGGCCCTCGGGATTCGGGCTCGGCGACCTCCTCACCGTCGCCTGCGCATTCCTGTACGGGCTCCACATCGTGCTACTGAGCCACTGGTCACCGGGCTTGCGTTCGGCGCCGCTGGCCATGCTCCAGATGGGCACTGGTGCGGCGATCTTCAGCGCGGGCGGATCGTGGTCGCTGCAGATCCCGAGCACGGACGTATGGGTCGCAATCGCGGTTACGGGCGTATTCGCGTCGGCCCTTGCCTTCTACATCCAGACATGGGCCCAGCAGCATCTCAGCGCGAGCCGCACGGCCCTCATCCTGACCACCGAACCGGCGTGGGCCGTCGTCGCCGCGGTCGTGCTGGCGGGTCAGCGTTTCGGGTTGCTGCAGGCCCTGGGCGCCGGCCTCATGCTGGCCGCGATCGTGGGGCATGAAGTCGCGCATCTAAAATTCAAACCCAATGGAGACAAGGTCGCGGCGTAGCGGATACGTCCCGCAGGAGATCGAGCCCAAGTGGCAGAAGGTCTGGGCCGAGCGCGGGGTGATGAAAGCCGAAGACGCCTCGCCAAAGCCGAAGTTCTACAACCTCGTGATGTTTCCCTACCCGTCCGGGCCCCTGCACATGGGCCACATGCGCAACTACGTGATCGGCGACCTGCTATCGCGGTTCAAGCGCATGCAGGGCTTCGAGGTGTTGAACCCGATGGGGTGGGACGCCTTCGGCCTGCCGGCCGAGAACGATGCCATCAAGCGTGGCGGTGGCGTGCATCCGGAGGTATGGACGCGCGGAAACATGGCGATCGCCAAACGCCAGCTCGGGATCATGGGCGTGCTGTACGACTGGGATCGCGAGGTCACGACGTGCGATCCGTCCTACTACCGCTGGACTCAGGAGCTGTTCCTGCTCTTCCTTGAACGCGGGTTGGCGCATCGCATGATGTCGCCGGTCAACTGGTGCCCGGTCGACAAGACCGTGCTCGCCAATGAGCAGGTGATCAACGGCAGGTGCTGGCGACACCCGGACGTCGAGGTTGAGAAGCGCGACCTCGAGCAGTGGTTCCTGCGCATCACCGAGTACGCGGACCGTTTGCTCGACGACCTGTCGCTGCTGGACCACTGGCCCGAGAAAGTGCGCGTCATGCAGGCGAACTGGATCGGCCGCAGCCACGGAGTCGAGGTCGAGTTTCCCATTGACGGGCATCCGGACGAGTCGGTGCGGATCTACACCACCCGGCCCGACACGCTGTTCGGCGTCACCTTCATGGTCCTTGCCCCGGAACACCCGCTCGTGGAAAAGCTCACGGTCCCGTCGCAGCGCCTGGCTGTGCGTGAGGCCGTCGAGACCTCACGCAAGGAGCGTGAGATCGATCGCATGTCGAGCGAGGTGCCGCGGCTCGGCGCGTTCACCGGTGCCTACGCGATCAATCCGCTGAACGGCGAGAAGGTGCCGATCTGGGTGGGCGACTACGTGCTGATCACCTACGGCACCGGAGCGATCATGGCCGTTCCCGGCCACGACCAGCGCGATTTCGATTTTGCGCGTCAGTTCAGCCTGCCGATCCGCGAGGTGATCGCGCCGTCCGGCCAGTCCCAGGGCGAGCTGGAGAGGGCATATACCGGACCCGGCTTGATGATCAACAGCGGAAAGTTCGATGGCCTGGACAGCAAGGAGGGCTTCGACCGGACCGCTGACTTCATCGAGAAGAAGGGAATCGGCAAGCGCGCGGTCAAGTACCGGCTTCGCGACTGGCTGATCTCGCGGCAGCGCTACTGGGGTTGCCCGATCCCGGTGGTGCATTGCGAGGTGGATGGAATCGTCGCGGTGCCACACTCCGAGCTCCCGGTGCTGCTTCCCCGCGAGTACAAGCCGCTGGGCGACAACCCCGATTTCTGGCGCACGAAATGCCCGAAGTGTGGGCGCGATGCACGACGCGAAACGGACACGATGGACACGTTCATCGATTCGTCCTGGTACTTCCTGCGCTATACGGCGGCACACGACAACACGCAGCCGTTTGACCCGGAGCTGGCCAATCACTGGATGGCCGTGGACCAGTACACGGGCGGCATCGAGCACGCGATCCTCCACCTGCTCTACTCGCGCTTTTTCCAGAAGGTCTTGCACGACGCCGGCCGGGTCGAGACGTCAGAGCCGTTCGCCAGGCTTTTCACGCAAGGGATGATCCGGCGTGGAGGCCAGGTCATGGCGAAGTCGAAGGGCAACGGCGTGGCGCCCGACGATCTGGTCGCACGCGATGGCGCCGACGCCGCGCGTATTTACGAGATGTTCATCGGACCGCCCGACGAGGATGTCGAATGGTCGGATGCTGCGATCGCCGGTCCTGTGCGCTTCCTGCAGCACGTGTGGCGCCTGGTCGAATCGCCGGATTCGTTCCAGGTCACCGGGTCGGATGCGTCGGCGGATGTGCTGCGGCGCCGTGTGCACCAGGCGATCCGAAAGGTGACGGAGGACTACGAAGGGTTTCACTTCAACACGGCCGTCGCCGCCTTGATGGAGCTGGCCAATGCTCTGCAGGCTTATCTGGCCGGCGGCGGCGGGCGAGATGCTCAATGGGACTTGGCCCTTCAGTCGCTCGTGCTCTTGTTGAACCCGATGGCGCCGCACGTCGGCGAGGAGCTGTGGTCGCGGATCGGAGGGATGGGCCTTGCGGCGGATGCGGCATGGCCGCAATTCGATCCCGCCGCGGCTGCGGAACCAGAGGTGACGCTGGTGATCCAGGTGGCGGGGAAGGTCCGGGACCGCGCGACGGTGCCGGTCGGCACGACCGAGGCGGCCGCGCTGCAGATCGCGATGCGGAGCGAGAAGGTTCGCAGCGCGCTAAACGGACTCGCGCCCTCGAAGGTCGTCCACGTGCGGGACCGGCTGATCAACCTCGTCCCTTAACGGGCAGGGTTGACCCAGCCCGCCGACCGACAATACATTTCCTCGCCGCACCCCCCTCGGGTGGGTGGGGGGTGGCGGGTGGGATTTAGTAGGACGCGAACTATTCCTGTGGGACGGGGACCCGGATTCCCGAGTCGAGGACGTAGTTCGCGGTCACAGTGGAACCAGATGGGACGGTCACCTGGACCGGCCCGCTGATGACTCGCATATTCGTCGCAAGGTGAACAGTCCAGGTCCCGGCGGCCAGCGCCACCGTGTAATGGCCGTTCGAGTCCGTCGCGGTCTTCGCGCTCTCGCCGACGCTCGTGAAGTCGATCTCCAAATCACCCACCGGCCGCCCGGCGCACTGCGGTCCCGCCTGTTCGACTGGAAAGCACGGCACTGCGACCACCGTTCCCGTCACGGTTCCCGCGCCGGGTGACGCGCTCCCGGGGAAGCGGTAGGCGCCGCATGCCGCGATCACCAGAACCAACGCCGCCAGCAGGACGTTCTTCATCACAAGACCCAACGCCTCCCGAGGGCAAGAGGTCACGCACCCCAACCAATCGCAGGGCCCCTCCGCGCTAGTGTGTTTAGGCTCAATCCCGGATGGCCAAGCGGTAAGGCAGAGGACTTTGGATCCTCGACCGAAGGTTCGAATCCTTCTCCGGGAACCAACCTCCACTCCTTAACAGGCTGGGTTCATATCTCTAGGCACCCCGCCTAGCCTCGGACCATGCGCTCGCACCTACATCTCATTCCGGGCTGGAAGCCCGTCTTGTTGATTGCCGCGCCCATCGCGATTGCCGGTGGGGCTCTCGTCGCAGCCTACTTCTACACGTCGTCGGTCTCGGCCGCCGCCAACAATCACCCGGTCCCCGTCAACGCCGCCCTCGACGTGCCCCCGCCCGCCGGGCTCCTGGTTCACGTCATCGGGGCGGTCGAAAACCCCGGGCTCTACCGCCTGCCTCGCGGCGATCGCGTGTACGACGCCATCGCCGCCGCCGGCGGTCTGAGCCCAGACGCCGACCCGACCAAACTTCCGAATCTCGCCGGCCGGCTCAAGGACGGAGAGCAGGTCAAGGTCGCGTTCGCCAAAACCACCTCGGGAACCGCGATCACGCGAACCAACCTCAACACGGCAACTGTCGACGAGCTGCTGACCGTCCCCGGCTTCACCGAGGCATTCGCACAGGAGGTGATCGACTACCGCACGAACTTCGGCGGCTTCCAGAACACGCGCGAGCTCGTCGACATCCTCGGCATGAGCGAAGCGGAGTACGTCATCGCCCGTCGCTACCTCACTCTGTGAGCCGCTACCCGGCGCTGGTTGTCGCCACGTCGTGGTGCGTCGCGCTTGCCGCTACCGTGGTGCTGGCTCCCTTCCAACCCTTCGTCGGCGTCGCTGCCATCGCGTTGGCCATCCCTTTTCTTGCTCTCGCTCTCGCGCTGCGGCCCGCCATCCTCGCCGTGGCTCTTTCATTCGCGCTACTCGCTGTCGGCCGCGCCGAGCTGCCCCCATCCGATCCCCAGGCGCCCATCCGCGCGGCCGGCCTCGTCGGGCGGATCGCGGTCATCAGCGGCCGCGTCGCTGACGACGGCCGGCCGTCCGCCGGTGGCGGTGAGGTCCTGGTCGAGCCCGACCAGGTCGTGATCGGCTCCTCGCACGTCAGCGGCATCGGCAACCTCATGGTTCGCTGGCGCGGACCGACCATCGCAACCTTCGGCGCGCACGTCCAGGCGGCCGGCAAGCTCCTGCAGCCGCGCGACCTGCCGACCTTTGACCGCCGCGCCTACCTCGCCCAGCGCCAGGTCTACCTCGAGCTCCAGACGACGAGCTTCGACGTGGTCAGCGACGGATCCGGCCTCGCCGCCTTCCCCGCATGGCTGCGCGCGCGCTACACCTCGGCGCTTGACGACGCGGTGCCGTCGCCTCACGCCGCCGTGCTGTTGGGGGTTGTGCTCGGAATCCGCCAGGGCATCCCGCCCGGCCTTCAGAACGCCCTCATCGCCACCGGCCTCGTTCATCTCCTGGTGCTCAGCGGTCTGAAGGTTGCCGTCTTCGCCCGCATCGTCCAGGGTGCGCTCCAGCCGATCCTCGGAAGACTCGCCACCTGGCCGGCTCTCGCGCTGATCGCGGTTTACGCCATGGTCGGCGGAGCCACGCCGGCCGCCGTGCGTGCCGCCGCGATGGGCGGGCTGGCCATCGCGGCCTCGCGCCTGGGCCGGCCGACCCACGTCTGGACGTCACTGGCCATTACCGCCGCGGCGATGCTCGGCTGGCACCCCGAGCTCGCTTGGGACGTGGGCTTTCAGCTTTCGTTCGCCGGGACCGCGGCGATCATCCTGCTAACTCCTGGCATCGAAAGACGCCTGAAGTTCATGCCCACTGTCCTGCGCGAGCCCTTTGCGGTCACCTGCGCCGCGCAGGTTGGCACGCTGCCCATGATGGCCACCGACTTCCACGTGCTTTCACCCATTGCGCCGCTGGCCAACGCGCTGGTGATTCCAATCCTCCCGGCGCTCATTACCGCGGGGTTGCTGCTCGGCCTGCTTTCAGCCGTGCCCGAGGTCGCACGCTTTGCCGCGATGCCTGTTGTCGGGCTGCTCGCCTACCTCGAGCAGGTGGCCTACCTCCTGGCTCGCGTACCGGCCGCTGTCATTCCCATCCCGAAGTTCCCAACCTGGACCGGCATCGCTTACTACTCCTCTCTCGGGCCGGGCATCGTAGCCGGACAAGCTTCCGGCAGAACCCGATCGATGGCCATCGTCACCGCCATCGTTGCGCCGCTCGTGATCGCCATCACGGCCTTGGGCATGTGGGCCAACGCTCCACCCCAGGCCATCGTGATGGCTGTCGGTGACGGCCAGGCCGTCCTCTTTCGCGGACCGCACGGTGCGATCCTCGTCGACGGCGGCCCGAGCCCAGCCCGCCTCAAGGACGAGCTCGGCGCCCAGCTGCCCCCGTGGCAGGCAACACTCGGTGCCCTCGCCATCACTGCCCCGACGCTGGGCCACGTGGGCGGATTGGCCGGATTCGACCGCACCGCCCGCAATCTCCTCATCCCGGACGCCCAGCTGACCGGCTCCGCGTGGCGTACCGCGGCGCTGGAAGCAACAGCTAGAGGCGCATCGGTTACCCGACTCTCAGCTGGATCGACGATCTCGATCGCGGGATTCCACATTCAGGTTGTCGCGCCCGAACCGGGAGCCCCGGGCGACCAGGTGGGCGCGGCCTACCTCGGTCTGCGCATCGTGGCACCCGACGGCCGAAGCTTCTGCGACCTCAGCGACCTCGACCTCGACGCCCAGACTGTCGCTGCGTCAAGACTCCGCGGCCCGTGCACCTACCTCCTGCTGCCGGTCGGCGGACGCAGCCAACTCTCGCCCGACCTCGACAACACCGCCGTGACGGCGACCACGCAACTCATCGCCTCCCGTACCGCGGGCAGGCTGGCGAACGGTTTTCCGCCCAACATCCTTCGCACCGACCAGGAGGGGACGATCACGCTCGCCATGTGAGACGCGATCGCCCCCCAAGCTGACGTAGCTCTACGAGATCTTGATCTCTCGGCTGGTCGAGTTGCAGTCGAATCCGCAGACGAACGCGTTGGCCGCGCCAGGGCCTGCGACAAACGATGCCGGACCCTTTACTACACCGAACGCCTGAACGAAAACCACGACCGTTTGCCTCGTGTCATCGCACGTCGGCGTCCAGCTTCCGAACCCTTGGTCTCCCTGGAGGTCGGTTACCGAGACGCTGCCGAAGGCGCCCCCTCCGGGGTAGCCGCCCCCGAAGCCTGGAAATGGCGCAGGCGATCTTGCGGCCGCCACGGTCGCCGCGACGATCGGTCAGCCGATCGACTACTGGGTGGCGATCGATCCGGGCGGGCTTGCCGCGATGATCGACGCGTTCGGAGGCATCAGCCTCACCGTGCCGAACGAGCTGGACGACTACCGATACCCTCTCGACGACACCGACCGGACGACTCACGTCCATTTCGATGCAGGGCCTCAGACTTTGAGCGGACAGCTGGCGGTGCAGTACGCGCGATCCCGTCTCAGCACCTCCGACACCGACCGCTCCCGTCGCCAAGAGCTCGTTCTGGCCGCTCTTCTTCACACCGTGCGCACCGGACGGATTGGTCTCGGCATCATTTCGGCCGCGGGGCCCATTGCGCAAGGCCTTCGCACCAACCCGCGCCCGATCGAGATTCGAGAGCTCGCGGAGCTCATGAGGGGAGTCCAGGAAACAGACATCAAGAGCATTACGCTCGACGACTCGGGACTGCTCGAAGATCAATCGGGCCCCGCCGGCGACGTGGTTGTCCGCGCGACGCCAATTACGCCGCGCTGCGGCAGTTCGTCGCAGAGCAGCTGCTGTGAACCTCTAACGTAGATCCATCAATGACCCGAGCTACAACCTCCCGCGCGACAACGCTCGTCTTGATTCACGGCGACGAACGATTCCTCATTGTCGAAGCTGCTCGCGCGACCATCGAGGCCTGGAAGCAGGATCTTGTTTCCGATTTCGGCTTCGAGACTCTCGAAGGCACTGGCCTCACCCCGAGCCGCCTCCAGGATTCGATCCTCCAGGCCCCTTTCCTCGATCCCTACCGAGCCGTCTACGCGCGCATGCTCCCCGCCACCCGCGCGGAGTCGATGGCCCCCGCCCTGGCCGAAATTCCACCCACCACCCGCTTGCTCGTCACCGTCGCCGGACGGCTCAGCCCCGGCAACAAGCTCGTGAAGGCCATCACCGCAGCGGGGGGAGCCTCACAGGAGATGCAGCACCTCAAGGGCCGCGCCCTCGGCGACTGGACGGCCAGGCGTGCAGCCGAAACCCACGGTCTCACCGCCGCCATCGCAGCCCAGGTCGTCCGCGTCACGCCGCCCGACCTCAGCATCATCGACTCGGAGCTCAGCAAGCTGGCCGCCTACAAGGCATCGGGCTCGAAGCTCACGAGCGACGCGATCACAGAGCTGCTTGCCGGCGGACGCGAGGACGAGATCTTCAAGCTCACCGACAACCTGCTGCCTCGCCCGACACCTCAGGCCATGCAGATCGCACGCAACCTGACCCGGGGTGGCCTTCAGCCGACGTCGATCGCCTACCGCATGGCAAGACACGTGGCGCTCGTGCTCGAGGTTCGCGCACGCCAGGAGCGCGGCGAGTCGCTGCAGCAGGTCCAGGATGCGATGGCCGAGCATCGGTTCGTCATCCAGAAGGCATTTGAGGTCGCGCAGGGCGCCGATCCCGACCGCCTCGAGAGCGCGCTCAGCGCGATCCGAGACTACGAGTGGGAGGTAAAGTCGGGCCAGGTCGACGCCGAGCTAGGACTGGACGTCCTGCTGACGCGCCTCTAACCGGAAGCTACTTCTTCTTCGCGGCGGCCGGTTTCGAAGCCGCCGGCTTCGCCGCCGCAGTGGGACCAGCGGCCACGGCCCGCTTCTTGCCCTTCGCGGCCGGCGCGGCAGGTGCGACCGCCAGCTTCGCCATCTGCCTGGTGAGCCGAGCCTTGCGCCGGGCGGCGTTGTTCCGGTGCAGGACACCCTTCGACCCGGCGCGATCCAGCGCCCGCACGGCCTCCAGCGTCAGCGCGAATCGCTCAGATTCCGCGACCGGACCCCCGAGCAGAGACTTTCGTGCCTTGACGACCAGGGTCTTTACCTCCGAACGCACGGCGCGGTTGCGCGCGGCACGGCGCACGCCGGCCCGGGCCTGCTTCTTCGCAGAGGCCGTTCGCTTAGCCATGAGTCATCACCAGGCTGGAAGTCCGCACGAACCTAGGATTATAAGCGCCCATGGAGTTTGAGCTCGGCGGCAAGCGTCCGAAGGTGCATCCCGACGCGTACATCGCACCGACCGCGGTCCTCATAGGGGACGTCGTGGTCGAGGCGGGCGCGAGCGTGTGGTTTGGCGCGGTCTTGCGCGGCGACGAGGCGCAGATCATGGTCGGTCGAGGCGCGAACGTCCAGGACAACGCAGTCCTTCACTGCGCCGAACATCTTCCAACCGTCCTCGAGCCAAACGCCAGCGTCGGCCATTCCGCACAACTCGAAGGGTGCGTCGTCGAGCATGGCGCTGTCGTCGGCATGGGCGCGACCATGCTCCAGCGCAGCCGCCTCGGCGCCGGATCGATGCTCGCAGCGGGCGCCGTTCTTCAGGAGGGCATGGAGATACCTCCCGGCCACATGGCGGCGGGCGTGCCGGCCACCGTCAAGAAGGCGCTCGACGGATCATCGAACAACTGGGTGGGCACCACCGCCAAGCACTACCAGGACCGCGCTGTCGCGTATCGAGCCAAGCTCAAACCCGTCGACGCGCGTTGAGCATCGCGCTGCCCGCGCGTGCCAAGCTCAATCTCGACCTTGCAGTACTCGGCCGCCGCACCGACGGATTTCACGACGTCCGTACCACCTTGCAGGCGATCGACCTTCACGACCTGATCACCCTCGCGCCCGCACGACAGACGACGCTCACTACGTCAGGCCTCCCGATCGCCAACCCATCTCATAACTCCGTTCTCAAGGCGCACGCAACACTCGAGCGAGCCACCAACCAGCAACTGCCAACACGCATTCACCTCCACAAGAGAATTCCGCCCGGCTCCGGCATGGGCGGCGCGAGCTCCGACGCCGCCACTGCGCTCATAGCCCTCGCCGCCCTTCACCACATCACCGCCGACCTACCCACGATCGCAAGCACCCTCGGCGCCGACGTCCCCTTTTTCCTCGCCGGCGGCACCGCCATCGCCGAGCAGCGAGGCGACCACCTCACGCCCATCCCCACGCAACCACAGTGGTTCGCCATCGCCTGGCCCGGAGTTGAACTGCCGACCCCGGACGTTTACCGTGCGTGGGACGACATGGAACCCCGCCAGGCAAACGAACCCAACCACCTCACCGATGCCGCCATGCGCATTGAACCGCGACTGAAAGAGTTTGCCAATGCCCTTAACAGCGGCAAAAAGCACTCCTGGCAGATGACCGGCAGCGGCTCAGCCTTCTTCCTGCGCTGCGGCGACGAAGACGAGGCGCGCATCGCGGTCGCGAGGCTCAAATGCTGGACCGCCGTCGCCCAGGCAATCGGTCGGTGGACATGAGCCGCCCAACCCGCGGCAGCGAGATTCGAAAGACCGCCGCCGTACTGGCCGGCAAGGCCACCGGCGCCCTTAGCCGTGTCACGCGGCGCGGCGGCGGCACCACCCTGCCCGGCGACGTGGCCAGGGCGATCGACCCCAACGTCCTCACGAAGCTCGCGGCCGACCTCACAAAGGGATCGGTCGTCATCACCGGCACCAACGGTAAGACCACCACGGCAAGGCTCATCAGCCACCTGCTCGAAGGTGCGGGAAACAAAGTCGTATCCAACCGCGCCGGGGCCAACCTCATCTTCGGCGCGACCGCCGCCGCTCTCAAGAGCGCAGCATCAACCGGCAAGCTGCATGCCGATTGGGGCGTCTTTGAGATCGACGAGGCGAGCCTGCCCAGCGCGGTCGAGGAGATCAAGCCCACAGCCACTGTCGTCTTGAACCTCTTCAGGGATCAGCTCGACCGCTATGGCGAGCTCGAATCGATCGCCAAGAAGATCGAGCGTGCGCTCAGCGCCCTGCCGGAACAAAGCGCCAAGATTCTCAACGCGGACGACCCGCGAGTCGCCGAGATCGGCCTCGGCCTGCCGACGCCACCGACCTGGTACGGCCTCGACGACACCAGCGTCGCGGCCCACGAGCTGCCGCACGCCGCCGACGCGCGAACCTGTCCGAGATGCGGCGCAAGCCTGAAGTTCGACGCCGTCTACGTCGGCCATGACGGCGTCTACAGCTGCCCCAACGGCGACTTCGCAAGGCCCGCTCCGGCCATCACCGCACGAAACATCAAGCTCGACGGATTCGACCGCTTCTCCGCGACCATCGACAACACGCGCATCGACATCCCGCTCGGCGGCCTCTACAACACGTACAACGTGCTCGCTGCATTCGCGGTCGCGCGCACGCTCGGCCTGGAACCGACCTACATCGCCGAGAGACTGAAAAATTTCAGCGCCGCCTTCGGCCGCCAGGAGCGCATGGAGTTTCGCGGTAGACACCTGAACCTCGTCCTCTCGAAAAACCCCGCCGGCTTCAACGAAACGCTGAGGACTGCAGTCGAGCTGGCGCACGCCACGAGCTTCCTGATCGCACTCAATGACCACAAGGCCGACGGCACCGACGTCTCGTGGATCTGGGACGTCGACTTCGAGCAGCTGAAGGGCAAAGCGAATGTTGTCGTGCCGGCGGGCAATCGCGCCCACGACCTCGCGGTGAGACTCAAGTACGCGGGCGTGCCGGCGGCCCCGCCGGAAACCGATCCCGGCCGCGCACTCGACCTCCTCATCAAGATGACCAACGAAGGCGACACGGCCCACCTTCTCTGCACGTACACCGCGATGCTCGACCTCAGGGACGAGCTCGTGCGGCGCGGTTGGGCCAAGCCCTACTGGGAGACTTAGGGGAATGAAGTTCACCGTCGGTTGGCTCTACCCCGACCTAATGAACATCTACGGCGACCGCGGCAACATCCTCACGCTGCTGAAGCGCGCGGAGTGGCGTGGCTATGAGGCGAAGTTGATCGAGCTCGGCCGCGGCACGACGCAGCAGATGGATGAGGTAGACGTCTTCTTCTTCGGCGGCGGCCAGGACCGCGAGCAGGCCCTCGTCTATGAAGATCTTCTCGAGTTCAAGCAGCCGCCGCTCGAAAGAGCAGTGAACAGCGGAGCCGGCGTGCTCGCGGTCTGCGGCGGCTACCAGCTCCTCGGCCACTACTACCAGACCGCCGAGGGCGAGCGGTTCCCCGGCATCGGCATGATCGACGTCCGGACAGAAGCGGGTAAGAAGAGGTTCATCGGGGACGTCGTCGTCGATGCGGAAATCGAAACGCTGACACCCAAGACGCTCGTCGGTTTCGAAAACCACAGCGGACGCACGTATCTCGGACCCAAGGCGAGACCTCTCGGAAAAGTCCGCCTTGGAAACGGAAACAACGGATCGGACAAGACCGAAGGCTGCCTGCAGGGCACCGTGCTGGGCACGTACCTGCACGGCTCGCTGCTACCGAAGAACCCGCACCTCGCCGACTACCTGATCCGCAGCTCTCTCATCCGGCGCGGCGTCGACGAGCTTTCGCCGCTTGACGACTCGGTTGAGCGGGCCGCGCACGAGCGGATTTTGCAGCACGCCCAGAACCAGCACCGCTAGCACCTCGGGCCGACCCGTTCGACGAGACAGCGACCACTCGCGGCGTGAGCGCCTCGCGCAGCACCTCGTCGATCGACTCGATCAAAACCAGCTGCATCTCTTTGCGCAGGTCGGCGGGAATGTCGTCGAGATCGGCCTCGTTGCGTCGCGGCAGCAGCACCCGCCGCAGCCCGGCGCGGTGCGCCCCCAGCACCTTCTCCTTGATGCCGCCGATCGGCAGCACCCTACCGCGAAGCGTGATCTCGCCAGTCATCGCGACGTCGTCGCGCACCGGCCGGCCGGTTAGCAGCGACGCCATCGCGGTCAGCACCGTCACGCCCGCCGAAGGTCCCTCCTTCGGCTGCGCACCCGCCGGCACATGAACATGGATGTCGTTCTTGTCGAAGAGTGACGGATCGATGTCCAGGGACGCGGCGCGCGATTTCAAGTACGAGAGAGCTGCCGACGCGGACTCCTTCATCACGTCGCCCAGCTGGCCCGTCAGCTTCAGCTCACCCTTGCCGGGAGTAAGCGCCGCCTCGACGAAGATGATCTCGCCGCCCGTCGGCGTCCACACCAGGCCGGTCGCGACGCCGGGCCGGTCGATTCGCTCCGCTACGTCGTCGTAGTACCGTCGCTTGCCCAGGGCCGCGCGCACGCGCTTGACGTCGTCAGGCACCAAACGCGAGCGCTTGCGCACCGCCATGTCCGCCACGTCTCGCCTCATCACCGACGCGATCTCGCGTTCGAGGTTGCGCACGCCCGCCTCGCGCGTGTACTGGCGGATGATCAGTCGCACGGCCTCCTCGGAGATCGTGATCTCGTCCTCACGCAGCCCGTGCGCGATGAGCTGTTTTGGAATCAAGAACATCTCCGCGATCTTCACCTTCTCCTCTTCGGTGTAGCCCGACAGGTTCAGCACCTCCATCCGGTCACGCAGGGCAGGCGGGATGGTGTCGAGCGCGTTCGCGGTGGTGATGAACATCACCTTCGACAGGTCGAACGGCACGTCCAGGTAGTTGTCGCGAAAGTCTTTGTTCTGCTCGGGATCGAGCACCTCCAGCAGGGCTGACGACGGGTCGCCCCGCCAGTCCGACCCGATCTTGTCCACTTCGTCCAGCATGAAGACGGGGTCGTTCGATTCCGCCCGCCGGATCGCCTGCAACACCCGACCCGGCATCGCGCCGATGTAGGTCCGGCGATGCCCACGAATTTCCGCCTCGTCATGCACGCCGCCCAACGACGCGCGCGCAAACTTGCGGCCCATCGCCCGCGCGATTGACTGGCCCAGCGACGTCTTGCCCACGCCGGGCGGCCCAACAAAGCACAGGATCGGCTCGCGCCCGCGGTCGGTCAGCTTGCGCTCTTGCTTCAGGCGCCGCACCGCGAGGTGCTCGACGATGCGCTGCTTCACCTTGTCGAGGTCGTAGTGGTCGGCGTCCAGGATCGACCGCGCCTTCTTCACGTCGACCTCGCCGCCCGTTGACACGTTCCACGGCAGCGACACGATCAATTCCAGGTAAGTTCGGATCACCGACGATTCCGGTGACGCGGAGGGAATCCGCTCCAGCCGCGAGATCTCGCGTTCTGCCTCGCGCTTGGCCTCCGCCGGCAGTCCCGCCTTCTCGATCCGCTCCCGCAGCTCGATCAGCTCAGCGTGCTCGCTGTCCAGCTCTCCCAGCTCGCGCTGGATCGCCTTCAGCTGCTCGCGCAGGAAGTACTCGCGCTGGGCCTTGCCCATCTGCTCTTCGGCCTGCGACTGGATCTTCCGCCCGAGCTCCAGTACCTCCAGCTCGTGCGACATGTGGCCGAGCAGACGCTCGAGCTTTTCCTTCGCGGAGTCCAGCTCGAGGATCTCCTGCCGCTGCTCGGTCGTGAGCCGGATGTGGTTGGCGATGTAGTACGCAAGGTGCAGCGGGTCGTCGATCGCGCCGGCCGCGCTCGCCAGCTCCGCCGGCAGGTGTGGGGCCAGCGTGACGAGCTGCTGGAACGACGAGATCGCGCGCCGCATCAGGGCCTCGCGCTCGATCGAGAGGATGGATTCCGACGACTCCGGCAGCATCTCCACCGCGCATTCGAGGTACGGGTCCTCCTGCAGCGCTTCGGTGAGCCTGATGCGGCGCAGGCCCAGCACAGCCAGCTGAACGGTGCCGTCCGGAAGCTTGAGCAGGTGCTGCACGCGCACCATCGCGCCGATGTGGTGGATGTCCTTGAATCCCACGTCCTCCGCCGACTCGTCGAGCTGCGTCGCGACGGCGATGTGGCGCTCGACGCCCGCCAGGTCCTCGAGCAGCTGCAGCGAGCGCTTGCGCCCGACCGAAAGCGGGATGAAGATTCGCGGAAAGACGACCGTCGACTTGAGCGGCAGCACGGGAAGCCGAGAAGGGACAGCCCCCTCGACGTTCAAAGCCGGCACCTCGCTCACGAGTCGATTATCCATCCCCCTCTCCCCTTCGGGGAGGGGGTCGGGGTGAGGGGCTTAAACTTGCACCAGCGTTGAGCCCATCGCTAACCGCCGTCATACTCGCCGCCGGTCACGGCACCAGGATGCGGTCACGTGTTCCCAAGGTCCTCCATCCGATCTGCGGCCGGCCCATGCTCGACTACGTGCTGGAGGCGGTCACGGAGGCCGGCGCGACGGACATCAAGGTGATCGTCAACCCGCACCACGCAGAGGTCGCGGCGCACCTCGACGAGCGCGGGATTGCTCCCACATTCCAGCGCGAGCCGAAGGGCACCGCGCACGCCCTGCAGCAGATCCCGGAGAACGAGCTAAACGGCAAGGTCGTGCTAGTGGTCAACGGCGACTCTCCGCTCATCACGTCGGACACCATCAGGCAGGTGATCCATGCGCATCGCGAGAAGGGGACGCCCGCCACCCTCGCGAGCGTCGAGGACCCCACCCGCGACGACGGCCGCATCATCCGCACCGCAGACGGCGCCCTCGGGCGCATCGTCGAGCGCAAGGATGCGACCCCCGAGGTCAAAGCCGCGGTTCACGAGTTCAACGTCGGCCTCTACTGCTTCGACGGTACCGAGCTCACCAAAGCCCTGAAGGAGATCAAGGACGACAACAACGCCGAGGAGTTCTACCTCACCGACGTCTTTCTCCACCTGGATCCGGTGACCGTCGTCAAACTGGCCGATCCTCAGGAGGCGATTGGCGTCAAGGACCGCGTCCGGCTCGCGGCCGCCACCGCGATCATCCAGAGACGGATCCTCGACAAGCTGATGCTGTCGGGCGTGACCATCGTCGACCCGAGCTCCACCTTCGTCGACGCAAGCGTGACGGTCGGGCAGGACACCATCATCGAGCCCTTCACCGTGCTCAAGGCCCACACCACCATCGGCGCCGACTGCCGCATCGGCCCCCATGTGCATATAGAAGACGCGAGGATCGGCGATCGGTCGGACTGCGGCCCCTTCGTCAAGCTGCGCCCTGGAACCGAGATCGCCGACGACGTGCACATCGGCAGCTTCACCGAGCTCGTGCGGACGCGGGTGGGCCGCGGCAGCAAGGTGCCGCACGTCTCCTACCTCGGCGATACCGATCTCGGTGAGGACGTCAACATCGGTGCCGGTACCATCACGGCCAACTTCGATGGGACGAACAAGAACCGGACCAAGATCGGCGACGGCGCCTTCGTCGGCGTGGACACGATGCTGGTCGCTCCGGTCAAACTTGGCAAGGGATCGCGCACCGGGGCCGGTTCGGTCGTCACTAAGGACGTGCCGGACGGCGCGACAGCCGTCGGAGTTCCAGCTAGGGTGATACGGAGGAAAACCGTCGAGTGATCGGGAGATTGACAACCGCGGTCGAGTTCACCGGCGAGGAGGCGTCCCCCTGGGGCGCGCTCAAGCTCATCGCCGGCTCCGCCAACCCCGACCTCGCCCAACGCATCTCCGACCAGCTCGGCGTCCCGCTCACCGACCCCCGCATTCGCCACTTCCCGGACGGTGAGATCAACGTCAAGATCGAGGACTCGATGCGCGGGCACGACGTGTTCGTGATCCAGCCCACGAGCCCACCGGTCAACGAGCACCTGATGGAGCTGTTCATCATCCTCGACGCCCTGCGCCGCGCCTCGGCCGGCCGGGTCACGGCGGTCATCCCGTACTACGGCTACGCGCGCAAGGAGCGCAAGACGCAGCCGCGCGAGCCGATCTCGGCCAAGCTGGTCGCGAACTTCATCACGCTCGCCGGCGCAGACCGCCTCCTCCTGCTCGACCTGCACGCCGAGGCCATCGAGGGCTTTTTCGACGTACCCACCGACCACCTCTCGCCGCACCGGATCATCGCGGAGTACCTGAAGACGCGAAACCTGCACCACGTCACGATCGTCGCGCCCGACGCGGGTGGCGGGCGGCGAGCCGAGGCGGTGGCGAACGATCTCAACGCTCCGATCGCGTTCGGCTACAAGCGCCGCTCGGGCGACGACGAGGTCGAGATGATCGCCGTCTCAGGAGACGTGAAGGGCCGCGACTGCGTGGTGGTCGAGGACATCATCACCACGGGCGGCACCATCTCCAAGCTGGCCCAGTCGCTGCATAGCCAGGGCGCCAGCAGGGTCTTCATCGCGGCCACCCACGCTGTCCTGACAGGCGATGCTGTGGACCGGCTTCGGAGGGCCAACGTCGAAGAGGTCGTCGTCACCGATTCGGTCCCCATCTCACCCGACAAGCTCGGTCCTGATTCGCCGCTGAAGGTCCTTTCAGTGGCACCTCTGCTCGCCGAGGCGATCATCCGGGTCCACGAAAACCGGAGCGTCAGCGAGCTCTTCAGATAGTCCGCTCGTCATGACTGGGCAGGAATGGATCGAGGTCATCGTTCTGGTCGTGTGCTTCTTCGTGGCCGCGCTCGCGAGCGGCACCGAGACGGCGCTCACATCGGTCGGCCGTCTACGCGTTCGCTTTCTCGCGGAGCAGGGGAGCCAGGCCGCCGGAATCCTGCAGAAACTGCGCGCAGACCCGAACCGCTTCCTCTCGACGGTGCTCTTCGTCAACACGCTCGCACTCATCGTCGCGTCGACCGCCACTGCCCTTCTCAGCGATGAGATTTTCACCAGGTGGGGCGTGCCAAGCGCCTGGCGCCTCTGGCTCACACTCCTCGTCTCCGTCGCGCTCTCGGTGATCCTGCTCATCGGGGCCGAGGTGACGCCCAAGACGCTGGCGATCACCCACGCCGAGCGCGTCGCGCTGGCAGCCGCCGGTCCGGTCGACCGGCTCGCGAGCTTCCTCGGTCCGATCCTGTGGGCGGTCACGTTCATCTCGCGCGGAATCACCGGAGGCCGCGCCGCCCGAGCCCCGTACCTCACCGAGGAAGAGCTCATCAGCCTCCTGCACGTGTCGGAGGAGCAGGGTGTGATCGAGGAGCAAGAGCACCAGATGATCCACGGCATCATCGAGATCGGCGACAAGACCGTGCGCGAGATCATGGTCCCCCGAACGGACATCGTGGCGGTGGACCGGCACGCCGAGCTGCGCGACGTCGTGAAGATATTCAAAGCGCACCGCCACACGCGAATGCCGGTGTTCGAGGGCGACATCGACCACGTGGTCGGCCTCATCCACACCAAGGACCTGCTGCTGTTCTACACGCTTTCGAGCTCGAAGAAGTTCGACATGGACAAGCTCCTGCGGCCGATCGAGTTCACGCCCGAGCAGAAGAAGGTCGACGAGCTCCTGCACGACATGCGGACCAAAAAGGTCCACATGATGATCGTGGTCGACGAGTACGGCGGCACCGCGGGCCTGGTCACGCTCGAGGACCTGCTCGAGGAGATCGTCGGCGAGATCCGGGACGAGTACGACTCGGCGGAAGAGGACCAGCTCGTCATCCTCGACGACCACGAGGCGCGCGTCGATGCCGGATTCCCGCTGGAGGAGCTCAACTCACGACTCGGGCTGGCGATCGAGGAATCCGGCGACTACGACTCGGTGGGCGGCTACGTGCACTCCGTGCTCGGCAAGATTGCAACTCCGGGCGATTCGTTCACCGCGGGCCGGGCGAAGTGGACCGTGGAGAAGGTGAGGGGGCGGCGCATCGACACGATCCGCCTCACGGCAGATAATCCGTGGCCGACCGACGAGTACAACTCCTCGAGCGCAGCGGATGCCGCCAATAAGTCGGCGCTGGAGAAAGAGACTGGCCACCTATCGTGACCGGGCGGTCGTGCTGCGCAAGCTCGACTACGGAGAGGCCGACCGGATCTTCACGCTTCTGACCCGCGCGCACGGCAAGGTCGGTGCGATCGCAAAAGGGGTGCGGCGTCCGGAATCGAAGCTGGGCCCATCGCTCGAGCTGTATGGCCACGTGGACGTGCTGCTCGCGAAAGGGCGCGGCGAGCTGGACGTCGTGGCGCAGGTGCAGCGAATGCCGGGTCTGCGGATCGCGGGTGACGTCGAGGTCATGTCGCACGCCGCGCTCATCGCAGAGCTCGCCGAGCGCGTGTGCGAGGACCGCCACCCGGTGGACGGCGTGTACGAGCTGGCGGTGATGGCGCTGGACGAGCTCGCGCGCGAAACGGATCCACGGCGCGCCTCAGCCTATTTCATGATGGCGGCGCTCGACCTGCTGGGCTACGCGCCGCAGCTCGCGGCGTGCGCATCATGCGACCGCCCGCTCAAAGCGCAGCCGGCCGCATTCAGCGCGGAAGCCGGCGGGTTCCTGTGCGACCAGTGCGCGCTGCCGTCGATGTCGCTCGTCCCGCTGGCGGCGATCAAGGTGCTGCGGCTGATGGCCGCCGGCGACCTGGACACCTACCGGCGCCTAAAGCTGGACCTGGCCTTGATGAGCTCGATCGAAGGAGTGCTGACCACGCAGTTGGAGCACCACCTGGACCGGCGCCTGAAATCGCTAGCATTCCTTCACCAAATGAGGGGGGTGTGAGCATGCTCAAAGCGGACAACGCATTCAGCGGCTTTTCGGTTAACGACCTCGACGTTGCCAAGAAGTTCTACGGCGAAACGCTCAGCGTGGAGCTCGAAGAGATTCCAGCCGGTCTGCGCTTGAAGATCGGAAACGGGATCCTGATCTACCCAAAGCCGACCCACGAACCAGCGACGTATACGATGCTGAACTTCCGCGTCGACGACATCGACCAGGCGGTCAGCGAGCTGAAGAGCAAAGGCATCGATTTCGAGCAGTACAAAGGCCTGACCGACGAAAAAGGAATCGCCCGAGGCATCGCCCATAACCGGGGCCCGGACATCGCATGGTTCAAAGACCCAGCGGGCAACATAATCTCGGTCCTGCAGGAAGGCTGATCTGACCGTCGCCCGCGACCAGTTGATGGAGAAGGTCGTCGCTCTGACCAAGCGACGGGGCTTCATCTACCCGTCAAGCGAGATTTACGGAGGCATGTCCGGCTTCTACGACTTCGGACCGTACGGCGTCGCGCTCAAGCGTGCGATCCGAGATCTCTGGTGGCGCCACATCGTCGACCTGCGCGACGACGTCGTCGGCCTCGAGTCCACACTGATCATGCCGTCCGAGGTGTGGGCCGCCTCCGGCCACCTCACCAACTTCGTCGACCCACTTCGCCAGTGCCTGGGCACGTGCAAGAAGCGCTGGCGGGCCGACCACGTGAAAGGCGACCGGTGCCCCGAATGCGGCGGACCGCTCGACGAACCCCGAATGTTCAACCTCATGTTCAAGACGCACGTGGGCCCTATCGAAGACACGGCCTCCGAGGTCTACCTGCGACCCGAGACCGCGCAGGGCATGTTCGTGGACTTCAAGAACGTCTTGAACTCGTCGCGCGTGCGCGTGCCGTTCGGCATCGCGCAGCAGGGCAAGGCGTTCCGTAACGAGATCACGCCTGGCAACTTCGTTTTCCGCGTCCGCGAGTTCGAGCTGATGGAGATGGAGTTCTTCGTCAAGCCCGAATCGGACGACGAGTGGTTCGCCTACTGGCGCAAGGAACGGATGCGCTGGTACACCGAAGTGCTGGGCATCAAGCCCGACCGCCTGCGCTTCTACGACCACCCCAAAGCCGGCCTTTCGCACTACTCGAAGCAGACGACCGACATCGAGTACGACTTCCCATTCGGCTGGGGTGAGCTGGAGGGAGTCGCCGACCGGACCGACTTCGACCTCCGCGTCCACCAGGAGCATTCGAAGGTCGACCTCAGCTACCTGGATCCCGAAACGAACGAGCGCTACCTGCCCTGGGTGATCGAGCCGGCGGTGAGCCTCGAGCGGATCTTCATCACGCTCCTGCTCGACGCGTACGACGAGGACGTCGTGAACAACGAGCCTCGCGTGGTGCTGCATCTGCACCCGAACGTGGCCCCGGTCCAGGTGGCGGTGGTCCCGCTGTCGAAGAAGCCCGAGCTAACCGGCCCGGCGCAGGAGGTCATGAAGTCATTGCGAGGCGAGTTCCGGGTGGAGTACGACCAGACGGGCGGGAACATCGGCCGCCGCTACCGCCGCCAGGACGAGATCGGCACCCCGTTCTGCGTAACGATCGACTTCGACACCCTGACCGACCAGGCGGTAACGATCCGCCAGCGCGACTCCACCGAACAAGAACGGGTCAAGATCGCAGCGCTGCCCGACCGGTTGAAAACCCTGACCGGCTGACCAAACGGTAGGAGATGGCAGATCCGTTCGAGAAGCTCGCCAAGTCCCTCGACGTCGGGCCGGTGACCAAGCCCGCGGATCCCACTCGGCCCCAACGCATGAACGCGAACGCATTCTGCGTGCGCAACAGAGTCTTCGCCATGCATGTCGGCGATGACCTGGTCATCAAGCTCCCTCCGGGGCGGGTAACCGAGCTGATCGAGGCCGGCGTCGCCGCGCCCAATCTTGTTGGTGGGCGGCCGATGAAGGAATGGGCGAACCTGCGACCGGCGACCGAGAAGAAATGGCTCGCGCTGGCCAGGGAATCCCTGGACTACGTCCGCAACAAACGCTGACCTCGGCGCGCCTCGGCGGGGCCTCGCAGCGC
>Ga0209009_1000174_pt1 | contig 26477 bp, 19 predicted proteins | sample BlaSpr_A8_OM3_M2_FD_187979 | JGI IMG/M metagenome (GOLD analysis project Ga0209009, IMG submission 187979) | Forest soil microbial communities from Thunder Bay, Ontario, Canada - Black Spruce, Ontario site 2_A8_OM3_M2 (SPAdes) (version 2) | ecosystem: Environmental > Terrestrial > Soil > Boreal... | reverse complement strand
CCCGGGACGCGCGGGCGGACGGCCCTGAGGGAGATCGCGGGGATCGCGCTCCACGACGTCTACCACACGGGTCAGATCCAGCTCGTCAAAGCCCTCCGGAAGAAAACGCGCTAGCCGGCGCGGACGCGCCGGCTAAAGGAGGGACGCGATGGACCTCAGGTACCCGATCGGCCGATTCGAGTGGGACCGGGGAAGGCCGCCTCTGACGGGCGCGGAGCGCGGGCGTCTGATCGAGCAGATCGCGGCGGCTCCCGCGCGTTTGCGTGAAGCCGTCTCCGCCCTGTCGCCGGAGCAATTGGACACGCCCTACCGGCCGGAGGGCTGGACGGTGCGCCAGGTCGCCCATCACGTCCCCGACAGCCACATCAATGCCTACGTGCGCTTCAAGTGGTCTCTGACCGAAACGGACCCGGCCATCAAGACTTACGAGGAGTCGGAGTGGGCAAAGCTCGAGGATGCGAGGGCCACTCCGGTCGAGGTCTCGCTCGAGCTCCTCGAGGCGCTCCACCGGCGCTGGATCGTCCTGCTGCGATCGCTCGAGGATCGCGACTTCGCGCGCACGCTCCGCCACCCCGAATCGGGGCCAATGAACCTCGACCATCTCCTTGCGATGTACGCGTGGCATGGACGGCACCATGTCGCCCACATCACGTCGCTCTCGGAACGGATGGGATGGACGAGGTGACGTCCGCGGATGGGCGCCGGCTGGTCGATCTCTCCCATCCCATCCTGCCCGGCATGACGACATATCCGGGTCTGCCGGGGCCGGTCCTGTCGGATTTCCTGTCGCGGGAAGATTCGCGCGGCCGGTATGCCCCGGGGACGACCTTCTCGATCGCCCGGATCGAGATGGTGGCCAATACCGGCACGTACGTGGACGCGCCCTTCCATCGCTTCGCCGAAGGATCGGACATCGCGGGTCTGCCTCTCGAACGGCTCGCGGACCTCGAGGGTCTCGTTGTCGAAAGGGGAGCGGAGCGCGCCTTCGACGCGGGGATGTTCGAAGGCCGGGACATGGCGGGGAAGGCCGTCCTGCTGCGATCCGGATGGGACGCGCGCTGGGGCACGCCGGCCTACTTCGACGGGCACCCGTACCTGACGCGGGCCGGGGCGCAGGCGCTCGTCGCGGCGGGGGCGGCGCTCGTGGGCACCGACTCCCTCAACATCGACGACACCGGAGATGGCGAGCGCCCGGCGCACACGCTCCTGCTCGCCGCGGGGATCCCCATCGTAGAGCACCTGCGCGGGCTCGCCGCGCTTCCCGGCAGGGGATTCCGTTTCCACTGCGCGCCGGCCCCGTTTGGCGGCATGGGCAGCTTTCCCGTGCGCGCCTACGCCGTGATCGGGAGCGGGAAGGAGGTATCGTGACCTCGGCGAAGCTCCTGGTTATCTCCGTCGTGATCATCATCGCTTCGAACGTGCTCTATCACGTGTCGCAGAAGTCCATCCCGGCGGCCGCGCATCCCCTGCTCTCGGTCGCGGTGACCTACGCGGCGGCGCTTCTCGTGACGCTCCTCCTCTTTCCGTTCTCTCCCGGCGGCGCGCCGAAGGTCTCGGGCCTCGCGCAGTTGAACTGGGCGACTCTCGGCGTCGCGGTGTCGGCCGTCGGAATCGAGATTGGCTTCCTGCTCGCCTACCGGGCGGGTTGGAACATCAGCATCGGATCGCTCGTCGTGAGCGTGGCCGTCGCGATCCTGCTGATCCCCACCGGACTGCTGCTCTACCGGGAGCACCTCTCGGCCGCCAACGTCACCGGCATCGTGCTGTGCCTTGCGGGGCTGGTGCTGGTGATGTTGAAGTAGGAGTAGGAGTTGTCAGTTGTCAGTTATCAGTCATCAGTTCGAGAGCCAAGCGTTGAAACTGAGAACTGAGAACTGAAAACTGAGAACTGAGAACTTCCAATTCATAGGCACTTGACCACGCGGCCGGGGGCGTCGAGAGCGAGTGCGAACGGCCCGAGGGTCTCGTTGGTATCGGTCAGCGTGATGGTGAAGGTCATTGTCCTGCCGTCGGTCGAACCCGTATAGCGGGCGGGATGACGGACGGGCTCCACGCCCTCCCGGATGGGCCCGCCGCTCTCCACGACGTGCGTGCCCGTGAGAGTGAAGCCTCCGGCCACGTTGACGGTGAACGGCTGATCGATCGAGCCGTGAGCGCAGTCGTACTCCAGGATGCTGCTTGCCGCGCCGATCGTGATCCGGACGTGCACGCCTCCCCAAGTCCCGATGAGCCCGTCGGCCACCGATTGTCTGGGCGCGAGCGAACGCGGCGAGGACCCACGGGCGGGAGAGGCGGCCTGCGCCGTGTCGCCTTGCGCCTGAACGAGGGCCGGACCCGTCGGAGTCCTGCCCTCGCAAGCGAGTGACAGACCCACCGCGGCGGCGAGCGTCAGAAAGCGACCGAACTCTCGCAAGACAACCCCCGGGGAGAGACTACACCCGAAGAGGCCCGCGCGGCCTTTCGAAGTTGGCGCGCGACCTGCGTAGAATCGGACGGCTCGCGACGGGCGCGGGTAAGCCCCACGGTCCGTGGAGCTTCCCTGCCGTTCGCCGCCGGTGAAGCCACGATGAGTGGAACGTTGCGGCCCCGCCTTCTCGTTTCCGGCGGCATCCTGCTGCTTGCCGCGGCCGTCCGCCCGGGCGTGCGGGAGGACGCTGCGGCGGCTGGCGCGGTCCCTGAAATCGCGCTTCAGTCCCTCGCCTCGGGAATCGGCCCGATCACTTCAATCGCCAACGCGGGGGACACGCGCCTCTTTCTCGCCCTCCAGACCGGGAGGATCGTCATCTACGGCGGCGGGCAGGTTCAGCCGGGGGCGTTCCTGGATCTCGCCCCGATCATCTCCTGCTGCAACGAGCGGGGGCTCCTTGGCCTCGCGTTCCATCCGCAGTACGCGACGAACCGTTTCTTCTTCGTGGACTACACCAATACGGCGGGCAACACGGTCATCGCACGCTACCAGGCCTCGGCGGGCAACGGCAACCAGGCCGATCCGGCGAGCGGCGTCATCCTCCTGACCATCGCGCAGCCTTTCGCGAACCACAACGGTGGGCAGCTCCAGTTCGGGCCGGATGGATATCTCTACATCGGAATGGGGGACGGCGGCTCGGCCAACGACCCCTTCTGCAACGCCCAGCGCGACGACACCCTGCTCGGCAAGCTCCTGCGGATCGACGTGGACCAGAACGTCAACACGCCGCCCTTCTACGGGATCCCGCCCTCGAACCCCTTCGCGGCGCCGGGGCCTCCGCTCGACGAGATCTGGGCCAAGGGCCTGCGCAACCCGTGGCGGTTCTCCTTCGACCGCGCGACCGGAGACCTCTATATCGCCGACGTCGGGCAGGACACGCGGGAAGAGGTCGACTTCCAGCCGCGCGCGAGCGCGGGGGGAGAGAACTACGGCTGGAAGATCATGGAGGGAACGCTTTGCGGCGTCGGAGGCAGCTCCGGATGCCCGTCCGGCGTCCCCGCCTGCAACTCTTCGGTGTTCAAGACTCCGCTCTACGAGTACGGCCACCAGGGATCCAACTGCACGGGCACGGTCATCGGCGGATACGTGTACCGGGGTCCCGGCTTTCCGGAGCTCTCCGGCGTCTATCTCTACGGCGACTACTGTTTCGGATGGCTCTTCGGAAACGGCCGGATGCTCACGCCGAACGTGCCTCAGCTGACGTCGTTCGGCGAGGATTCCTCGGGCGAAATCTACCTCGGCACCGAGACCGGCCGCCTCTTCCGCGTCGTGCCGCCCGCCCTCCCGACCACAACGCCGACCCCGACCGCCACAGTTACGGCGACCCCGCCCCCCGCCCGCACCCCGCCGGTCCTGCCTCCGCGCCCGCACGCGACCCCCCGAGTCGTCACCCGCCCCGGCTGAGACCGCCTTCCCTCCGTCGCTACCGCCCTGTCATCCTGAGCCCCTCGCCCCCCTTTGTCATCCCGAGTCCCTCGCCCCCTTTGTCATGCCGAGTCACTCGCCCCTCTTTGTCATCCCGAGCGCAGCGAGGGATCTGCTCCCTTCCTTCAACCGGAGCAGATTCTTCGTCGCTTCGCTCCTCAGAACGACAGGGCTGCGGAAGCCTACAACGCCTGTTCCCGGCGTCCCCAGATCAGGAACACGGCTCCGGACAGGACTGCCAGCAGGACGCCGTAGGCGGCGGCGGCTCCGACCTCCTGCATTCGCAGGCTGGACAGGATCTCGATCGCGATGGGCCGGGTGTCGAACGTGTAGAGGACGATCGAGACGACGAAATCGCCGAGCGCGGTGATGAACGCGAGCGAGGCGCCCGCGACGAGGGCCGGGCGCAGAAGCGGCAGCGTCACACGGGTGACTCTCCGCCACTTGCCGGCGCCGAGCGAAGCGCCGGCCTCGTCCAGGGCCGGGTCGATCTGCCGCAGGCCCGCGAAGGCGGCGCGGCCGGTCAGCGGGAGGTTTCTCACGAGATAGCCGAGCGGCAGGATCGCCGCCGTCCCGACGAGCACGAAACGTCCCGCCCACGGAGCGTTCTTCGAGAACGTCGCCGCCAGGGCCACGGCGAAGACCGTCCCGGGGAGGGCCCAGGGCACCGCGATGAGCGTTTCGAGCGGGCCGCGCCAGAAAGACTTTCGCCGGAGCGCCAGCCACGCGGCGAGGAAGCCGATCAGCAAGGCGAGCGCGGTCGAGGAGACCGCCATCCAGAGAGAGTTCACGATCGGCCGGAGCCGTTCCGTCTGAGAGAGAACAGCGGCCCAGTTGGAAAGACTCAGCACGGGCGGCAGCGCCTCGACCGTCCACGTCCCGGGCGGGACGAAGGAGACGAGGAGCAGCGTCGCGTGCGGCAGCAACAGGAAGACGGCGAGCAGCCATCCGAGGACCGCGACGAGGCCGCCCCCGCGCAGTTGCCGGCGCGCCGGCGGCGCTCCGCGGATCGTCCCGGCCACGCTCCTTCTCTTCTCCGTCCGCTGCAGCAGGAAGAGTCCCAGGATCGCGAGCGCCGCGAGTGTCGTCGTCTCGACCATCGCCATTTCGTTGTCGCCGTTCAGGCGGGAGAAGACGATCTGGGTCGTCATCACGCGGAACGTGCCGCCGAAGAGATACGGCGCGGAGAAGGACGAGAGCGACGTCATGAACGTCAGCATCGCGGCGCCGAGGAGCGCGGGGCGCAGCAGGGGCAGCGCCACGCGAAAGAGAATCCTCGCCCGGCCCGCGCCCAGCGCCGCGGCCGCCTCGAGATAGACGCTGTCCAGGCGCGCGATCCCGGCCCGCGTGAAGAGGTAGAAGTAGACGTACATCGAGTACGCGTGAACGAGGAGAATCGCCCCGGCCCCGGCGAGACGCCACGGAGGCTCCTTCGACCCGGAGAAGAACCGGACGGCGCGGGCGAGGAATCCGCTCTCGCCATACAGGAAGAGGAACGCGACCACGCCGACGAGCGGAGGCAGGACGACCGGAAGGGCGATCAGGGTCCCGAGGACGCGCCGGCCCGGAAAGTCGGTCCGCTCGAAGAGGAACGCGAGCGGGATCCCGATCGCTGCCGACAGCAACACCGTCGCGAGCGAGATCCACAGGCTCGCCCAGAGCGCCTGCCACTCATCGGGACGATGGAAGAACTCCGCGAAGTGCCGGAGGCTCCATCCCGGCGCCCCCAGCGCCTCCCGAAGCGTCAACAGCAGGGGATAACAAACCAGCCAGGCGAGAAGGAGCGTGAGCAGCGCCCCGGCGATTACCCCCTCTCCCCCCGGGAGAGGGTCGGGGTGAGGGTGCGACTTTCGCCACCTCATCAATTTTTCTCCTTCGAGTACACTCTCGGGAGGGGCCCCGCGGGATCCAGCGCGACGAACACCCTCTGTTCCGACCGCCCGGCGTCCGGCGAGCCCAGCACCTCCACGGCTCCGCCGCCGTCGAGCGAGACATCGAACAGGGCCACGCGCCCGGCGTAGCGGCGGCCCGCGACTTCTCCCGGCAGAGAAGCCGGCGAGGGTGCGTTCATAAGCTTCAATCCCTCCGGCCGCACGACGACGTCCACCGCCGTCCCCTCCGCGAGGTCCTCCCCGCCGGATGCTCGCCACACCGGCCCCGCCGCCAGCCTCACCTCCCGGCCGCCGATCCACGCGCCCTCGATCACGCTCGCACGTCCGATGAACGTCGCCACGAAGCGCGTCGCCGGCTCCTCGTAGAGCGCCTCGGGCGGGCCGACCTGTTCGAGCCGCCCGCCGTTTAAGACGGCCACGCGGTCTCCCAGGTCGAAGGCTTCCTCCTGCTCGTGCGTGACGAAGAGCGTCGTGATCCCGACGCGGCGGATGATGCGCTTCAACTCCCGCCGCGTGCGCTCGCGAAGCGTCGGATCGAGGTTGGAAAGCGGCTCGTCGAGGAGCAGCACGCGCGGCCGCGGCGCGAGAGCGCGCGCCAGGGCGACTCGCTGCTGCTGGCCGCCGGAGATCTCCGCGATGCGCCGCCCTTCGAATCCGTCGAGATCCACGGCCGCGAGGCTCTCGGCGACACGGCGGCGAACTTCCTCGCGCGCCGTCTTCTGCGCCTCGAGGCCGAAGGCGACGTTCTCTCCGACCGTCATGTGCGGGAATAGGGCGTAATGCTGGAAGACCATCCCGAACCGCCGCTTCTCCGGAGGCAAGCCCGTGACGTTTTCTCCCTCGACGAGCACGCTGCCGGAGTCGGGCGTCTCGAATCCCGCGACGAGGCGCAGCACCGTCGTCTTGCCGCTCCCCGACGGGCCGAGCAGAGCGACGATCTCGCTCTTTGCGACCGAGAGAGAGACGTCGCGGGTGACGTGGAGGCCGCCGAAGTGCTTGTCGAGGTGGTCGAGGATGAGGAAGGGGTTGTGCGCTATGAGTTGTGGGTTGTGAGTTGAGACCGATGAGCGATCTCCGCGCTCATCGGGTTGTCCTGCTTTCATCACCGGTCGCGGATTCTCTCACTTCAGTTCTTGACGAACGTCAGGAGCGCGACGGCGAGGGGAGCCAGGTGGGGGATCAAGCCGAAGAGGCTCGCGACCTCGGCGGCCAGCAACACGAAAAAGCCGATCGCGAGCAGCGGATCGACGTCGAAGCTCGCGGCGACGGGCGGCTCGAGTCTCCGCCGGGGGACGAAGAAGAAAACGGCCGCCGCCAGCCGGTCGAAGAGGCCGGACGCCTTTCCGAGCTCGACCGCCACCGTCAGGACGAAGAAGAGCGTCAGGATCCGCGTATCCATGAGTCGCGGGACCTCCGAGGGCCGAACACGCCCCATGGCGATGGCCGCGAGAGCGAGCGTGGCCGACGCCGTGATGAGAAGCCGCTCGAAAAGGAGGGTGCGGACGACCGGATGATGGGATTGACGATTGGAGGATTGACGATTGACCGATTGAAACCCGTTTTCGCTCAATCCTTCAATCCTTCATTCTTTCAATCATCAATTTCCTTTCCCTCTCACTTCTCTGTCCCACTTCGCCATCCAGGCCTGGCCTTCGCGGTCGAGGAGGTCCCAGTCCATCCGGGCGGGAATCATCTTCTTCTCGACGTCGCGGGCCCATTCGGGCGCCGCGCCTGCCGGCAGATCGGTCCTCGCCGGGAGCCGGTAGGCGTTCTGTGCGGCCAGGAGCTGCGCTTCGGGGCTGCCGAGCCACTCGATCAACTCGCACGCCTCGCGCGGGTGCTTCGCGCCGCGCACGAGCCCGACGGCGTCGTCGATCACGGGCGTGCCGCTCGCCGGGAAGACATACGCGAGGTCCTTGCTGCGGCGCATTTCCAGCAGGACGTCGGGCAGGTCCCAGACGGTCACGAGCCCTTCGCGGCGGGCGATCTTCTCGACGAGGACCGAGGCGTTCATGACGTATTCCTTGGTCTGGGCGTCGAGACGCTTCAACCAGTCGAAGCCGCGCTCGGGGGAGCCCGTCTCGGCGACCGAGCGCTCCAGGATCATCCCGAAGATCGCGCGCATCGTTCCCGAGGCGATCGGGTACCGGATGAGAACCTTCCCCTTCCAGCGCGGGTCGAGAAGGTCGTCCCAGTCCTTCGGGGCGTCGGCCGGCGGCACGGCGCCGGAGTTGTACACGATGACGGCGGGCGTGCGGTAAACGCCGAAGTAGAGGTCCTTCGGCTGGCGGCTTTCCGGGGGGATGGCGGCCGCCCACGAGGGGCGGTACGGCTCGAGCAGACCGTCGCGCGCGCCGCGAGAGAAGACCGTGTTGGGCCCGCCGAACCAGACATCCGCCTGCGGGTTGGACTTCTCCGACCGCACGCGGTCGTACACCTCCTGCGAGCCCATATCGAGCCAGCGGACGTCCACCTGGGGGTGCCTGGCTTCGTAGGTCCGCTCGACGAGACCCAGCAGGTCCCGTCCATGCGGCGAGTACAGGACCACAGGGACTCGAGAATCGCGCCGGCAGGCGGGCAGCAGCGCCGCGAGAATCCCGAGGATCGAGAGAAGGTGCCGCTTCACGGCGAAAAAGATAGCAGTCGTATCCCGATCAGAGATCCAGGGATGATCTCAACTCACTCTCGACCACCTCCAGGTCCGGCACGCTCAGGGAGCCGAGTCTGCGGCGGATCATGTCCCGCTGAATCGTCCGGAGAATACCCGTGATGACGGACGGAAAGAGAAGACCGGCTTCTCGCCATCCCTTGAGGAGGTGGTCGCCGGCGAGCCGTCTCTCGACGTTGCTCGTGACGGCCGCGACGATCGCTTCGCGGCGGCTGCGATGGTAGGGGGCCGAGCTCACGACCAGAGCGGGTCTCATCTTGCTGCCGGACTCCTCGGCGAAAACAAAGGCGACGAGGACGACATCGCCTCGTTTAAATCCGATCATATTCGGCGTCCTTCGGATTGTCCCAGAGCCGGGCCAGGACGGGGTCCGCGCCTGCCGTCAGGGAGAGCAGTCCGTCGGAATCAGACCCCAGATCTTCTCTGAGCCGCTCTTCCAGAGCCTCCAGGACATATTGCCGGATCGTCAGATCGCGTTTCGCCGCCGCCAAGCGCAGCCGGCGTCGCGTCTCGGCGGCCACGTCGATGCTGATGCGCGGCCGCTTCACGGAAGATTCAATCGAACGACCCATCGTTCATTCCCCTGGAGAGGCACGCTGCCACGTTTACTCCATGGTGTCAATAGACCATGGTGCTCAAGAGATCGAGAAAGATAGAGTCGCGCGGGGATGAAGACGGGACGCAACGACCCCTGCCCCTGCGGCAGCGGGAAGAAGTTCAAGAAGTGTTGTGGCTCGGAGGGGCTTCGAGCGGTGGGGCCTGTCGAAACGGAAGCCTACGACCCGGTCGAGGCGTTCTGGTACTCCCGAGGCGAACTGGCGCGGCAGGGCTGTCCCCGGTTCCTGGGTGACCTGCTCGCCGCGACCGAGATGGTGGCCGGCTGGTTGGCGGAGTCGCCCGAGGAGGAGCCGCTCGGGACCTTCCTCGAAGCCGAGGCGAATTACGCAAGGATCCTCGAAGCGATCGTCGAGGACGGCGACGCGGTCGAGGATTATCTGGCGGTTCGGGCGCCGTTTGACCTCGACGTCGGCGCTCGCGGCCGCCCCCCCGCCGCGCTCTTTCTCGAGCGGTTCCGCGCGACTCTTCCCTCCGATGCGGTCCGCGCCGTGGAGGCGCTGCTCGCCGGCGAAGACGCCTTCGTGTCCGTGGAGAAAAAAGGCAAGCAGAAATTTCTTCGTCGCCTTGACGACGGCCGCGCGCTTCCCGTGGAGCGAACGGCCGGGCGCGCCGGCGACATCGTCCTCGGGCGACTGGTCGAGATCGCCGATCACTTCTGCCTCTTCACGCCGGAGAAGTTCTCGGGATACCAGGCCGAGGAATGCGCCCGGCTGCAGCAACTCCTGGGACAAGGGGCGCCCTTTCTCGCCGAGGCCGGATTGACCTCGCGAAAGAAGGCCTTCGCCCTTCAGTTGGTGTTCCAGATGATGGAACACGGACCTCCGCCTGCAGATGAAGAGCCGGAGAAACCCGTTGAGAAGGGACTTCCCACCATCGTCAACGGCGACGGCCATCTCATGGTCCTGACGACCTCGACTTTCGACGTCCTCGACCTCGATCGCTTGTTGCGGGAGTTGGCTCGCCCGCAATGGAAAGCGAATCTGGATACGGAAGAGACAGCGGAGGGAGAGATTCGAAACGTGACGGCCGTCCTTTCACGGCCCCCGAAGAGCAAGCGGGGCTTTCCCCTAGGCGAGATCAATCTCGCGACGCTCCACGCCGACCGCGAGGCGCTCCGGGTCGAAACCAACTCCGTAGAGCGAGACATCGAGGTGCGCCGCCGCCTGCAGAGGCTCCCGGCCGGCATCCTCCGCTTCCGCGTGACCGAGAGCCGTCCGATCGAGGAAGAGCTGCGAAAACCCGTGTCCGAGAAGGACCGCCGCCGGTTTGAGAGCGAGAACGACAACCTGATGCGCGACCCCGAGGTCCGGCGGCAGCTCAAGGACATGGCGCGCGACTTCTCGCTCCGCTGGTGCGACGAGGTCATTCCCGCCCTCGGCAACCGCCGCCCCCGCACCCTCATCAAAACCGAAGCCGGCCGCGCGAAAGTGCTCGCGCTCCTCGAAGACTTCGAGCGGACTCCCCGGCCGCCCGGACCCGGCGGAATGGACTACGCCCTCATCCGCCGTGAACTCGGCCTTCCGCCGTCTCGGTGACCCACTCAGCTGGCCTCCGGAAGGCCAGTGGCGACTAGCTAGGCCGCCGAGCTAAGTCGTTGTGAAGAGCGAAACGGGAGGCTCGGAGATTTCAAGCAGCTCCCGCCTCAGTTCGGCAATTTCGTCGCTGGCCTCTCGAAGGGCTCGGATCTCGGATTCCGACTGGGCCGGTTCCCACTCCTCCGGCTTCACCTTCGACAACTTGTCAAAGACGATCTGGAACCTGCTTTATGAAGTTTGCGTATTCGCGAAAGTTGGCCACGTGGCGGTTATTCTAAGGCGATAGGCGGAACGCTTTCCGGTCCCTGTGAAGGATGCATCAGGCCCTGACGACCGGCTCGACGTTATCCTTCTCGCCTTATGGGCGATTTCAGCGAGTTCTCCCTCAAGACCCGGCTCTTCCTGAAGGCGTACCGATGGCGGCGGATCGATCCGGTGCCGTGGACGCCGCTTCTCAAGCCTCTGGCCTCCTGCCGTGTCGCGCTCGTCTCGAGCGCGGGCTTCGTCCTGCCGGGCCAGGAGCCCTTCGACGAAATGAAGCGGGGCGGAGATTCGAGCTTCCGCGAGATCCCCTCCGCCGTCGAGCCCGGAACTCTCGTGGACGCGCACCGAAGTGAGTCTTTCGATCACTCGGCGATGCTCCGGGACCCGAACCTCGCGTTTCCGATTGATCGCCTCCGCGAGCTGCGGGACTCCGGCCGGATCGGGCATGTGAACCATCGGCATTTCTCCTTCATGGGCTCGCTGACGGCGACGGGACGGCTCGTCGCCGAGACGGCGCCCGCGGCGGCGAAGCTCCTGGCGCAAGACGGTGTGGACGTGGCGCTTCTCGTCCCGGTGTGACCGATGTGCAACCAGACCGTGTGCCTGGTCGCGGCGGAGCTCGAGCGGCAGGGGATCGCGACCGTCGCGATCCAGCTCCTGCGCGAGATTGCCCTGCACGCGCGGCCGCCGCGGGCCCTCGTCGTTCCATTCCGCCACGGGCATCCGCTGGGCGAGCCGGACCGGCCCGAAGGGCAGCGCGCCGTGCTCGAAGCCGCGCTGCGGATGCTGGAAGACCGCGCTCTGCGCCCGCCGGCTCTCCTCGATTACTCGGCCTGAAGACTCCGGCCGGACCGAAGGTGTGAAGCGGCGAGGGATCTGCTCCGGGAAGATGTTGGAAGCGCGAGAGCAGATCCTTCGCGGAGCCTGTCCCGAGCGGCCGGGCGTCTCGAAGCAGCGAGAGCAGATCCCTCGCTGCGCTCGGGATGACAGAAGGGGGGCGAGGGGCTCAGGATGACAGAAGGCACTTGTTGCGGACTTGCGATTCAGGACCCTAGGGCTTCTTCGCCTTCCAGGCCAGCAGGTTGGCGAAGAGGCGGTAGGCGCCGGGCACGCCGGCGGGAAGCTGCCGGAAGAACGCGAGGCCGGTGTACACGTAGTGTCCCTTGCCGATCGTGGCGGCAAGAAGCGAGCCCCGCTGCTCGGTGTCGCCGGGATCCGCCATGGAAAGGAGCGGCGTGTAGGCCGGAGCCCACGAGTGCGCGAAGTAGAGGCCGCGCTCCTGGACCCAGCCCTCCCAATCGGAGTCTCCGATCCTGTTGGGCGTCGTGAAGATCGGATGCGAGGACTCGAGGATCCGAACCGGGGCGTTCTCGTCAGTTACGCGGTCGATCCGCGTGATCTCGATTTTTTCCGGGGCGAAGTTGCCCGCCGTGAACGGGGGCTGCTGGTACTGCACGACGAGAAGGCCGCCGGCGCGCACGTAGGCGAGGAGGCGCGAGTTCCCGGCCACGAGCGAGGAATCCGTTTCGTAGGCGCGCGGGCCGACGACGATGGCGTCGTAGCGCGAGAGATCGCCGTGCTCGAGCACCCGGGAGGAGAGCATCTCGACCGGCATCCCGACGGCGATGAGCGCTTCCGGCACACGGTCCGAGGCGCCGCGGATGTAGCCGATCCGGGTGAGGGAGGGCAGAAGCAGGTCGAGCACGGTCAATGAGACGGTGCTCGGCTGCGGCAGCGGGCTCGGGCGGATGTGCTCGTAGTCCACGAGGCGGATCGCCAGGCCCGAGCGGTCTCCGTCGTCCAGCACGGCCGTGATCGGGATTTCTCCGCGATAGGGGGACGGGGAAGCCGGAGGCCGCAGCGCGAGCTCGATCGTCTGCGACGCTCCTCTCTTCTCGAGCGCGAAGGAAGGAGACTGAGCGGCGGTCCACCCGGCGGGGACCAGGACCTCGAGCCTGCCCTTCACCGGCGAGGGGGAGTTGGAAACGATCCGGGCTTCCAGGCGCGGCGCCTCCTTGCGGCCCGCGGGAAACACGATCAGGCCCGGCTCCACCGAGACCTCGACTCCGGGAACGGCCCGCAGGGAATGGCGGATCTCGCCGAAGGCCTCGTCCCGGAACCGGAACGTGACCTCGCGCCCGATCCGGACCTTCGTGCCACCGATCGAGACCGTGGCGGCGGCGACGAGAGGAGGAGGCTGGAACGGCTCGCCGCGCACGGACGGCGGAGCCTCGCTCCAATCGTAGAGGGCCCCCGCCAGCGGCCTCCGCAGGAAGTAGGGGACCGTGGGTAGCGCGTCCGCCGGCGGGCCGGCCGCGAGTTTCCATTCCTCGAGCTTGCCCGCCTCGAGCTTTCGCTCGGCTGTTTCCGGCGGCGGCACCCGCCACGAGTCCGGGCTGACGAGCTCGACGCCCGTCGCCACGACCGGCTGCGAGCCCGCGTTCCAGACGCTGACGGAGATCTGCAGCGACTCTCCCGGGACAGCGGTTTCCCGGTCGGCGAGAGCGTCCATCGCGATCCCCGCGGCGGCGGCGAGCGCGGACTGCGCCGCTGCGATCTTTTCGTCGAGCAGCATCAGGACCGCCGCCGGCTTTTCCTTCGGCTCCGCCGCGACGGCGCGCGCGGCGCGCAGCTCTTCCAGGGCCGCGGACAGAGGAGCCACCGCGACTCCGAGGTTGCCGGGATTCAGCTGCCGGCGTGTTTCTTCCGCCAGCCTCTGGACTGTCCGGAGGCGCTCCTCGATCCGGTGGCGCCGGCCCTCCTCCGGGACCTCGGCCGCGATGGCCGTCAGGCGGGTATCGACCGCTCCGAAGAGGTCTTTCGTCTGGGGCCCTCCGGCCCCGGCCTCCCAGGCCGCCCGCGTGTCGTTCTGGCCGAGCGGCTGGATCGCGCCGGTGCTCTGCGAGCGTTGAAGGCTGCGGCTCGCGACGGCGATCTGATGAAAGGAGCGTCCCGAGAGCGGCTCGATTCCGCCCGTCGGAAGAATGACGGTCGAGGCTTCCCTGTCGAAGAACCGCGTGCCGCGGTAGAGCGCGGCCGGTTGCCACGGCGTCAGGCCTTCGGCGGCAAGCTCGGGAAAGGCCGCCGGGTCGCCAGCGGCGGCAAACGCGTCTCGCGCGATCAAGGCGGACTCCTGGTGCTGGCCGTGCCCGTCGCGCGGGGTGCCCGAGAAAACATGGACCATGACCTGTGGGCGGAAGCGCCGGACAATGCGCACGGCGTCTTTCAGGATCTCCTCGCGAGGCCAGAACTTGAACGTTTCTTCGACGCTCTTGGAGAACCCGAAGTCGTAGGCGCGCGTGAAGTACTGGCGCGCGCCGTCGAGATTCCGGGCCGCGTTCAGCTCCTGCGTGCGGATCAGGCCGAGCCCCGGCCCCAGCTCGTCGCCGATCAGGTTCTGCCCGCCGTCGCCGCGGGAAAGCGACAGGTAGGCGGACTCTCCGCCCATCCCGCGGGCCACCAGCGTCAGAAGCGCCGTGTCCTCGTCGTCGGGATGCGCCGCGACGACCAGCACCCGCCGGTGCGTCGTGAGCTTCGCGACCATCGAGTCGAGCGCCGACAGCCCTCCCGTCGAAGGCGGCGGCAGAGCCGTGCCCGGCGCCGGGACGCCCAGGGAATCGCCGGCCGTAAGGCAGGCGAGGATCACGAGGAGAAGCAGGAGTCTTCGTTTCATTTCGAAGCAGTGTACGACGAGCCGGGATGCCGGGTTTCAGGTGACAGAGAGCTCCGTTCCCGGGGAAGTCGGTGTTGCGGTGATCGTTCTGCCGAAAAACCAGGGATGCCGGGGCGAATCAGGCCTGTTTGACGGCGCCGGTCACGTGGTATTATTGTGGTATGAAATTAAATACCAAGTCGAGTATCACGCTGCCACCGGACGAATTGAAGCTCGTCATCTCGCTCCAGGCCAGGCTCAAGGCCAGGAGCAAGGTCGAGGTCGTCCGACGCGGACTTCGAATGCTCGACGAAACGACGAATCGAGAGAGGATGCGCGAAGCCTACCGGCGCGGATCGTTGGCCACACGCAAGTCGCTGGCGGAAGAGTTGAAGGAGCTCGACGCCCTCGCCGGCGAAGGCCTCGAGGAGTGGTGAAGATCCGACGGGGATCTCTCTACCTGGCTGATCTCAAGCCCCGTCGTGGCAGCGATCCCGGAAAAATCCGCCCGGTGCTCGTGATCCAGACGGACCTGCTCAACGAGGTGGGACATTCCTCGACGTGGGTCTTGCCCTGCACGACGCGGCTTTCCGGGGACAACGTCCTGCGCGTTTCGCTTCCCCGAGGGATTGCCGGAAACCGGCAAGAGTGTGAAGTCATGATCGATCAGAGCCGCGCCATAGACAACCGCCGTTTCGTTCGTGCCCTGCGCGCCCTGCCGAGGGCGATCCTGCGGGAAGTCGAGGAAAAGCTCCGCAGTCTGGCCGATCTTTGAGGGGGGCAAAGAGAGTGTCTTCTGACACCTGTGAACCAGCGTCTTTCCCTACCCCAATACCACGTCGATGGAATGCGTCTGGCCGTCGGAGGCGAGGGGGATCGCGGCGGCCGAGCAGGGCTCGCCGTCGAGCGTCACGCGCGAGACGCCGCGGGTGACGCTGTGGGGGTTCGCGACCGAGAGCAGGTAGCGCGCGGAGTGATAGCGGAAGGAGATCTTGTATCCGCGCCAGGCGCGCGGGATGCACGGGTCGAGATGCAGCGTCGTGCCGCGGAGGCGGAAGCCGAGGATCCACTCGATGCCCGCGCGGTACATCCAGGCGGCCGAGCCGGTGTACCAGGTCCAGCCTCCGCGCCCGACGTGGGGGTTCTCGGCGTAGATGTCGGCCGCGGCGACGTAGGGCTCTACCTTGTAGCGGTGGAGGCCGGACCGGGTGCTCGCGTGGTTGATCGGGTTCATGATCCCGAAGAGCTCGCCCGCCCTGTCCCCTTGATCCAGCGCCGCAAAGGCGATCACGGACCAGATCGCGGCGTGGGTGTACTGACCGCCGTTCTCGCGCACTCCGGGCAGGTAGCCCTTGATGTAACCCGGGTCGAGGGGAGTGTGGTCGAAGGGGGGCGTGAAGAGGAGCACGAGCCCGTCTCCGCGGCGCACGAGGTATTCCTCGACGGCGGCCATTGCGCGGCGGCGGCGGTCCCGGTCGCCCGCTCCGGAGATGACGGCCCAGGACTGTGCGATCGAATCAATCCGGCATTCCTCGTTGACGGCGGAGCCGAGCGGCGTGCCGTCGTCGAAAAACGCCCGCCGGTACCAGTCCCCGTCCCAGGCCTCGCGCTCGACGGCCATCTTCAGGGCGTCCACGTGCGAGCGCCAGCGCGCGGCGCGCTCGGTCTCGCCGCGGCTCTCCGCGAGCTTCGTGAACTCCCAGAGGTTGGTGTGGAGGAACCACGCGAGCCAGACGCTTTCGCCTTTTCCTCCGATCCCGACGCGGTTCATCCCGTCGTTCCAGTCGCCGGTCCCCATCAGCGGCAGGCCGTGAGACCCGACGGAGAGGCTGCGATCGAGCGCCCGGGCGCAATGCTCGAAGAGCGTCGCGTTCTGTGAGGAGACCTGAGGCTCGAAGAAGCGCTCGAGCTCGTCGGGCCTCAAGGGGTCGGCGTGGAGGAAGGGGACGCGCTCATCCAGCACGGCCGTGTCTCCCGTGACCTCGAGATAGTGCGTCAAGGCATAGGGGAGCCAGAGAAGGTCGTCGGACATCCGCGTGCGCACGCCCGCGCCCGAAGGGGAATGCCACCAGTGCTGCACGTCCCCTTCCTCGAACTGGCGCGCAGCGGCCCGCAGCAGATGTTCGCGCGCCACCTCGCGCCGCGCCGCCGTCAGGGCCATCACGTCCTGGAGCTGGTCGCGGAAGCCGTAAGCGCCCGACGCCTGATAGAAAGCGCAGCGGGCCCAGACCCGGCAGGAGAGAGCCTGGTACAGGAGCCAGCGGTTCAGGAGGATGTCCATCGACCGGTCGGGCGTCTCGATCTGTACGGCGTCGAGCGTGTCGTCCCACATCCTTCGCACCGCGGCGAGGCAGGCGCCGAGGTCTTCGGTCCGGTAGCGCGCGACGAGCCGCCGCGCGTCCTGCTCGTCCTCGCCCTGGCCGAGCAGGAAAAGAACTGTTCGTCTCTCCCCGGGCGCGAGGCGCAGGGTCGTCTGGAGCGCGGCGCAGGGATCGAGACCGGCTCCCGCCCGTCCCGAGAGCTTCCCGTCGCGCGCGAGCGCCGCCGGTGCGTCGAGCGTTCCATTCCTTCCGAGAAACTCCGAGCGGTCCGCGGTCCAGGCAGTCTGGCGGCCGCCCGGGGGGCTCGTGGGACCGGATGGTCCCCCGCCAAGACTCAGATCGGCGAAGGCGACGCGCCGGCCGAACTGTTCGTTCCAGGGATTGCGCGCGAAGAGCGCGCCGGTCTCGGCGTCCCGTTCCGTAATGATGAAAGGGGCCGAGGCGCCGCGCTGGCTGCCGAGGACCCACTCCGCGTATGCGGTCGCCGAGATCGCCCGCGGCCTTCGGGTGCGGTTCTCCACGGTCAGGATCGAAATCTTGACCGGGTCCGCGAGCGGCACGAACTGGGTGAGCTCGAGCGCGATGCCGCGGCTCTCGTGCTCGAAACGGCTGAAACCCTGGCCGTGCCGGGCCACGTACGGCCAGGCGTCGCGCACGGGGAGCGCGGTCGGGCCCCAGATCTCCCCGGTCTCCTCGTCGCGCACAAGGATCGCTTCGCCCGGCGGGTCGCTGACGGGGTCGTTGGACCAGGGCGTCAACTGGTTCCGCTGGCTGTTGATCGACCACGCCGCTCCGGACCCCGACTCGGACACGAAAAAACCGAAGGAGGGATTGGCGATCACGTTGATCCAGGGGGCGGGCGTCCACTGGCGCTCGCCGAGGATCGTGACGTACTCGCGCCCCTCCTCCCCGAAGCCGCCGAGGCCGTTGAAGAACTCGAGGTCGATCTGAGGGGGAGGGAAATCGGCCACGGGCACCGGGGGCGGCTCCGGGCGGGGAGCCTTCCCGGCCGGCTCTCGCCGCAGGAGCCGGACGACCTGCTCGGCGAGCGTGCCGTGCCGCGAGAGGAGGACGACGCGCGCCGCCGTCCGCAGGAGGTCGTGGTCCTCCGCGGAGAGAAGGTCGCGGCGCAGGAGGAAAATGCCGCCGGTCCGGTCGGGCCCGCCGGAAGCAGGCGCCTGCGTGCGCGCCCGCATGAGAGATTCGAGCGCCTCCCTCAGGTCCTGGCCGTAGGATGTCGCCTGTTCGTTGACGATGACCAGGTCCGCCGCCAGCCCCTTCATCCGCCAGTACTCGTGGGCGCGCAGGAGCTGCCGGACGATGTCCTGGTCGCCGGGATCGTCGATCCGCAGGAGCACGATCGGCAGATCCCCCGAGATGCCGTAGGGCCAAAGCGCGGAAGCGCCCTTCCGGTTGCGCAGGAGGACGTGCGCGGGAGCGCGCAGGGTGGGATCGGAGTAGAGAATGCGCGTGGCAACTCGCTGGAAGAGATGGGCCTCGTCGGAGGTGATGCCGAGATGGCGCAGCTGCACCTGGGCCTGTGTCCACGCGAGCGTCGCGGTGCGCTCGAAGGCCGCCCGCTCGCGGTACTTGTCGGCCAGCTCCAGCGCCCTCCCCCTCGAATCCGCGGCGAGCGTCGCGAAATGGACGCGCGCCGTCGCGCCGGCGGGCAGCCGCACGCGCCGGCGCAGGCTGATGATCGGGTCGAGCACCGGACCGGCCGTGTTCGAGAGCGGCCTGCCGTCCTCGATCGAGCCGGCGTTGCGGATGCCGCGGCCGCGGCCGAGGAACCTCGCGCGGTCGGTCTCGTACTGCACGGCGCCAACGGTCTCTCCCTCGACCGCCGCCACGTGGGCGATCCAGATGGGTTTCTCCTCCTCCTCGCGCGGTCTTCGCGTGGCGAGGATGGCCTCGAGCCCGGCCGCGAACTCCGTCTGGACGAAGAGATTCGAGAAGGCGGGGTGGGCCCGGTCGGCGGCTCCCGGCGCCAGCACGATCTCGGCGAAAGACGTGATCTCGATCTCGCGCGGCCGCATGCCGAGGTTCGTGATCGAGACCTGCCGGATCTCGGCGTCGTCCTCCGCCGAGACGACGACGTGCAGCGCCGTCGCGAGAGACCCGTCGCGTCTCTGGATCTCGACCCTGTCTTCCGAGTAGATGGCCTCGTAGAAATCCGGCTCGGCGCCGGACGGCTGGTAACCGGCGGACCACACGCGCCCGTTGCCGACGTCGCGGAGAAAGATGTACGTCCCCCAGCAGTCCCGCGTGACGTCCTCCCGCCAGCGCGTCACGTCGAGCCCCTGCCAGCGGGAAAAACCGGAGCCGGCCGCCGTCATCATGACCGTGTAGCGGCCGTTGGAAAGCAGATGGGCGCGGGGGGTCGGATCGTGCGGCGATCGGAATCGCCGCAGGACGGGAGGAACGAAGTCGCGCACGTGGAGGTTCGCCGAGACCTCCTCGGCCCGCGGGCGCGCCACGGCGACGGTCGACGGGGTCCGCTCCTGCAGCAGGAGCTCCGTCGCCTGGACGGCGGGCTCCGCGTGGAACCGCCGGCGCATGACGCGATCTCCGATCACGTTGGCGAGGGAGACGATCGTCATCCCCTGGTGGTGAGCCATCATCGCGCGGACAACCGCGGCGCTTTCTCCTTCCGGCAGCCGCGAGGAGGTGTAGTCGAGGGCCTCGTAGAAGCCGTAGGGGCCGAGCGCGCCGGCTTCGACCAGCCGCTCGAAGTTGCGGGCGACGGCGGCGGGATGGACCATTGCCGCCAGAGCCGTGGCGTAGGGGGCGATGACGAGGTCCTCGGAAAGCCCGCGCTTCAAGCCGAGGCCGCTGACACCGAAGTTCGAATACTGGTACGTGAAGTGCAGGTCCCTGGCGTTGAAGGCCGATTCGGAGATGCCCCAGGGCACGCCGCGGCCGGCCGCGTACCGGATCTGCCTGTCCACGATGAGCCTGTTGGTCTGATCGAGGAGGCTCCCGGACGGCGCCTCCATCACGAGCGCCGGCATCAGGTATTCGAACATCGAGCCGGACCAGGAGACTAGGGCCGAGCCCGTGCCGACGGGTGTGAGCGAACGGCCCAGGCGGAACCAGTGCGAGACGGGAACGTCCCCGCGCGCGATCGCGATGAAGCTCGCCAGGCGCGCCTCCGACGCGAGCAGATCGTAATAGCCGGAGTCCATGCGCCCTTCGGTCAGGCTGTAGCCGATCGAGAAGAGCTTGCGCTCGGGATCGAAAAGAAACGTGAAATCCATCTCCTCCACGAGCTGCGAGGCGAGATGGGCGACCGACGACAGCCGCCGGGCCAGTGCCGCGGCGTTCGCGGCGCAAGCGCGCAGGTCCGCGGCGGCGGAGGCGGCTGCGGATCCGCTCCCGGCCGTTTCGGCGCCGGGCGCGCCGATCTCTTCCGCGGCGGACTCGTAGACGTCCGCGAGGGAATCGAGCGCCGGGTTCTCGTCGGAAAGGGCCTCAAGCGCCGCGATTGCCCTCGGCGGCAAGTCGCCCGGCGTCGCGGCTCGCCCGGGCAGCCATCGCGTCCAGCGCGCGATCGCCTCGAAGTCCCGGGAGTGGCTCTCGACAGCGCCACGAACCGCCTGCGCCCAGGCGACCGCCTCCGCCGCGGTTCCGGCGGCGCTGTCCTGCGCGAGCGCCTGCATGGTGTCGGCGACCGTCTCGGCTTTCGCGCGAAGCTCGGAAAAGCGCGCGGCCCAGCCGGCCGCCGTCGCGGGGTCCGGGCCGAGAAGAGCTTCGAGCGCATCCAGGGATCTCTCGAGCTGACGGCGGGTCACCGCGCCTTCGCCCCTGGCGGCCGTCAGGCCGGCCGCGCTCTCCCGCAGGAGGGCAAGCGCGTCGTGGATGCCTTCGAGGGCGCCGTCGAAAGAGAGGGGACCGGACATCGTCTGCAGGCAGGCCTGCTTCAACGCGATCAAATGGCCGGCCAGGTTGCCGCTGTCCACCGTCGAGACATAACGGGGCTCGAGCGGACGAAGGTCCCGCGTGTCGTACCAGTTGTAGAGGTGGCCGCGGTAGCGCTCGAGGCGCGCGATCGAGGCGAACGTCGCTTCGAGGCGATCGAGCATCTCGACCGTCCCGATCCATCCGAAATCGTTGGCCGCGACCGTCGAGAGGAGAAACAGTCCCACGTTCGTCGGCGAGGTGCGGTGCGCGACGACGGGCTGCGGCGTCTCCTGGAAGTTATCCGGAGGAAGCGCGTTCTCCGTGGCGCCGGCAAACGTTTCGAAATACCTCCACGTCCGGCGGGCGATCGAGCGCAGGAACTTCGCGTCGGTCTCCGGGAGAGGCTCCTCCTGCGTGGGCGGAGGCAGACTCACCCGGAGCGCCGCGGCGGGAGAGAAGAGCCAGGCCGCGAGGAAAACGAAGGCGACGGGAAGCGCCGCCGGCCGGAGGAACCACACGAGAAGCCCGGAGGCCGCCGCGAGGAGGACGGCCGGGAGCATGCGCGAGAAAAACCCGGGGAGCGTCAGGTCCAGCCGCCGCCGCATCTGGCCTGCCGGCATCCATTCAAGCAACCGCCGGCGCGTCACCAGGAGTCGCGCGAAAGTCCGCGCGATCGCGTCGGCCATCCTCCACGCCCGGTGCGCGAGGAAAACGATCCGCAGGCCTCCCTGCGCGAGCGACAGGGTGAGATCCGCACCGAGCCGTCGCAGGTAGCTCCTCTTGGCGATCCCGCGGCGCCGCGGAATGAGCAGCCCGGCCACGAAGGAGAAAAACCCCGGCACGAGGACCGTCGCCACAACGAAAACTGTCCACAGCGCGGGGCTCCCGGAAGGGAGCGTCCAGCCGGCGAGCAGCGTCGCGAACGCCGCCGGCGGGAAGAGGCTGCGGCGCAGGTTATCCATCATCTTCCAGCGCCCGATCGCCGGGATCGGGTTTTTGACGCGGCGCCCCGAGGAGTCCGGCACGCGCCCGAAGATCCACGGGAGGAGTTGCCAGTCTCCCCGCGCCCAGCGGTGGGCCCGCATCGCGGCGACTTCGTAGTGGCCGGGGTACCCCTCGAAGAGCTCGACGTCGGAGAGAAGGCCCGCCCGCGCGAAGAGGCCCTCGAAAAGGTCGTGCGACAGGAGCGCGTTCTCCGGGACGCGACCCGCGAGCGCGCGCTCGAACGCGTCCACGTCGTAGATTCCCTTGCCGGTGTAGATGCCCTCGTCGAAGAGATCCTGGTACACGTCGGAGGTCGCAAAGGAGTAGGGGTCGCTTCCGCGCGGGCCCGAGAAAACCTGCTGGAAGATGGTCCCCGAGCCGGTGGCCGGCAGGGTGGGTGTCACGCGCGGCTGCAGGACGGCATGTCCGTGAACGACGCGACCGGTCTCCGGGTCGAAGACGGGCTGGTGCAACGGGTGGGCCATCGCCCCCACGAGCACCCGAGCGGTCTCACGCGGCAGGCGCGTGTCTTCGTCGAGAGTGATGACGTAGCGCACGTCCGGGGGAATCGCCGGGCTCGCCGGGGAAAGCGCCAGGAATGTCGTGTCGCTCGCCCCGCGCAGGAGGCGGTTCAACTCGTGCAGCTTCCCGCGCTTCCTTTCCCAGCCCATCCACCGGCCTTCCTTCTCGTTCCACACACGCCGCCGGTGGAGGAGCAGGAACCGGTCGCCGCCGTCCTCTGCGGGGCCGTGGCGGGCATTCAGCCTCGCGATGCCGGTCACGGCCGCCGTGAAGAGCTCCTCGTCCTCCGGGAGATTCTCCGACGGCGCGTCGTTCCAGTCCGACAGGAGAGCGAAGCGCAGGTCGCCCTCGCCGCTCGCGAGAAAGTGAACTTCGAGGTTCTCGATCTGCTCCGCGATCTCGGTTTCGTTGCCGAGAAGCGTCGGAACGACGACGAGGGTTCGGAGCGCCGCTGGCACGCCGCGCTTCAACTCGAGCTTGGGCAGGCGGCGGGGGCCGACGGTCTCGGTGACATCCCGGTTGATGACGGAGACCGCGAGCTCCGACGCCGGGACCAGGGCGAGGAGCGCGAGAAGCCAGAGCCACGGCTCGCGAGCCCCCTGGGAAACCGAGACGATCACCGGACAGGCGAGGATCACGGCCGTCAGGAAAATGGTCGTGCCGATGTAGCCCGCGGTGGCGTGCCGGATCCAGGCGCGGCGAAGCCACTGCCGGACGGGCACGCGGTAGCCGAGCTCCTTCTCAAGGGCGGCCCGTCCCCGGGAGATCAGGTAGTAGCCGGGGTCGGCCAGGGACGGGGCTCCTCCGGGGACGGCGGCCGCCTCGCTTGCTCGCTCGACCGCCCGGCGCGTGACATCGACTTCGGAGAACCGCGTGCCCCGCGCCAGCTCCTCGATCGCTCGCCGGTAGCGGTCGCGGGTCGGGAAGTCCATCTCGGCGACCCGGGTTCCCTCCCGGAGGGCCTCCTCCACGAGGCTCACGCTCTCGAAGAAGTCCGCCCACTCGATCGACGAGAGCAGGCGCATGCTCGTGATCACGTTGCGGACGGTCACGTGTGTCGCGACCTGCTCCTGCTGCTCCTTGCGGACGATCTCGTCGGCCGTGGCGCCCTGGACCGCGAGGCGTTCCGCCAGCCACGTCACCGCAGGCGTGACCGCCGGGTCCTGCTCCCGCAGGCGCTCGATGAGTCTCATGGCGAAGGGACCTGCCAGGGGCCGCTCCTCCAGGGCGCGCAGGATGGGCCGCGCATCTTCGGGCGGCTGTCCTTCGACTCCGAGCAGGGTGTCGCTGATGGCGTCGGCTTCCTCGCGCCCGCGCCGCCGTTCGACGATGCGCGCCGCCAGCCGCCGCAGGTTTTCGACGAGCACGAGTCGCAGGGAGATGGCGATCGCCCACAACTCGCCGATCGTCAGGAGGCGCGTGCGCTGGTAGGCGCGCACGAACCGCCGGAGGGTCTCGGGATCGAAGCGGCTGTCGGTGTGCTCGACGAAGGCCCACGCGAGGCCGTACACCCGCGGATACCCTTCGAGCGGCCCGCGGGCGAGCTTGGGCAGCTCGCGGTAGAAGCCGGGCGGGAGGTCTTCGCGGATCTCGCGGAGTTGCTCCTCGACGATGTGGAAGTTATCCACGAGCCACTCGGCCGCCGGAGAGATCGTGCGGTCTTCCCGGATCGCGCTCGCGATCGACCGGTAGCTCGCGAGCAGGACCCGGCCGTTCTCCCGCAGGCGGGAGAGAAGAGGCCGCCCGCGCCGCTTGCCGGGATGGACGGAGTGCTCCGCCGCGAGCGCCTCGGCGAAGACCTCGAGACGCTCCGTGGACAGGAGCTCGCCCCGGATCGGATCGGCTCCCGTGGGCAGGTTAGCCCGCATCTTCGGGATGTCCGGCCCCGCTCAGCAGCCGCATTTCGGAAGACTCGAGGGCGCCGCTCCCATCGAGCGGCATTCTAGTAAACCGTTCCGGCAGGCGCGGGCGCCCGGCGCGGCTCAGCCGGGAGGCGTGAGGTCGAGGCTCCGCTTGCGAACAAACCGGCGACGAGCGTCTTCGATGCGGCCTCAGGCCGCCGCGCAGTCGGGGTGTCCGCAGTGACACGAGGTTTCCGGGCGCCCGAGGATTTCGTGGTCCGCGCAGTGTTCGCTGCAGAATTTTTTCCCGCCGCGCTCGACCGTGATGTCCGAGCAGCGACAATCTCCATGATCGCAGGTCATGTGGGCCTCCTCCCGGGCAAACGGAGCAAGCGCCCTGCCAGACGCCGGCCTTCTCGGACGCCTGGAGGACTACCGCGATTCTTGAGCCGAGAGTTCAATAGGAGACCTCACGGGCACCCGCTCCGGTTTTAACTCTTTCGGCCGCCGTTGCCGAAGCGAATGCCTGCGGCCAAAAGCCCGCTACTTCTTCATGCGGCTGCGGACGATCGGCGCCGAAGCCGCGGCGAGAGCGGCGAGCAGCGCCGCGACGAACTGGGCCCGGCGCCGGGTGTCCATGCCTTTCCATTCCTTCGTGAGCCGTCCGATCGTCTTCTTCGAGGCGGCGCCCGCTTCATGAAGGGCGCGCCTTGCCGCGTCGGTTCCCTGTCCCGAGAGGGTCTTCAGCCCTTTTCCGGCCGACGCCGCCCGCGCTGCCAGGCTGTCCAGGAGCGCGGCAAGGCTCTCTGTCGTCGCCGCCCGTGCTCGCGGACGCCGGGAAGCCTTCTTCCGCCTCGCGGGGGACTTGCGAACGGAAGCCTTGCGTTTTGCCGTAGCCCGGCGGCGAGCGGTTGCCGCGGCCGGGGAGGGCTGTTGCGTCGAAGTCTCGTTGTCTGTCACGGTCTCACCTCCTGAAAGCGTTGAGAGCAAGATGCAAGCCTACTTCAACCGGGCGGAAGAGCGGAAAGGATCGGATGGAGCGGACGGTCACTGTTCCGGGTCATCGGCGGGGTTGTCCTCGGAAACCTGCCGCGGCACACCCGAGAACCGGGCACGCCTTCGGCAGCGTAATAGCATTGTGTCGGAGAGTATGGGTATCGATCGTCAGGAATTCGTGAATCTGTTCGAGCGCAACCGGCGGCGCTCGCGGGATCTCTTCGACACGGTCGTCGCCGACGCTTACGAGTCGCGGCCCATCGCGCTGCGCAACCCGATCTGCTTCTACGAGGGACACTTGGCCGCCTTCAACGTCAACACGCTCGTCAAGCGCGGGCTCAGCGAAGCGGGTATTGATCCCGAATTCGAAGTGCTCTTTGAGCGGGGGATCGATCCGGAGGACGAGTCCGCAGTCGGCGGAAAGCCCTTCCGCTGGCCTTCGAGGCAGGCGATCCAGGCCTACGGAGACCGCGCCGACCGGGCGATCCGGGACGCGCTGCTCGAGAAGGAAATCGTCTGCGACGAGAACCCGGTTCTCCGCGGCGGACTGGCCGCCCACACGATTCTCGAGCACGAGCCGATGCACCAGGAAACCCTGCGCTACATGTGGCACCGCCTCCCGTACGAGAAGAAGATCCGGCCCGCCGGCGCGCCGCCGCTCGAGATCGGAGGAAAACCGCCGCTGCCGGAGACCGTGAAGATCCCAGCCGGAACGGCCACTCTCGGCACGACGCTCGAGCGCGTCCCGTTCGCGTGGGACAACGAGTTTCCGGAGCACCGCGTGGAAGTGCCGGCCTTCGAGATCGACGTCTTCAACGTCACGAACAGCGAGTTCCTGGAGTTCGCCGGCGCGGGAGGCTACGAAGACCGCGAGCTCTGGGACGAGGAAGGCTGGAGATGGCGATCGGAAGCCGGCATCGGCCATCCGCTCTTCTGGGAACGGGAAAACGGCCGCTGGTACTGGCGCGGGATGTTCGAGCGGGTCCCGCTGCCGCCCGCCTGGCCGGTCTACGTGTCGCATGCCGAGGCCGCGGCCTTCGCCCGCTGGAAGGGGAAGCGCCTGCCGACGGAGGCGGAGTTCCACCGCGCGGCCTATGGGACTCCGGGCGGAACCGAGCGCTCCTATCCCTGGGGCGATGAGCCGCCCGACGCGACGCGTGGCAACTTCGACTTCCGGCGCTCCGACCCGACGCCGGTCGGCGCGTTTCCGGCGGGCGCAAGCGCCTGGGGAGTCCAGGACCTCGTCGGCAACGGCTGGGAATGGACGTCGACGGTCTTCAGCGGCTTTCCCGGCTTCGAGCCCATGGCCTCTTACCCGGTCTATTCCTCCGACTTCTTCGACGGCAAACACTGGGTCATGAAGGGCGCCTCGCCCGCCACCGCGAAGGAGCT
>Ga0209009_1000173_pt1 | contig 26560 bp, 17 predicted proteins | sample BlaSpr_A8_OM3_M2_FD_187979 | JGI IMG/M metagenome (GOLD analysis project Ga0209009, IMG submission 187979) | Forest soil microbial communities from Thunder Bay, Ontario, Canada - Black Spruce, Ontario site 2_A8_OM3_M2 (SPAdes) (version 2) | ecosystem: Environmental > Terrestrial > Soil > Boreal... | reverse complement strand
CGCGCGGACAGCGTGTATCTGTGGACGCTGCCGATGTTCCATTGCAACGGCTGGTGCTTTCCATGGGCCGTAACCGCCGCCGGCGCGACGCATCTCTGCCTGCCGCGGGTCGATCCCGTGAAGATCTTCGAATTGATCGAACGCGAAGACGTCACACACTTCTGCGGCGCACCGACCGTTTTGATCGCGCTCGCCAACCACCCCGAGGCGAAGAAATTTCCGCGCCCGATCCACGTGATCACGGCCGGCGCTCCGCCGGCTCCCACGACGATCGCGCAAATGGAGGCGCTCGGCGCGACGATTACGCAAGTCTACGGCTTGACGGAGACCTACGGACCGATCACGGTTTGCGCGTGGCAATCAAAGTGGGACGCGCTCGATGCCGCCGGGCGCGCGAAGATGAAGGCGCGGCAAGGCGTCCCGATGATTAGCGTCGGCGCAGATGACATTCGCGTCGTTCAAATGTCGACCGCCGACCCCGAAACCCTCGTCGACGTCCCGCGCGACGCCACGACGCAAGGCGAGATCGTCATGCGCGGCAACAACGTGATGAAGGGCTATTACAACGATCCCGCCGCGACGGCTAAGGCATTCGCAGGCGGTTACTTTCATTCGGGCGACGTCGCGGTCCGGCATCCCGATGGCTATCTGGAGATTCAGGATCGTTCGAAGGACGTCATCATCAGCGGTGGCGAGAACATATCGACGATTCAAGTCGAGAAGGTCGTGCTCGAGCATTCGGCGGTCCTCGAATGTGCCGTCGTCGCGAAGCCCGACGAGAAGTGGGGCGAGGTTCCGAAGGCGTTTGTGACCTTGAAGCCCGGCGCGAGCGTGACCGAAGGGGAGATCATCGCGCATTGCCGCGCGCGTCTGCCCGGCTTCAAGACGCCCAAAGCCGTCGAATTCTGCGAGCTTCCAAAAACCTCAACTGGAAAAATCCAGAAATTCGTTCTCCGCGAGCGAGAGTGGCGCGGCCTCGAGAAGCGGGTTCACTAAAGGCACTTGTCATCCTGAGCGAAGCGAGCGCAGCGAGCGGAGTCGAAGGACCACCGCAACCGGGCATCCCCCCTTCACCCGAGCTAAGTAAACCTGCCGGACGGCGTCCGGCCAAAGGCCCTCAGAGCCTTATTTCTAATCAGCCTCTAACAAAATGGGCAAGAAAAGCTGTCGCTACCTCGAGGGCGGGCTCGCGTTCCGTTACGGCACCGTCGCGGCGTGCGGCGTCGTGCACCACGGTCGCGGCACGCCGGTCCTGCTCGAGTACAACGGTGGCCGAGTGCCCTTCGAGGAGCTCATCGAGCGCCGCCGCTCGATCGGCGACGGCTCCCATCCGTCGTGCTCGGGTTGCCCGTATCTAGCCGAGCGTGAGGACCGGGAGCAGCCGTACCCGGTGACGTGGCTCGGCATCACGCACTTCAACTACTGCAACGTCTACTGCTCGTACTGCTGGCTACAAACGGCGAGTTACAGTCCGCGAAACACCGGACGCCGCGAGAATCCGTACCGCATCTTGCCGATCATCCGTCAACTGATTGACGAAAAGCTGCTTGCGCCCGATGCCGTCATCGACTGGGGCGGCGGCGGTGAGCCAACCCTCATGCCCGACTTCGATGAGTCGTTTGAGATTCTCGAAAGCTACGGGACGGTGCAGTGGCTGCACACCAACGGCGTGCGCGTTCCTCGGCGCGCCGCGCGTCCGGGAATCGAAGCGAAGCGCGTGCGCGTGCTCTGCTCGCTCGATGCGGGTACGGCCGCTACCTACGAGGCGATCAAAGCCAAGAATTTCCACGCGACCGTCTGCGAAAACCTCGCAACCTACGCAGCCAACGGCGCATACGTTGCCGTAAAATACGTCATGATCGAGCGCAACTGCGCGCCGGCAGAGATCGAAGCGTGCCTGCGCTTGATGAAGGCCGCCGGCGTAACGGAGTTCGTTACCGATATCGACTATGACCGGCCGCACCCGAACGACGCGATCGTGCAAGGCTTGGCATATGCCAAGCTGCGCTGCCGCGAACTGCAGATTCCATTTCAGCTCGGCAGCACGGGCATCAACAGCGCACGCGAGTACATAGTGCAGCGGCGCGTGGAGAATGAGTCCTACCGGCTCGCGCTCGAAGCCATCCAAGTATGATCGCTGCGGCGCCGCGGGAGACGGCCGGGATGGAGCTCAGGCGTCTCGGGCGCACTAATTTAATGGTCTCCTCCGTGGGCTTCGGGACCTGTCAGCTGCGACTCGTCTCGGAACGGCAGGCAGTCGAGACCCTGATACGCGGATTCGAACTGGGCGTCAATCTCGTGCACACGGCGCCCGACTATGAGGGTGTCGACGTCCTAGTTGCCAGGGCGATTCGCGAAAGCGGTCGGGAGGTCTACGTGCTTCCGCAGGCTTACGACGTGCACTACAACACAAACGGCCGCGTCGAACATTTCGAGCGCCTTTTCGAGGACGCGTTGCGCATCTACGGAGTCGACCGCTTTCCGCTGTTTGGAATCGCATGCCTCGACGACCGCGAGGCATACCAGGAGAACGTCTGGGGATCCAACGGCATGGTCGAGTTTCTCCTGCGAATGAAATCCGAAGGCGTCATCGGCGGTTTGTTCTGCACCACGCACGGCGGCCCGGAGTTCGTCATGCGCATCCTCGGAGAAGACGTCTTCGACGCGCTGATGATCGCCTACAACTCACTTGGTTTTCACCTGCTCTCGTTCAGCCCACCCGAAGGACGCTCGTTTGAAAACATGACCGCGACGCGCGAGCAAATCTTCCCAGCGGCCGCCGCGCGCGACGTCGGCATCATCGTCATGAAGCCCTTAGCGGGCGGACTGCTGTGCGACAGTCGCGCCTTTCCGCCGCGCGCGCCGCTCGCGCCGCCCACCGGAAAGGTCCGCGCCACCGAGCTGCTGCAAGCGATCCTGACGGAGCCCGCGGTGTCGTGCGTCCTGCCCGGCACCGCCTCGCCCGACGAGGCCGAGGAAAACGCGCTGGCCGGACACGTGCGCACCGCGCCGTCGCCCGAGACGGAAGAGGCGATCCGGCGCCGAGTCAGCTTGTTGCGCGCAAACATTTGCAGCCGGTGCGGCGAATGCGACACGTCGTGCAGTCAAGGGCTGCACATTTCGTGGCTGTTTCGCGCAGGCTACGTCAACCTTCAGCCATCCGAAACGTATGAGACGTGGGACGACGTCGAATACTTCACCCTGCACCCACAGCAGGCGTCGGTCTGTGCGACTTGCCCCTCAGTCACCTGCGCGTGCCCGTACGGCATCGAGATTCCGTCGGCGTTACAAAAATTGCACGCCGATATGCTTGGGCTCGCTGATCGCAACCTGATCCGCGCCCCGGATTTCATGCAGTCGCCGCCCATCGGCGACGAACAGTTTGCCGCCAAAGTGATCTTGCTCGAATTGCCCGCTCGCGCTGAGACCGGCCAGCCACTCGCCGGCCGCGTCTACCTGCAAAATGCGGGGATACGCGGATGGTTCCCCGACGACCGGCTCTTTTCGGGCGCGCGCGTTGCGCTCGGCGTCTACCTCGACGGCGTCGAGTTGGAGCGCGTGCCGCTGCGCCACGACACGCATTCCGGCGGGCGCGCGCATTTTCCGTTCGAGTTGCCGGCGCATACCGTCGCCGCCGGCGGCGCGCTGGAACTTGCGTTGCTCGGCGAACACCGGCAGTTCGATCGCGATGCGGCACTCGTCATTCACCGCGGGGAGCTTGTTGCATGCGCCGCGCCGGCGACGGCGTGATCGCCGAAGCTCGCACGTATGCGGCGCGCTGCCGCGCGCACAATCTGCCGGCCGCGATGCCGACAGGGACTTTACGGCTCGTTTACGTCGAGGTCGTCAACGATGGCAACTGGACGTGGCGCCGTCACGCTCCCCCGGGTCCGTCCGTCGATCTCGCCGTCCACGTCGACGGTGAGCTCGTCACGACCATTCCACTCGTCGATGACGTACTCGAACCGGGCGGCACGACGACCTTCGCCTTCAAGTGGCGCGCGCCGCAGCGCTCTGGGAGCTGCCGCGTCGAACTCGACATGGTCGAGCAGAACGTGACGTTCTTCGCCGCGCATCAGTCGCCGCTGCTTCAAGTTGAGATCGGGCTCGAAGCTCGCGAGCCCAGCCTTTCGGAACGCTGGCTCGACGTATCCTGGCAGCGCAACTATTGGTTCTATCTGCCGACGGAGGGTGTCGCATGGTCGGCGCACGGCCCGAGCTATCCGCTCTTCGTGCGCGATGCGTCGGGTTCGAAATTTCACGATCTCGAGGGGCGCGAGTATCTCGATTACGTGATGGGCTGGGGCTCGTGTCTGCTGGGTTACGCTCACCCTACGGTGCAGGCGGCGATCGCGCGTTCGCTCTCCACGACGCCCTTGGCGGCGCTCCCATACGCGCAGGAGCTCGCGCTCAGCGAAGAGCTCGCCGGACTCTTTCCGTGCGCCGAGATGGCGGCGTTTGGCAAGAACGGCTCGGACGTGACGACCGTCGCGGTGCGTCTTGCACGCTTAGCCACCGGTCGCACCCAGGTGCTGTTCAGCGGCTATCACGGCTGGCAAGATTGGAACACGAACCTGCCCGGGAATGCGACGGCGAGCACGTCGTTCGCCTACGGCGACCTCTCAGCCGTCGATCGGCTGCTCGACGAACATGGCGACACCGTTGCGGCGATCGTCGTCGAGCCGGCAGCGCAAGTCGAGGGGGTCGAGGGCCCCGTGCGGCCGGCCGACGCCGCCTTTTTACTCGGGCTGCGGGAGCGCTGCGATAGGGCCGGCATCGTGTTGGTCTTCGACGAGATCTGGACCAGTTTTCGCTATCTCGACGGCAGCGTGCAGCGTCACGTCGGGGTCACACCGGATCTGGCATGTGTAGGCAAAGCGCTCGGCAACGGTATGCCGCTGGCGGCCGTCGTCGGCAAACGCGACGTCTTCGCCGCCGCGGTGCACCGCATCCACTACACGCCGACATTCAAGGGTGAAGTCTACTCGTTCGCGGCGGCACTGGCGGCGATCGAAGTCTTCAAGAGTCAAGACGTTCCGCGCGCGGTATGGGCCTACGGAAAAGAGCTCATGGACGGCATCACACGGCTGTGCCGTGAGACGGGCGTTCCGGCGCGCGCAACCGGTCTGCCGGTGCGAATGGTCTTGGCCTTCGACATCGAGGACCAACGGCGCCATGTTGACGCGCGTACGCTGCTCACGCAGGAACTCTTGCGGCGCGGCTTGCTGAATTTCCGCGGGTTCTTGGTTCCGTCGCTCGCGCACGACGAGGCTGACCTGCGGCGGACCTTCGAGATCTTCGGCGATGCACTGCAAGTCGTCGGCGACGTCCTATCGCGCGACGCGTTTGCGGAGCGTTTGGAGATTCCTAGGATCCTCTGAGTTTATTTCGCAGCGTGCGCACGGCCGGGGGAAGCCGCTCGATCACCTTCGCCTTCAGCCGCTGGACGGCCGTTTTTTCCTGAGTGTTCGATGCACGTTCGTTCTGAATCTGTTGCGACAATCTGTCGATGAGCGAAAGACGCTCGTCACAGATGCGCTGGAGCACGCCGAGTTCCGCACTCAACTGCTCGATGAGCGAAAGACGCTCGTCGCAGATGCGCTGCATCACGCCGAGCTGCTCACTCAGCTGCTCGCGTGCGCTCTGTAAAGCCTGCATTCGCCTAAGCTGCTCTTCGATCAGCGCGCCGCGAGTCGCGACCGTATCTTCAAGGAAACCGACGTGCGTCTTGAACAGTGTCAGTTCACGATCGCGCTCGCGTGCGTCGGCAAATTCAGTCGTCGTTTCGCGATAGCTATTGATCTCCGCCGTCAGCCGTTCGATTGTCGCGTCCTGCTCGTTCTTGATGCTTCGAAACACCGCGAGCGTCTTATACTGTTCCTGAAGCTGCGCTTCTCTTTCCATCAGCTGGCGGCGCAGCTCGCCGAGCTGCACGCTGCTGCCGTCGTCTGCGCAACGGGCATCGACGGCATCGGAGTAGGCAGGCTCGGGCCGGGCAATGCCGTTATGCCCCAAAGGCGTCATTTGCCCGCGAGGCATTCTTCCAGAAGGGTGTGAAGTCCGGCTCGTGCGAGCGCTCGTCTACGGCGGCTACACGCAGGCCGAACTCGACCGCCAATACGATGCGGCCGGGACCGTCCAATCTACGGATCGCTATTTCGAAGAATGGGCCGCGGCGAGCAAACGCGCCCGCGCCGCTTTACGTTGCGAGCTCGATGCAGCGTACGGCGCCGGCGAGCGTGAGAAACTCGACCTCTTCCCGGCGACTCGGCCCGATGCGCCGTGCTTCGTGTGGCTTCACGGCGGCTATTGGCGGCGGCTGGCCAAGTCGTTCTTTTCCTTCGTCGCCGAACCGGTCGTCGCGGCCGGCGGCGCGGCAGTTATCGTCAATTATCCGTTAGTAGCAACCGCGACGCTCGACGAGATCGTCGACGCCGCACGTCGCGCATTCGCTTGGATCGCACGCAACGCCGCCCGGCTCAGAGCCGACCCACGGCGCATTGTCGTCGGAGGTCATTCGGCCGGCGGTCAACTGGCAGGCATGCTTGCAGCCACGGATTGGCATCCGTACGGCTTGCCGGACGATTCCGTCAAAGGCGTCTTCGCCGTGAGCGGGCTCTTCGATCTCGAGCCGGTACGGTTATCTGCGGTCAACGAATGGCTGCGCATCGACGCCGAAGGCGCGCGCCGCAACAGCCCGATACTCCATCGACCGCCTCTCCCGATGCCGATCGTCGCGGCGGCCGGCAGCGACGAAACGGACGAATTCAAAAAACAAAGCCGCGCCTACACGCAGGCCTGGTCGCAATTCGGTTCTGCTGCGCGCTATCTAGAACCGCCCGGGCATAACCACTTTTCAATTGTCGGCGACTTGGCCGATTCCACCACCGATTTGTCGCAAAGGCTGCTCAAACTCGTGATTTGAGCGCCGTGGGCTATGCCGGCGCGGCTTGGGTGTAGGCGGCGTCGATCAGGTCGGCGTAGCGCTGTTCGACGACGCGGCGCTTGACTTTCAACGTCGGCGAAAGCTCGCCGTCGTCGATCGTCAGGTCGCGCGGCAGCAAACCGACGCGGCGCACCTGTTCGAAGGATGCGAGATCGGCGGTGTGTTCGGCGACCTCCTTGCGCACGAATTCGCGGATGTCTTGGCGTTGGGCGATCTCGCTCGGCGGGACGGTCGCGGCGATCCCGAAGTCGCGGCGCAGAAGATCCCAGTTCGGTGCGACCAGAGCGATCGGATACGGCCGGCCGTCGCCGAGCACGAAAACCTGACCGACGTAGAGCGAACGTTTGATCGCCGCCTCGACGCGGCTGGGCGCGACGTATTTTCCGGCCGCCGTTTTGATGAGTTCCTTTTTGCGGTCGGTGATCCAAAGATAGCCGTCGCTGTCGATGCGTCCGATGTCGCCGGTCTTGAAGAATCCCTCGGCCGTGAACGGCTGCTCGCCTTCGAGGTGATAGTAGCCCTTCATCACGTTGGGCCCTCTGACCAAGATCTCTCCATCCTCGGCGATCTTCAGCTCGACCTCGGGTATGGGCCGGCCGACGGAGCCGTAGCGAATCTCGCCGAGTCTATTTACGGTGACGACCGGCGACGTCTCGGTCAAGCCGTACCCTTCGCAGATCGGCAACCCGAAACCGAGGAAGGTCAAGGCGATGTCGCGGTGGAGCGGCGCGCTTCCACTGATGAAGAACAACGCACGATCGATGCCCAGGGCCGGCCGAATCTTCGACAGCACGAGCCTCTTGGCAACAAGATATTTGAGCCTGAGGCCGAGCGTGGGGCGCTTTCCGTCGACGCCGCACGTTACGTAATCGCGCCCGACCCCTAGCGCCCACGGCACGAGTTTCGCCTTCAAGCCACCCTCGGCTTTGGCTTTGCCGACGATCGCGGCGAGCACGCGTTCGTAGATGCGCGGCACGAACGCCATCGTGTACGGTCGTACCGAACGCATGTCGTCGAGCAAATAGTCGGGCTGCGTGATGTGCAGCTGCACGTCGTTGCGAATGAAACCCAGCAGATCGTTGTGTTCGTAGATGTGCGCGAACGGCAAGACGGAGAGCACTTCTTCTCCGGCCTTGAGGTCGCGGAAACCGTACTCGAAGGAATCAAACGAGTTCGAAACCAGGTTGCGATGGGTGAGCATCACGCCCTTGGGCGTTCCGGTCGTCCCCGAAGTGTAGATCAGGACCGCCAGCGAGTCCGGGTCGATGCCGGCGGCAAACGACGTCACGCGCGCCGGATCGGCAGCCGCCGATCGCGCACCGCCGGCTTCGAAACGCTCCAGCGAGTCGTCGCCGGCTCCGTCGAAGTGGATGAAGCGCGGCGCGTTGGGGCAAGCCGCGCGGATGCGAGCGACGTCGGCAGGCGTCTCGACGAAGGCCAGCTTCGTCTCGGCGTCCTTGAAGATGTAGTCGAGCTGATCGAGTGCCTGTGACGAAAACGTCGGCACCGTGACGCAGCCGGCGAACAGGATCCCGAATTCGGCTGCAATCCAATCCGTTCGATTGTTCGAGATGAGGGCCACGCGTTCGCCGGCGCCGATTCCGGAATCACGCAAAGCGCACGCGATCGCCGCGGCGCGTTCGAGCATGCGGGTCGACGACGTATAGCGCCACTCCGCCGCGCCACGCCGCTCGCCGAACGCGCGTTCCCGCGGAACCCGCAACTTTTCGCTGATCAGTTCTGGGAGCGTTTGCAAGAACGAAAGGCTCCTTCGGCCTGAGACGTGCTTTTGAAAGAGTCCCCGCGCTCCCTAGCAAAAGCCCCATCCCCCTTCTCAACGGAGAGTTCGATGCTACAAACCGAGACCCGGCAGGCGTCGCCCGTTCGCGCCGAGACGCGCGACGGGGTTCGCATACTCACGCTGGACAATCCGCCCGTCAACGCGCTCGGTTCGGCGGTATGCGCCTTACTCGTGCGCGCGATCGAGGCCGCCGACGCCGACCCAGCGATCGGCGGGATCGTATTCGCCGGCGCGAACGGGCTCTTCACCGGAGGGGCCGACGTAAACGAATTCCACTCGCCGCCGCCGGCCGGTTCGAAGAACATCCGCGACGTCATCGCCGTCATCGAAAAAAGCAACAAGACGTTCGTCGCGGCGATCGACGGCAACGCACTCGGCGGCGGCCTCGAACTGGCTCTGGCCTGCGACTACCGCGTCGGCGGCGCGAACGCTCGCACCGGATTGCCCGAGATTCTGCTCGGCCTTATCCCGGGTGCGGGCGGAACGCAGCGCCTCCCGCGGCTGCTCGCCGCGCGCAATCCGATGAACAGCGGTCTGGCCGGCGTGCAGATGGCGCTCGACATGATGCTCAAAGGCGAGGCCAAGAACGCGAAGCAGGCCAAGGGGATGGGCATTCTCGACGAGCTCACTGAAGGCGACGTCGTCGACCGCGCAGTCGAACTCGCGAAAGCGAAAGCGGGAACGAAGGAACGCGTCAGCCGGTTTTCGTTCATCGTGATCCCTTCGCTGACGGCGATGGCGCACGGTATGGTTCCCCCGGAAGAGCGCGGAGGCTACGCCGCGCACAAATTGATCGACGCGGTCCAAGCCGCATCGGAGATGGAGTTCAAATACGGCCTCGCCCACGAGCGGCGCATCTTCGAAGAGCTCGTGCGGAGCGGACCGGCGCAGGCGGCCATCCATCTCTTCTTCGCCGAACGCGAACTCAACAAGATTCCCGGCCTATCGAGCGGCATCAAGCCGAAGGAAATCAAGAATGCGGCCGTCGTCGGTGCGGGGACGATGGGCACCGGCATTGCGATGGTCTTCGCCAACGCAGAGATTCCGGTGTCGGTGATCGACGTCAACCCCGAACAGATCGAGCGCGGCAAGAAGCATATTGCCTCGACGTACGAGGGTCAGGCCAAGAAAGGCCGGCTGACCGCAGAGAAGGCGAAGGCGCGCGTCGACGGCGTCGCGTTCGTCAGCGACTACGCCGAGATCTCCGATGCCGACGTCGTAATCGAAGCCGTCTTCGAGAGCATGAAGGTGAAGAAAGAAGTCTTCGCCGCGCTCGACAAGGCGCTCAAGCCCGACGCGATTCTCGCCAGCAACACCTCGACGCTGGATATCGACGAGATGGCGAGCGTGACGAACCGTCCCGGGCAAGTCGTAGGCTTGCATTTCTTCGCACCGGCCAACATCATGCAGTTGCTCGAGATCGTGCGCGGAAAGTCGACCTCCGAGGAAACGCTCGTTACGGCGACCGCGCTCGCCAAACGCCTGAAAAAGAAAGGCGTCGTCTCCGGTAATGCTTTCGGTTTCATCGGCAACCGGATGCTCTTCGACTACATCCGCGAAGCGAATTTTCTGCTCGAAGAGGGAGCGACGCCGATGCAAATCGACGCCGCGATGAAGGATTTCGGTTTCCCGATGGGCCCGTTCGCGATGAGCGATCTTTCCGGCATCGACGTCTTCTACAAGATCAGCCTCGAGGCGCCGAAGGCGCCGTACCGGACGTCGGAGATCGCGAGCAGGCTATACGAAGGCGGCCGCTACGGACAGAAGACCGGGAAGGGCTTCTTCCTTTATGAGGACGGAAAGCGCGAGCCGACGGAGGATCCGGCGGTCAACGAGCTGATCGCCGCGGAGTCGAAGCGGCTCGGCATCAAACGCCGAAAGATCAATCGTGGAGAAATTACGGAGCGTTGCATGTTCGCGCTCGTCAATCAGGGAGCGCAGCTTCTTGGCGACAAAATCGCGCTTCGTCCCGGCGACATCGACATCGTCTGGGTCTACGGGTTCGGCTTTCCGTGGTATCGCGGCGGCCCCATGTGGTGGGCCGACACGATCGGGCCAAAGAACATCTACGAACGGATCGTCGACTGGCAAAAGGAGCTCGGCCCGCATTGGCAGCCCGCGCCGCTCCTCAAAGAGCTCGCCGAGCGCGACGCAACCTTCGCCCCCCGGCCCAAGGTCGAAGTGAGGAGCCAGTGACCTGTGGCAGAGGGGCGAGGGGTGTCGCTGCGATGTATTTTGACCAGATGCGAGGAGCGATGAGCGACAAAAGCAGCGCTTTGCGAGCGAAGAGCGACGACGCAGCTGGTCAAAAGACGCGCAAACCTTCGGGTCGCCTCGGCGGATGCGCGCCGGCTTTGTCGCTCGTCGCTGAAATGGCGCTGCCATTCGGCGCTCCTCGCTTCGCGCCGGCGCGCTCCGGCGCAGGCGACGCCACCCCTCCCCCCTCTGCCACAGGTCACTAACATGGCAAAAGAAGCAGTCATCCTCAGTGGCGCGCGGACGCCGATCGGCAAGGCGTTTCGCGGCGCGTTCAATCTGACGCACGGTGCAACGATGGCCGGACACGTGATCCGCCAAGCCGTCGATCGCTCGGGCGTGGGCGAAAAAGACATCGAGGACGTCATCCTCGGCGTCGGCTACCCCGAGGGAGCCACCGGAAACAACCTCGCCCGAACCGCGGCGGTGCGCGCGGGCCTGCCGATCGAGGTCGCAGGGACGACGATCAACCGCTACTGTGCCTCGGGGCTGCAAGCAGTTGGCTTCGCGGCGCAACGCATCGTGACCGACGGTGCGCCGGTGATGGTCGCCGGCGGTTGCGAGTCGATCAGCCTCGTGCAGAACAACACGAACATCAAGTTCTTCACCGAAGAGTGGCTGCTCAGACACGAAGCCGACCTCTACATGCCGATGATCGAAACCGCCGATCTGGTGGCGCAACGCTACAAGGTCTCGCGCGAACGTCAAGACGAGTACGCGTTGCAGAGCCAGCAGCGCACCGCCGCAGCCCAGACCGCCGGCCGCTTCGATGCCGAGATCGTCCCGCTGCCGGCGTGGAAGTTCGAAGAGAGCAAGGAGACGAGCGAGGTCAAAGAAGTCATGGCCACGCTCGAAAAAGATGAAGGAAATCGGCCGGACACAACGCTCGAAGGGCTCGCGAAACTCAAAGGCGTGAGTTTTACCAACCCCAAGTCGACGATCACCGCCGGAAACTCGTCGCAACTCTCCGACGGCGCGGCGGCCCTCGTGCTGGCGAGCGAAAAATATGCCGAGAAGCACGATCTCGAACCGCTCGCGTACTACCGCGGGATGGTCGTCGCCGGGCTCAAGCCCGAAGAGATGGGCATCGGTCCCGTGTTCGCGGTGCCCAAGTTGCTGGAACGCCACAAGTTGAAGATCGACGACATCGATCTGTGGGAACTCAACGAAGCGTTCGCGGTGCAAACGGTCTACTGCCGCGACACGCTGGGCATCTCCAACGAGCGCTTCAACGTCGACGGCGGCGCGATCTCCATCGGCCACCCCTACGGGATGAGCGGCGCGCGCCTATCGATTCACGGCATCCTCGAAGGACGGCGTCGCAAAGCGAAGTGGCTGGTCGTCACCATGTGCGTGGGCGGCGGGATGGGAGCGGCCGGCTTGTTCGAGCTAATCAAACCGAACTAGTGGCCTGAACGAAGCGCGGAACCTCCGGGAGCAGCCAGACGTTTCTTAGGCAGCTCGTCGCCCCAGGGTGGTGTCGGGACACAGTCCGGATCGGAGGTGACGACAAATCATGGCAGCCAACAAGAAACGCCATCACAAGCACAAGAAGCATCATAAGCACGGTAAGGGCAAAAAGTAACCCCAACCCCGTTTTCTCTCGTTCTTCTTAACCCATACGAACGCGGCCGTCGCTGACGGCCGCGTTTCGCTTGCGGGATACTGGGCGCGCGCTTCCCTCACGGAAAGCACATCGCGTCCCAGGCGGGCGCGTGCAGCGGGCTGCCGTCAGGATTTTTGGGGGTGACGATGTCGACGATCGGTTCCGAGTGATTCGGATACTGGGAACGCGACGGCGTCGTTGGGGCGGGCGGATGTGCGGTGGTGAGGATGTGCGAGTCGCCGTAGGGCGGTTGCGTCCCGTCGACGCTCGCCGGGTCGCCAAAAGCGTAGAGTCCGAGGACCTTCCATTCTTGCTCGGCGATTCCGACCTTGATGATCTCGTCGTTGACGTTGATGAACCCGTACATACGCGACGCCGGCGTTACGTTGCGTTCGTGGATCCACGCCGGCATCGGGATTTTGTCGTTGTAATCGTAGCCGAACGAGAAAAAACAGGCGCGCGCCAAGGGGTAGAGCTTGGTCATGTAACCCGTGTGTCCGCTGCCCTGCGAATGGCCGCCAACCTGAACCTTGTTCCAAGCGATCGTGTCGCCGCGGCCCAAATATTGGCCCCAGCCTTCGTTCGGATATGTGGTCGCAAGATATCGAAGGAGCGCGGCCAGTCGATGCACGATCGAGTTTGCCGGCGTGACTTTGACGAGATCGGTCGTGTTATCGCCGGTGATGATCTTGCGCCGAACCTTGCCGTAACACGCCGCGTCGGCCGCGTGCTCGCAAGCACTGCCAACCGCCACCGACGACGGGTAATCGAGGCCGATCGCATGATAGCCGCGCTTCGCCGCTTCCTCGACGATCAGATGGTAGACGCGCGGATTCGCCCCCGTCCCCGGGAGCATGACGAATAACCGATCGCGGGGCTCCGCCAAGGGGCTCGGGTTGACGGCGAAATGCGGGTCGTTCGGCGCATCGATCGCGGCGTCGGTTTGCGACGGAAGCACCGACCTTTCGACCGAGGGTGGCGGGGACGCAGCGCCGGCAAGCGGCACCGATCCCGCTGCCAGCACTAGGGAAGCGAGGAGGGGGAACCCGCAGAACTGTCGGATTGTTGACAATCGCACTGCCCACCCTTTGGTGACGCTAGGCCCCGGTCCCGCTTCTCGCTCCAGGACATTTCCAGCATGCGGCGCTTGAAGCAGCGACCCACGGGTCGGTGACAACGGAGAAGTTCATGGCTACTCTGAACGCGGCGCTCTTTCGCTCCATTCTCGCGACTTGTCTCATCCTTACGTTCGGCGTCCTACCAAACGGTTGGGCGATGCAACCGGCAGCCGCCCAGCAGACGGCGACCTTAACTGGGACGGCGGTCGACGGCCAAAACAACGGCATCGGCGGCGTCACGATTAGGCTCACCGGCCCGGCTACGTACCGGACCGTGACGAATCCCGACGGGTCATATACGATCGCCAACATCACGCCCGGGATCTACAACCTGACCGCCACGCTCGGCGGCTACAACGAGGCGACGCAACAGAACTACGTCATCCTCGCGGGGACGACGAGCACGCTCGGCGTCACGCTCATCCAGCAAACGCTCACCTCGTTACAAGAGATCGGCCGCGTTCGCGTCAACGCCGCGGCGAGCACGTTTAACCCGAGCGCCGCCGCGGTCAACATCGTCCCGCAGCAAGCCTTCAAAGATCAGGGGGCACTCGGGCTCGCCCGCGTACTCGAGGAACAGCCCGGCTTCAACTTGCAAACCTCGGGTGCCGCCGGCAACACGGCGGGCCGCGCCTCGTACCAGGTGCCGACGTTCCGCGACGGCTTCGTCACGGAAACCGCCGACTTGCTCGACGGTCACGCGGTCGGCGCCGGCGACAACGGCGCGACGACCCTGACGACGTTCCTCTCGCCGTTCATCTTGGGCAGCGTCGAATTGATCGCCGGACCCGGCGCGACGGCCCCCGACATTTACAGCGCGATCAACGGCACTATCAACTTTCACACGCTCGATCCGACGACACGACCGCTTGGCTCGATCACGCTCGGTTACGACGGCTACGGCGGTCAGTTCTCGAACTGGCGCCTGAGCGGCACGACCTTCCACGGAAAACTCGGCTACGTCTTCGACTACGTCGTCGACGGCTCGCCGGGGCCGTTGCGCACCACGATGGAGCCGATCACCCTAGCGGCGGCTAACACGACGATCAACGGGAAGACGTTCACGGCAACAACCGCGACGTCGTTCACCAACAACATAGAAAACAATCCGCCGCCGCTTGCGAGCACGTTGCTCGAATGCTGCTACGGCATTTCGACCCAGTACCTCAACCGGAACGCGCTGGCGAAGCTCGTCTACCATTTCTCGCCCAACACCTCGCTGACCGGCAGTTTCGTCGGCGACACGCTCACGGCCGGCGCGATCGGCAACGAGTACGACAGTTATCCGACATTCTTCTGCCCCGGCACATTCACGACCGGCGTGAACACGTGCGCTCCCAATCCCGCCTACGTCGGCGCCCCGGCGGGCTCATATCAGCCGGGTCAGACCTACATCACCGGGCAGCAACTCGCGGCGGCGCCCGTCCTACCCGGCGCCAACTTGAACCGCATTCAACCCGCGTACCAATTCGAGTTTCGTACCGGAGGCGCGAACGACACGATCCTCGCGCGCTATTGGCAGGCGCAATACGAATTCTTCATCACGCAAGGCGGGGCGGTCGCCGGGCCCAACCAGGTCGTAACCGAAAACCTCAACCTCTACGGAACTGCAACCGTCGGCGGAACCCCGACGGTGTTCGCGGGACAACCCGCGACCATCACCATCAGCCCGACCAACCCGGTCTGCCCCGGCCCAACACCTGGGAGCTGGGTCGGCATCGGAGGCAGCTGCACCGCGGCCACGGCCACCGCATATGCGACGCAAGCATTCCCGTACACGACTCAATTCGACCACATGCACGGCGGCACGTTCGAATGGGACCACTTCTTCAACAACGGCAATGCGTTTACGATGTCTTACGACCGTACGCAGCACTCCGGCTACCTCACCGGGTTCCAGTCACCGGTCGTCCCGACGGTGCCCAACGGCGCGTGGATCAACCAAAACACTCTCGTGGCGCGCGGAATCTTCAACCTCGGTAAGTTGAACGCAACGGTTGCGAACTACTACAACTGGTACATCGAGAATTTCTCGACCAACACGGCGATCGCGGTTCCGCTGCTCACCGGCGGCACTGGAGCGTTCAGCGTCTTCAATCCCAACCTGACGTTCCAGCAGACCTTCACCGCTCACGACGACCCGCGCCTCGGCTTGGCGTACCGCGCCGACCCGAATCTCTCGATGCGCTTCGCGACGGGCAGCGCGCTCGTCCCGGTCTATCTGTCGGCGATCAACGTTACGAACACGCTGCCGACCGCGGCAGCGAGCGGATTCAACTTCACCAACACGCAGTCGAATACGGGCCTCAAGCCCGAGACCGCATGGGGCTACAACATCGGCGCAGACTGGCGGCTGGGTGACGGTCTGACCGTCATTTCGACCGATCTCTACCAAGAGAATCTGCGCAACCAGCTATTCGGCTCGCAATTGGCCTCGTGTTACACGCCGGCGACCGGCGCGATCTCGCCGATCGGTGCAACAGGCTGCACGTCCGCGCCTCCGCCGGCGACGTGTACGGCGGCCGCGAACACCTCGTCATGTCCGCTCATCACGAGCGAAAACGTCAACTTCGGGACGACCCGCTATCAGGGCATCCAGCTCTCGATCTCGCGCGACCTGGCGGTCGGCTTCGGCTTCAAGGTCTCGGGCGCGCTGATGCGGGGATATCCTTATAACGTCAACCCGTGCTTCTATTACACGACGCCGAATGCGAACTGCTCGGGAAATCTGGGCTTGACGGGTGCCGCGGCCGCGGTTCCCACGAACACCGTCGGGATCGCGGTCATTCCGGGCCAGAATTTCGGGCCGCTCGGATCGCTCGGCATCGCCGGCTCGCCGATCACGGGCCTGTTCTTCGTCCCGTCTGCCGCCGGCTCGGCCGGCGGTCCGGGCGCGGCGGCGGGCGGCGACCTCGGCGGCTTCCCGTACTCGGGCGGCTTCCTGGATCTGCATTACCGCACGCCGCGCGGCGGGCTCGTCCAGTTCACCTCGACGTACTTCGGGAACTTCAACGCCTACGACATGCCGGCGTTCCTGCGCTACGACGCGAACTTTGTCTTCCCGCTCGTCGACAAGTACACGAACGTAACGGTGAACGTCATCAATCTGGGCAACATCGACAACGGTACCCAGACGCAAGAGTTCGGCGGAATTACCTTCCCGCTCCTGAACAACCGGATCGGTCTGTCGAACCTCTACCCGCTCGGGCCGCGCCGCGTCCAGGTGTCGCTGACCCACAACTTCGACTTCGGCATCAAGTAATGTCACACTGAGCGAAGCTCACGCAAGTTTTCACGCTGGAGCGAAGCTCACGCAAGTTGTCACGCTGAGCGAAGGCGCGAAGCGCCAAAGTCGAAGCGCCAACGCGACGTCAAGCGACGTTGGCCCTTCGACTACGCGCCTTCGGCGCTTCGCTCAGGGTGACAAAAAATACGAGCGGCTTCCAAACTAGCGAACCGCGGGCTTGATGCCTTTCTCCAGCACTGCGGAGGCGGCGTTATCGTAGTAGCGCGCGGGCGCGCCTTCGATTTCGGCGAAGCGCGCGGCGACCAGCTCCGGCTTGATCTCGGTATCGGGGGCGAACGAGACGCCGAGGCTCTCCGCAATCCGCGCGCGCGCGTACTTGCCTGCGCCGGCGTGGATCAGTTCGCCGCTAGCTGCGCACGATTCCGACGCGAGATAGCAAACGAGCGCCACGATCCAGTCGATCCGCATCGTTTCGTGCGAAGCCGGATCGAACGCCTCTTCGCTCGCCCGCGTAAGCGCGAGCGGCGCGACGGTGTTCACCAAGATCCCCGAGCGGACGCCTTCTTCTTTCAAACCGTTCATGAAGCCGACCACGCCGAGTTTGGCGGCGCCGTAGTTGGCCTGACCGAAATTGCCGTATAACCCGCTCGTCGACGAAACCATGATCACGCGTCCGTAACCCTGGGCCTTCATCGCGGGCCAGGCTGCGTGCGTCACGTACATCGGCCCGAGCAAGTGCACGCCGATCACCGCCTGGATCTCGTCGATCGTCATCTTCGCGTAGGAGCGGTCGCGTAGGAAGCCGGCGTTGTTGACGACGATGTCGAGCCGCCCGAACGCATCGAGCGCGGTCTTGACCATTGCCGCGGCTCCGGCCGGCGTCATCACCGAGTCTCCGTTAGCGACGGCTTCGCCGCCGGCCGCGCGTATCTCCGCAACCACGGCGTTGGCCGAGGCGCTTGACCCGGGCTCGCCGTGAAGGTCGACGCCGAGATCGTTCACCACGACGCGCGCACCACGCTCTGCGAAACATTTGGCGTAACCGCGACCGAGCCCGCCCCCGGCCCCAGTTACCAGCGCGACGCGACCGTCGAAGCGAATCACCGCAAAGCGCTCGCCGGCGCGCGGATCAACTCGTGCGCTTCCAAGAAACGCAAAAGCTCGTCGGCGAACGCTTGCGGTGCCTCGAGCGGAGGACAGTGCCCGCTGCCGGGGATCTCGACGAACTCGGCGCCGGCGAACGCTGCGGCGAGGGCGCGTCCGGTCTCAGGCGCTATCGCGACGTCTTCGCTGCCGTGGACGACGAGCGTCGGAATGCCGCCTCGCGCACCGTCTGCGCTGTAATCGGGGCGGTTCGAAATCGCGCGTCCGAGAGCCGAATTTCCGGAGAGCTCGTAGCCTGCGACCTCACGCTCCCAGCGCTCGCGCCACGTCGAATCTTTCGCAAGAAATGCTTCGCCCAGCAACAGTTGAGAGCACTGCTGCGCGACCTCAGGCGACCAATCGGTCGCGACGACGTCGGCCAGAGCGTTGAATTCGGTGCGGATCTCGTCGTTCCAGTCCGTCGCCTGCGTCGCCACCAAGACCAGGCCGCGCACGCGCTCGGGATAACGCGCGCGCATCGCGAGCGCCAGCATCCCGCCCATCGAATGTCCGACGAGTACCGCCCGGCGCACGCCGACGTTATCGAGCGTCGTGGCGAGCCACTCGGCCCAATCGTCCATCGTGAAACCTGCCGGCGGCGCGCCGGTCGGTCCGTGCGCCGGCTGCCAGATTGCAGCGCAGCGAACCCTTTCGTGCAAGGCGGACATCGCCGGTTGCCATATCTGAGGTGACATCAGCCAGCCGTGCAGGAACACGATCGCATCTTCTGCGCGCCTTTCGGATACCGCCGAGCGCAGTTCGCCGCTGGGCGAAAGATACTCGACGGCGTCGAGCTTCGGCAGTCGTTCCCCCTTCGAGGCGGCCTGCAAGAAACGCCACGCTGCCGCAAAGAACGCTTCGGGGTCTTCGAAGATGACGAGGTCGCCGCCGCGCGGGACGACTGCCAATTCAGCCGTGCGCATTCGCTCGTAGAGGCGGCGCACCAAATGAAACGGCGGCCAAACCGCGCCGACGGGGGCGACGAGCAGCACCGGCGCCGTCACGCGATCGAGTTCGGCGTCCGTGATCCGATAGCGGCGCTGCAAGCGTCCCCACTTCATGGCGCCCACGGCATCGAGCCGCCCGCGATCGACTTCGAGACGCGTCTTCACCAACTTCTCGAGGACATCGAAGTGCAGCTCGGCGTACTCGGGGCTGGTGCCGCTGAGCAAGACGTAATAGGTCAGAAATTCGAGGTCCCCGGTGCCCACGACCGCTTCGACGATCTTGAGCGCGATGTCGGTCGGGCGCGACTCGAGCGGCTCGTAGATCGCACCTTGCAGAACGCACGAAAGCACGCGCTCGGGGAAGTCGATCGCTGCGCGCAGCGCGACTTGCGCTCCGCCGTGCCAGCCGAAAAGGTGAAAATGCGGGTGACCCAGCGCCGCGGCCATCGCGACGCAGTCTCCGGCTAGTGCGTGCAGCACTTCGCGCGGATCGGTGCCCTCGTCGAACTTCGGCACGGGCAAGTTGAACGTCGCCAGCGTGTAGTGTTCCGACAGCTCGTTCCAAACGTTGTCCCAGATCCCCATGTTGTAAGGAAACAGGCGCACGAGCAGCATCAGCGGTTTGCCGCGTTCGGGACCGATTCGGACGCGCCGGTCTCCGACCATCCGCTCCTCGTAGACGATGCGATTCGATCCGTTCACGCGCGCTCCAGTATGGTGACGGTGCAGACAGCCTCGTCGAATCCGATCACGCCGCCGCCGTTCTCGGCGAGCGCGATCGTAACGTTGGGAATCTGGCGCGGCCCGGCCTCGCCCCGCAACTGCTGCACGAGTTCGCCGACCATCGAAGCGCCGGTCGCTGCGATGGGATGTCCCTTCGAGACGAGTCCGCCCGAGACGTTAAGGGGCAATCGTCCGGTTCGATCTGCCGCGCCGCTCTCGATAAACTTTCCGCCCTCTCCCTCGGGACAAAAGCCGAGCATCTCGCTCTGGTAGATCTCGGAGAACGACGTCGCATCGTGAACCTCGGCGATGTCGACGTCATTCGGTCCGATGCCGGCCGCCTCGTACGCTTTCTTCGCGGCGACGTACGATTCGCCGGGCTCGTCGAGTGCGCGATATTTTCCGCCGCTCAGCACGCTGGCCCGAATCTTGACCGCGCGGTCGCGCACCTTGGCATCGAGACCCTTGAGATACGCGGCGCTGCAAACGAGGACGGCGGCGGCGCCGTCCCCGATCGGCGCACACATCGCGCGCGTAAGGGGATACGAGACGACGCGGTCGTCGAGCACCTGTTCTGGAGTCAACTCGAAGCGGTACTGGGCCTTAGGATTGAGCGCGCCGTTGTTGTGCGTTTTCGCCGCGGCCAGCGCGAGTTGACGTTGCGTCGTCCCGTAACGCCGCATGTGATACAGCGCCTGCATCGCGTAGGTGTCCATGAAGATGCTACGATCGGGCGACGCTTCGAATGCCTTCCCCGTTTGATCCGCAGCGAGATTATAGTAATCGATCCACTCCTGCGGATCGAGCTGATCGATGCCGCCGCCGAAGTCCGCAGTCGAACTCTTGGCCGGGTTCGGTTCGTAGATCTTCTCGACGCCGATCGCGAGGACCAAATTGCTCTCCTTCGATCGGATGTCTTTGCCCGCGCTATGAATCGCCGCCGACGACGTCGCACAAGCGTCCTCGACGTTGATCATCGGCACGCGCTCGGGAAACAGACCCTCCCGCACCAGCGGCGTGAAGCAGATTTGGCCCCGCACGCTGGTCTGCCCGACGCGATGCATCGCGCAGTTTCCGAAATAAGCAAAGTCGATGTCGCGACCGTCGCTCATCCCAGCGTCGGCGAGGACGCCGAGGTAGGCTTCGCGCGTCAGATCCTTGTGGCCGTCCTGCGGCCGTTTTCCGAAGGCGGTCGAGAAGGCCCCGACTATATAGACGTCGTCCACGAGCTCCTATGCCGGCCAACGCCGGGAAGATTCTGTCCCTCTTTGTACAATTGTTGACAATCCTATACACGCTAGGGTTGCCGGTTTCCCCGCTTCCCGGAGGTCGCCGATGAGCGCGTTCAGCCAGGTCCGCGCGACCGCGGGGACCGTGCCGTACCCACCGCCGCGCCTCGCTTGGCCGGCCACCTTCATCCTGACCGGAGCGCTGGCTCTGGCCTTCATGGATCGCACGGTGCTGGCCAACCTCGCGATCCCGATCAGCACCGAACTGCACCTCACCGACAAGGCTTTCAGCACGCTGGTCGGCTTGGCGTTCGCCGTCCCCTTCGCGCTCACGATCCTGGCCGGCGGGTGGCTCAGCGACAACTTCAACCGGCGCAACGTCCTGGTCGTCGCCGTGATCACCTGGAGCCTCGCAGCCATCGGATGCGGGCTGGCGTACGACTACTGGAGCCTGTTCTCGGCGCGCGCCGTGCTCGGCGTTTGCGAAGCGGCAATCTCGCCGTGCGCGATCTCGATGATCGCCGACATGTTTCCACCCGGGCCGCGCGCCAAAGCCGTCTCGTTTTACAATGTCGGGTCGGGTACCGGGGTCGCGCTCTCGCTCCTGCTCGGCAGCTTCGTCCTTTATGGAGTCGCCCGCTGGCATGTTGGTGCGTTACCCGTGGTCGGGGCGGTCGCACCATGGCATATCGTGTTCGTCATCCTCGGGCTCGCCGGCGGAATCATCGTCACCCTCGCTCTGCTGACCGTTCGCGACCCCGCACGACACGGATCTGAGTCCTTTGCCAAGGCGTCGCTCGGAACGTTGCTCAAGTTCATGGCCGACGAACGAAAGGTCATCACTCACCATTGGCTCGCTATGCTCTGCGCGGGAGTCTCGGTCTGGGCGATGCTGGGTTGGCTGCCGACGTTTATGGGCCGGACCTACCACTGGTCGCCCGAACGCGTAGGTTGGATCTACGGCACGATGTTCTTGTTCCTGACGGTCACCGGTGCCGCTCTGTCCGGTTCGGTCGCGGAGTGGTTCATCACGAAACGGGGCTTGATTTCGGGGACGTTCCGCACGACGGCGATCGGCCTCGGCGCATTCACCGTCTTCGGCGTGATCGCCACGTTGCTCAAGAATCCGACTCAGAGTCTTGTCGTCGTCGCGTTCACCCTGATCTTTCTCTCGGTTCCGTACGGTCCCGGAATCGCAGCACTAACGCAATATATTCCAGGACGCATCCGCGGACAGATCATTGGCGTCTATCTCTTCGTCTTCAATCTGAGCAGCTTGGTGCTCGGTCCGTTCATCGTCGCGTTCCTGGAAGAGGACGTCTTCCATTCGAAGGCTGCGATCGGACCGTCGATCGCAGTCGTCTTGGCCGTCCTAGGACCGATCGGCGTCGCGCTGCTGCTCACCGGCGAGAAAGCGCTGCAGCGTTCTGCGATTGCGCTAGCCGCATCGGAGCACACGCCCGCAGCGTAACCGCGAGTCATTCTGAGCGAGGCGAGTGCTCTTGTCATGCTGAGCGAAGCTCGCGAAGCGAGCGAAGTCGAAGCACCGACGGCGCTTCGACTCCGGCCCTTCGGGCCTCCGCTCAGCGTGACAGCGCTTCGGGGCTCCGCTCAGCGTGACAATACTAGGCCGGGGTCATCACCTTGCGGTCGAGATCGAACTCGTTCTCGGCAACAGTCATGACGCTTGACGAGCCTTCGACGATCTCGTGTCGCAGCCAGGCGGCCTGGCTGAGGATGTGATCGGCGAAGAACCGCGCCGTGGCTAACTTCGTCTTGTAGAACTCTGACTCGGCGTCGTGGTCCGCAATCTTCTTCTCGGCGATCGCAGCGGCGCGCGCCATCTGCCAGCCGCCGGCGACGATACCCCACAGTTTTAGGTAGGGCACCGAACAGGCGAAGCTCGTCGTGATATCCGTCGGTGCGGTCTTGCCGATCGCTAGCGAGGCCGCGGTCACGGCTTCGACGCCCTTGAGCAATTGCTCGCGAATCGCTAGAACGTCGGGGTTCGACGACGATTCGAGCGAATTTGCGAACGCCTTGATCTCGCCCACCACGCGCATCGCGGTCTTTCCCATGTCGCGTAGGAGCTTACGACCGACCAGATCGAGCGCCTGAATCCCCGTGGTTCCTTCGTAAATCGAAGTGATGCGTACGTCGCGGTACTGTTGCGCGATCCCGGTCTCTTCGATATAGCCCATCCCGCCGAAGACTTGAAGCGCCGTCGAACAGACTTCGACCGCCGTGTCGGTCGACCAGCCTTTGACCACCGGCGTCATCAGTTCGATGAAGGCGCGGTGTTCGGCGCGCACTTTTTCGTCCGGATGCTTGTTCGCGTAGTCGAGCGAGGCCGCCGTGACGTACGCGAGCGCGCGCATCGCTTCGATCTGCGACTTCATCGACATCAGCATGCGGCGCACGTCGGGGTGATGGATGATCGTAACGGGCGCCGCAGAGCGCGAGGCCATATCCTTGAGATCGCGTCCTTGGACGCGTTCTTTCGCAAAGGCAAGCGCGCTTTGATAAGCGCGGTCCGCGATGCCGATCCCCTGAACGCCGACGCCGTAACGCGCCGCGTTCATCATGATGAACATGTATTCCATGCCGCGATGCGGCTCACCGACCAGGAAGCCGGTCGCGCCGCCGGTCTTCTCGCCGAAATTCATCGTGCAGGTGGGGTTGCCGTTGATCCCTAGCTTATGCTCGATCGATGCGCACCAGACGTCGTTGCGTTCGCCGAGCGTTCCATGGGCCTTGACCAAAAACTTCGGGACGACGAACATCGAGATGCCCTTCGTGCCCTCGGGCGCGCCGGGAAGGCGCGCAAGCACGAGGTGGACGATATTCTTGGCAAGGTCGTGCTCGCCGAACGTAATGAAGATCTTCGAGCCGTTGATCTTGTAGTGGTCGCCTTCGGGCGCCGCTTTCGTGCGCACGGCTGCCAAATCGCTACCGGCTTGCGGCTCGGTGAGGTTCATCGTCCCCATCCACTCGCCCGAGACGAGTTTCGGGATATAGTGTTCCTTCTGTTCCGGCGAACCGATTAGCTCGAGCGTCTCGATCGCATTCTGGTTCAGGCCGGGGCCGTTGGCGAACCCAACATTCGCGCCGCTCCACATCTCGTGGGTCGGTCCTACCATCATTTGCGGCAAGCCCTGGCCGCCGTATTCGCTCGGCACGGGAAGACCTATCCAGCCGGCCCCTGCGAACTTCCGATAGGCCTCCTTGAAACCGGTCGGCGTCGTCACCTCGCCGTCGCGCCACGTGCAGCCTTCCTTGTCGCCGGTTACGTTGAGCGGGTCGAGCACCTCGCTCGCAAAGATACCGGCCTCTTCTAAGATCGCGTCGACGACGTCGGCAGCATCTTCGAAACCTGGAAGCTTTGCGACCTCGTCGATTCCGGCGAGTTCCTTGAGAACGAACTGCATGTCGCGCAGCGGGGCGCGATAAGTTTGCGGCATGGCGTGGGCCTTTGCTAGCTGGCTTTGTTGGAGAAAAACGTCCAGATCGTGTCGGTCGCGTTCAGCGCCGTGCTCGGCATCGCGAGATTCGATCCGGCCGCCTTGATCCTAGCGAGCGCTTCGGCGCTCGGCGGGTCGGCCCCCGGCCACTGGTGCCCCGCCCCGTCGATCACGATCCATTCGATCGCGCGCCCGGCCGGGCAGAGGTTGAGCGTCGTCGTTACCGGCGGCGCGTTGGCGGTCGTCGACGGACTGCACGCATCCAGAGCACGCCACTTGTCTAGGACGCTGGGAATTGAGGGGAGGATGTCGCGAACGTACGGGCCGCTGCTCTTCCCGCCGGCGATCGGGATCTGCGTGTCCAGGGTCCCATTGATGGAGAGCACCGACAGTTTCCCCGGCGACGTGCACTCCGTGTCGACGGTTCCCGCCACCGCCGCGATCGCCGCGATCGGGAACTTCGCCTGACAGGCCATCCGGAACGACATGTTCGCGCCGGCGGAGATGCCTCCGAAGGAAATGCGATGCGGATCGACGCGATCGGTCGCTTCGATCTCCTGCACCATCGCCGTCAAGAATTTCACGTCGTCGACCGGAGCGCTTTCGTCGGGGCGTTGCCCGTTGCCGCAACAACCGCCCCAGGCCCAACCGTTGTGGTAGCCGTCCGGAAAGGCAGCGACGAACTTTCCGGCTTCGGCCTTGGCGTCCCAGTGAGTGTGATCTTCGATTTGCGCTCCGGTTCCGAAACCGCCGTGCAACATCACGACGAGCGGCGCGTTCGCTCCGACGCCGGCCGGATGGTACACCAGATACGTGCGCGCCATGCCGTCGACGGTGATCGTACGTTGAACCGATTTACCGGCGGCTGCGGCCGGCGCCGATTTCTGCATCGCAACGAGCCCAAAAAAAATCGCCACGCCGAGCGCAACGCTTGTCATGCTGAGCGAAGGCGCGAAGCGCCGAAGTCGAAGCGCCAACGGAGTTCCGTCTGTCCTTCGACTCAGCTCACTACGTTCGCTTCGCTCAGGATGACATTGAAGACGAATCATCATTTACTCACTTTGTCGGAGAAGAATTTCCAAATGACCGATGTCGCGTCGAGCTGCAGCGCCGGTTCGTCGAGGAAAATACCCGCGGCCGCGTAGGCGGCTACCGCCGCCGGATCGTGCTTCGCTCCGCCGGGCCACTGGTGACCGGCTCCGGCGACCAGAATCCCCTCGACCTCGCGCCCTTGGCGACACCGTGCGATCTGGGTCGTCAGCTGCGGAGTCTTCGTGGTCGTGGGTTCCCCGCAACCATCGAGCGCGCGCCATTTCGCTAGGACGTCGGGAACGGGAGGTAAGCTTTGCCAGCGCGCGTTGTTCATGGCGGGATTTGCCGGAGTCGAATTTTTCCCGCCGTAGTACGGGATCATCCTATCCGCGTCGCCGTTGACGGCGAGCAGCGAAGTTTTCTGCGGGTTCGGGCACGTGCTGTTGAGCGTTCCGGCAACCGGCGCAATCGCCGCGATCGGGAACTTCGCGTCGCACGCCATCTTGTAGGACATCAGGGCGCCGCTCGACATTCCGGTAAAGAAGATGCGGCGCGGATCGACGGCTTCGTCGCCTTCCATCTGTTGGACCAGCAGCGTTAGGAACTTGACGTCGTCGACCGGACCGCCGTCGCGGTTGCTCCAGATCTTGTTGACGGCCTGTGGAAACACGGCGACGAATCCGCCGCGATCGGCTGCTTGATCCCAGAAGTAATGCGTCTCGACGCCTTGAGCGATCGAACCACCGCCGTGCATGGCGATGACCAGCGGCGGGCGCGAGCCGGCTCGGAGATTCGCAGGCCGGTAGACGAAGTACGTCCGCTCGACCCCGTCAACCATCATCCTGCGCTCAACGGACCGAAGTGGGACCGGGTCCGGCGCCGTCGGTTGCAGCGCGGGGGTCGGAATCGGAGTTTGCGCGAGTAAGGCCCCGAACGCGAAGTAGAGTGCGAGCGTAACGATCACGCTACAGGCTGACTTTCGTTGAGAAGAATTGCCAGATCACGTGCGTCGCATCGAGCGCGGTGCTCGGCCGATCGACGTAGATCCCAC
>Ga0209009_1000171_pt1 | contig 26634 bp, 23 predicted proteins | sample BlaSpr_A8_OM3_M2_FD_187979 | JGI IMG/M metagenome (GOLD analysis project Ga0209009, IMG submission 187979) | Forest soil microbial communities from Thunder Bay, Ontario, Canada - Black Spruce, Ontario site 2_A8_OM3_M2 (SPAdes) (version 2) | ecosystem: Environmental > Terrestrial > Soil > Boreal... | reverse complement strand
CAATTTGGGAAGTAACTTCCCAATGGCGGCTCGCAAGTGTTGCGCGGGCTCTGGAGGCCACGGCGCAACTGCCAGGTTTGTTCCTCAGCCGGGTCCTGCCAAGACGACGGGCCGCCGATGATTCCGGGAAAACATTGCTGCGGCAAATCCGGAGGAGGGCCGCAACCGCCGTTGTCCTTAAGGCAGGTCTGAGCCTTTCCTGCCGGGAACCCCAACAGGAATACAAGTAGGCTGAGCCAGAGTAACCTATGTTTTCTGGCGATCGACACCGCGTCCCCAACGCTTCGCGACGTGCTCATGACGAGCTCCCTCCAAGGCAGCTGAGAGGTTTTGGTCTTGGTCCAGTAGAAACATGCAGAACTGAAGGTTCAATGCCTCCTGCTCTTCGGTGCATGGTCGCTCGTGAGCTACGGGAGTTACCTTGAGACGGCTGCCGAAGACTGTGCAGTCCAAATCTTCGTCCATCCCAACCGTTCCGCGGTTTCCATGTTGACGGCGCCGTCCGCGTTGTAGGTGCCGTTGGTGATCAGGCGGCGTTTCGTCTCGGGGTTCAGGCCTTCGGGGAGGCGGGAGGATGGAGATTCGGGGACGAACTCGGAACCCTGCGACAGGGGCTCGAAGGCGCTGTAGCCTTTTCGGACTCCGTTGACGGTGTAGAAGAACTCGAGGTCCCTCGGGCCTCGGACAACAATTCGGTTGAGGCCAACCTCCTGAATCCAGAGAGACGCCGAGCCGCCGATCGGGGTGACCTGAATCGACAGGCCGTCCTCCTCGGTCACGAGACGGAAGCTCTCCGGGACGTCGATGATGGCGATCCGGTCTTCGAGTCTGCCGCGGCCCCGGAAGTACGTTCCGGCCTCCGGGCCCTCCATTGAGATGTAGCGGATGATCCGCGAGGGGTCGGTCGGATGCGGCACGACGAACGACTTAGTGCCTGTGGCGCCGATGTCGCCGGTAGTGGAGTAAACCCCGTAGTACGTACCACCAGTTGAGAACCCCAAACGTCCTTCGGCGAGCGTAGTTCCTGAAGAGTTGAGAAAGGCTCCATTGACCCCGGCGAGGCCCGCCGTTCCCACCAATCCTGAGGTTCCCAGGACGCCAAACCCGCCCGCACTCTCCCCGCGCACACCGGCTGGGGCGAAGAATCCACCTGGAGAACCGGCTCCATTTACACCGCGAACGCCGGCGGAATCCGCCGTCGTGCTGGTTTCCTGGCCGAGCGCGCCGTACAGGACGCCGCTCGCCCCGCTCGCGAGACCGGAGATGCCCGCGGAGCCGGCGCCTGTTCCGCTGGCCACGCCGCGAACGCCCGCGGAACTGCTCCCGTTTCCGGTCACCTGGCCGGTGACACCGTAGCCGTTTGTAGATCCGCCACTGTTCATGCCGACGATCGCGGCCTGGCTGCCGGTCGAGGTGATCGTTAGCGGTACGCTGCCAGGCAGCGTACTCACGAAGATGCCGTTGAGGTCGATGATGACGTCTACCGTACCGACAGTGATATTCGCGAAGACGTTGATGGAACCGCTGGCGTTGGCCGGAACGATCGCCGCGTTTCCCCTCTGCGCGTCGGTCGTGATCCAGTTCACGTTGCTAACGATCGGTTGTGGTGATCCGGTCGGATATAAAATCAAGAAGCCCTGACTCGAATTGTTGTTGACGATCGTGAAGTTCAGCGAGTAGGCGACCACGGCCGACGGAACTGTGAACGGAGGTGAGCAAGACGAAAACGTGCTACCACCAAACGGGAAGGTCCGCGTTGTACCGTTGGCGAATGCCGGACCGCCAAAGGTGCCGTTGGGGTTTCTCGTGTCGACGAGCCGACAAGGGTCCACAGCCTGGAACACTACTGGCCCCGAAATGAGACTCTGCGTCGACTGAATCCCCAAGGTCGCGGGTGGCCGCCAATTCCTGTCGACCCCCCAGTTTCTGATGGGAATGTCCTGAGCAAGCAAACTCGTCGCGAGTATGCTCAACGAAAGAACGATTGCTCCTCTCCTTGTACGAATCTTCATAGAGTCCTCCCTACGTCGGTAATCAACAGACCGGCTAAAATCCCGAACGCGCTGACCCCAGCTAACGGCGGGCAAATCCGGGGCGAAACTCGAGGAAATCCTTCCTTCCCGGCTCCCTACATAGATAATCGGAAAAAACAGGTGGTTTGGCCGCTCAGAGCCAAATATTCTTTTCGGCGGCCGCGTGTGTCAGCGGTTGACGCCGTCTTTCATGAAGCGCCGGCAGTGGCGGTCCATGCGCTGGATCGAGCTTCGGTCGAGCCCCATCCGCGCCGCCGTCGCGCGCTGGCTAAGACCCTGCTCGTACCGAAGCTCGTAGAACTTGTCCAGCGGTGCGGGAAGCCCCCCCGCACATGCCCGAAGCAGATGCAGCAACTCAGGATCCTGGCCCTGGCAAGAAACCGTTCTGTTTCCGTCAGGTTCCGCGTTGCTCGAGTGATTCTGCCTTTCCAGATCCACGACCTTGTGGTTGGCCGTGTGGAAAACCCAACTGACATTGATCGCACGGTCTATCCCCGCCTCCCAGAGCGCGATCCGTATTTCCTGCAGAAGGTCCGGCAGATCGTTTGGCGAGAGGGAATGCCGCCGCGCCACGCTGAATGCTATGAAGGAGAGATGGGGCGATTCCAGCCATTCCCTCGCCGTGGATGGAGTTCGATCCGTACGTCGCAACCGTGAACGCATCTGGGGCGGCCGCTCGACGCGACCCGAGCAGGGAGGATTCCTCCGTCCGTTGGCGGGAGTGGCGGCGCGGGATTATATACCTCGCGCGCACGGTCGAAGCCTGGCGTCTTATACTCCGCGCGTCCCAAGGAGGTCTTCATGCGGAGAATCGCTTTCGCGCTCGCTCTGGGATTGCTCCCGTCTTTCTCGGCTCACGCGCAATCCTCGGTCGTCGGCCCGATCGACCCCCTGCGCTTTTCGCAGTTGAAGGACTTCGTCGCGGCGCGGTCGTCGTCGAACAACCCCGATCCGGACTCCAACGACGACAGCAAGCGGCCGATCCCGGGCGAGACGGTGACGCTCGCGGACCTCCAGGGGCCCGGCATCGTCACCCACATCTGGATCACGATCGCCGCCAACGAATACGGATGGCCGCGCCTGCTGCGGCTGCGCGTCTACTACGACGGCAGCTCCGAGCCCTCCGTGGACGCGCCGCTCGGGGACTTCTTCGCCGTGGGACACGGGTTTGAGCGGCCGGTCAAATCGCTGATGATCCGCGACAGCTCCGACGGCCGCGCGCGCAACAGTTATTGGCCGATGCCCTTCCGAAAGTCCTGCCGGATCACGGTCACCAACGAAGGGCGCCGGCGCGTCGCCAACGTCTATTACCACGTGGATTGGGAAAAGTTGAAGGAGCTGCCGCGCGAGACCGCGTATTTCCACGCGCGCTACCGGCAGGAGCTCCCCGCGCCCGCGGATGGCAAGCCTTACGTCTTCCTGGACGTCAAGGGCCGCGGCTTCTACGTCGGCACTGTGCTGTCGGTCGTGCAGGCTGAGGCCGGCTGGTTCGGCGAAGGCGACGAGCACTTCTTCGTGGACGGAGAGAAGAAGGCATCCATCGAGGGGACGGGATCGGAGGACTACTTCAACGACGCCTGGGGCCTTCACGTCGAGGACGGCCCGTACACGGGCGTGCCCGTAGCGGAAGGGACCGGCCTCGGGGCGCGCATGACCGGCTACCGCTGGCACCTGACCGACCCGGTCCCGTTCACGAAGTCGCTCTACTTCGAGATCGAGCACAAGGGCTGGACGTTCAAGGCGGACGGCTCCGTCAAATCCTCCTTCGGCGAACGCGTGGACCTGATGTCGAGCGTCTCCTACTGGTACCAGGACGGGATCGCGCGGGGACTGCCGCCGGTGCCGTACGGTTCGGCGCGGCTCCCGCAGGGCAACGCGAAGCAGATCGAGGTCGAGAACGCGCTGGCGCAGGTGAAGGCGGAAAAGGGGAAGGCCTCCGTTTCGAAGGACCTCTTCTGGTCCAAGGACGTTCTCCTCTTCGAGGGGCAGGGGCCGGGCGCGAGGATCGAGATCCCGTTCGACGTGGACGAGGACGCCGACTACGAGCTCTACACCCAGCTCGCGCAGGCTTCCGACTACGGCATCTATACAGTGCTCCTGGACGGCAAGCCCGCCGTCGCGCCGGTCCTCGAGCACGAGCCGGGAGCGGACGTGCGGCCTCAGACGCAGTTCGACGGCTACGCCCTGGAGACCTACGTCGGGATGGACTACCAGATCGGCTGGCCGCGGCTGTCGAAGGGCCATCACACCGTGACATTCACCTGTCTCGGCAAGAACGCCGCGTCCTCCGGCTACAACCTCGGCGTGGACAACCTGATTCTCGCGCGTACCGGCCCCGCAGGCTGGGAGAAGGCGGTCGGCGTGCGGCCACCGGTCGTTCCCGACACCGTGCCGGATCTCGCTTCTTCGCTCTCCGATCCTGACGCGGTCGTGCGGGGACTCGCCGCGCTCGCTCTTCGCGACAAGGGAGCAGCGGCCCGGCCCGCCCTGGACGCTCTCATCGCGAGGCTGAAGGACCCCGATGTGATCGTTCGCATGACGTCGGCCAACGCGATCGGGGCCATGGGACAGCAAGCCGCGAGCGCCGTGCCCGCTTTGACCGCGGCTTGCGGGGTCGACACGGAAGTGACGCACGTCCTGCGCGCCTGCGCCGCGGCGCTCGGAGACATCGGCCGGGCTGCCGCCCCGGCCCTCCCGGTGCTGCGCGATCTCGCCGCGAAGAAGCCCCTCGTCCGGCGCTCCGCCGAGCGCGCAATCGAGCAGATCGAGGGCACTAAGAAATGAGCTCGCGGGAACGGGACGTGGTCCTCGTCGCGAGCGGGGACTCCCGGCTCTTGGCGAACCAGCGCTGCTGGCCGGCGCAGGAGGCCCTCGAAGCGCACGTCTCGCGGGCTTTCGCCGAGCTCGGCCGCCGCGTCGTGCGCGGTCATCCCGTAGACCCGGTCAAGCGGCACGGCTTCATCGACGGCCAGGCCCGGGGGATCACGATCTTCCGCGGCATCGACCCCGACGCGCCGCTCGTTGTCGCCGAGGCGGTCTGGGAATACACGAGCCACATCCTGGCCGGCCTCGTCCGCCACCGCGGCCCGATCCTGACGCTCGCCAACTGGAGCGGCGAGTGGCCGGGGCTCGTAGGGATGTTGAACGTCAACGCCTCGATGACGAAGGCCGGTATCCCCTACAGCTCGATCTGGAGCGAGGACTTCCGGGACGCCTTCGCGAAGAACGGCATCCGGCGATGGCTCGAAGACGGCGCGATCACCCACGACACGAGCCACGCGCGACCGGTGGACGAGCGGACGTTCCCCGCCGCGCTCGAAGCGGATCGGGCTCGCGGCTTTGCTCTCGGCGAGGCGCTCTCCCGCGACCAGGCGATCCTGGGCGTCTTCGACGAAGGGTGCATGGGGATGTACAACGCGATCGTGCCGGACGATCTCCTGCATGGGTTGGGTCTCTTCAAGGAGAGGCTCTCCCAGTCGGCGCTCTACGCCTCCATGAAGGAGGTGCCGGACGAGACGGCCCGGCGGCACTACGAGTGGCTCCTCGCCCGCGGCATGCGTTTCCGGCTCGGCCGCGACGAAGCCACGGAGCTGACCGAGGCCCAGGTGATCGAGGGGCTGAAGATGTACGACGCGGCCGTGCGCCTGGCGCACGACTTCGGCTGCACGGCGATCGGCATCCAGTACCAGCAGGGGTTGAAGGACGTTTGCGTCGCGTCGGACCTGGCCGAAGGCCTGCTGAACAACCCGGACCGCCCGCCCGTGCGCGGTGCGGACGGAGCGGCGCTCTTCGAAGGGCTGCCGGTCCCGCACTTCAACGAAGTGGACGAGTGCGCCGGCGTGGACGCGGTCCTGACCAATCGCGTCTGGTCCGATCTCGGCTTCGATCCCTCGACGACGCTCCACGACGTGCGCTGGGGCGCCGAGGTCTCAGAGAGCGGGGTCGACGGCTTCGTCTGGGTGTTCGAGATCTCCGGCGCCGTCCCGGCCTCCCATTTAGCCGGCGGCTATGCGGGCGCGGTCGGCGAGCGCCAGCCGCCCATGTACTTCCCGAGAGGCGGCTCGACATTGAAGGGCGTGAGCAAGCCGGGCGAGATCGTCTGGAGCCGAGTTTACGTCCAGGGGAACGCGCTCCACATGGACATCGGCCGCGGAGGCGTCGTGCGCCTGTCGGAGGAGGAGACACAGCGGCGCTGGAACGCGACGACGCCCCAGTGGCCGATCATGCACGCCGTGACCTACGGCGTCTCGCGCGACCAGATGATGGCCAAGCACATGGCCAACCACATCCAGGTCGCTTACGCGCCGGACGCCGCGGCGGCGAACCGGGCGCTCGTCCGCAAGGCCTCGATGGCGCGCGCACTCGGACTCCGCGTTAACCTGTGCGGCGACCCCGAGGACACTCTGGACCGGCACCAGCCCCGCCAGTTCCGCGTGTGAGCGGTCCGGCCCGGGAACCCTGCGCGCTCGGCCTCGACTTCGGGACGGCATCGGTGCGAGCCCTCGTCGTCGAGACGCGCACCGGCCGGGAGCGCGGCTCGGCGGTCGAGCAATACCGGCACGGCGTCGTCGACCGAACGCTCCCCGGATCGGAGGCTCGCCTTCCCGCGGACTGGGCGCTGCAGCACCCGGGCGACTACCTCGAAGCGATGACGCGGGCGGTGCCGGCCGCGCTCGCGGCAGCCGGCGCTGCGAAGGAATCGATCGCCGGCATCGGTGTCGACTTCACCTCCTGCACGGTCCTCCCGGTGGATGCGTCGGGAGAGCCTCTCTGCCTTCTGCCGGAGTGGGCGGCGCGTCCGCACGCGTGGGTCAAGCTCTGGAAACACCACTCCTCGCAGCCCCAGGCCGACAGGATCAACGCGGTCGCGGCCGGGCGAAAAGAGAAGTTCCTCGCCGATTACGGCGGTCGGACCTCCTCGGAGTGGCTCTGCGCGAAGGCGCTCCAGGTCCTCGAAGAAGACCCCGAGGTCTATGCCGCGGCCGCCGCTTTCGTCGAAGCGGGCGACTGGATCGTCGGGCAGCTCACGGGCGTTCTCGTCCGCAACTCCTGCGGCGCCGGCTACAAGGCGTTCTGGAGCGGTGAGCGGGGATTTCCCTCGCGTGATTTCTTCGCGGCGCTCAACCCGCGCCTCTCCGATTTGCCGGACAAGCTCTCCGGCGTCGTGATGCCGCCGGGGCGCGAGGCCGGCGTCCTCACCCCCGCAATGGCGGAACGCCTTGAGCTCGTGCCCGGCACTCCCGTCGCCTCGGCAATCATCGACGCGCACAGCGCGGTCCCGGCCTCGACCGCCGTCACTCCCGGCCGCATGGTGATCGTCCTCGGCACGTCGACCTGCCACATGCTCCTGTCCGAACGCTACGCCGCCGTCGAGGGGATCGGCGGGGTCGTCCGCGACGGAATCGTCGAGGGCTACTACGGCTACGAAGCGGGCCAACCCGCCGTGGGAGACCTCTTCGCGTGGTTCGCCCGACTCTGCGGCGGCGGCGAGGCTCAGGGTCCCGAACGCTTCGAAGCTCTCGAACGCGAGGCGGCTCAGGTACCACCCGGCGCCAACGGCCTCCTCGCGCTCGACTGGTGGAACGGAAACCGCTCCGTCCTCGTGGACGCGAACCTGTCCGGCCTGATCGTCGGGTTGACCCTCGCGACGACGGCCGGGGACATCTACCGCGCTCTGATCGAAGCGACCGGCTTCTCGACGCGCCGGATCCTCGAGGCTTTCGAGCGGGAGCGGATCGCCGTCGACCAACTCATCGCCGTCGGGGGGCTCGCCCGGAGCAGCCCTCTCCTTCTCCAGGTCTACGCCGACATCACGCGCCGGCCGATCCGGCTCGCGGCGTCGGCCAACGCTTGCGCGCTCGGCGCGGCAATGCTGGGCGCCGTGGCCGCCGGCCCCGCGCGCGGCGGGCACCGCTCGCTAGTCGAAGCGGCACGCGCGATGGCGCGCCTCGAGGACACGGCCATCGCGCCCGACCCGGAGGCCGCCGCCGCTTACGACGAGCTCTACCGCGAGTGGCTCGGCCTCCACGACCATTTCGGCCGCGGGGGCACCGGCGTGATGGCACGCCTGCGCCGGGGGCGTTAGTGGCGGCGTCTCTCCTGGTCGAGGCGCGCGGCATCGCGATCGAGTTTCCCGGAGTGCGGGCTCTCGACGCGGTGGATTTCGACGTCCGGCCCGGCGAGGTCCACGCGATCGTGGGCGAGAACGGCGCCGGAAAGTCCACGCTCGTCCGGATCCTGACGGGAGAGCTCACGCGCTACGAGGGGGAGCTCTTCATCGACGGCGAGGCGCGGCGGCTGGAGCATCCGCGCGAAGCCATCGCGGCCGGCATCGCGGTGATCCCGCAGGAACTGCAGCTCGTCGCGACGCTCGACGCCTCCGAGAACATCTTCCTCGGCCACGAGCCGCGGACGCGCTGGGGGCTCCTCGACCGCCGCGCCCTCGCGCGCCAGGCTGAGGCGCAGCTCGAAGCCCTCGGCGAGACCCGCGTTCCGATGGGCGTGACGCTCGACCGGCTCGAAGCGGGTCAACGGCAGCTCGTGGCGATCGCCCGGGCGCTCTCGCTGCGCGCCCGGCTCATCATCATGGACGAGCCGACGGCGTCGCTCGGAGCGGAGGAGGTCGAGCGGCTGGAGCGCATGGTCGAGAAACTCTCGGAGCGCGGCGTCGCCGTCGTCTACGTCTCGCACCGGCTGGACGAGGTGCGCCGGCTCGCCCACCGCGTGACCGTCCTGCGCGACGGGCGGAGGATCGCGACGCGGGAGGCCGCCGGTCTCGACGAGGCCGAGATGCTGCGCCTGATGGTCGGCCGCGAGATTCCCCGTCTCGCGCTCGACCCCGTCCCGGCCGAATCCGGCGAGATCCTCCGTGTCGAAGATCTTTCGCTCACCGACCCCGACCGCCCCGGTGGATTCCGTCTGCGCGACGTATCGCTTTCGGTCCGGCAGGGCGAGATCGTCGGCCTCGCGGGCCTCGTGGGCGCCGGCCGGTCGGATTTCCTGCTGGCCCTCGCCGGCGCGCACGAGAGGCCGGCTTCGGGCCGCATCCTTCTCGCCGGCCAGGACTACCGTCCGTCCACTCCGGCCGCGGCGCGCGACGCGGGCCTCGTCCTTCTCCCCGAGGAACGCAAGTCGCAGGCGATTTTTCCGGACTTGAGCGTCGGCGCGAACGTCACGGTGAGCGCGCTCGCGCGGGTCAGCCGGCTGGGTTGGATCGACGGGGCCCGCGAACGGGAGACTACCCGACGCCTGATAGCCGAAACGGGCGTGCGCGCCGCGTCTGTGCTCTCGCCGATTGCGACGCTCTCCGGCGGCAACCAGCAGAAGGCGGTCCTGGCGCGCTGTCTCTTCGCCTCGCCCAGGGTGCTGCTGCTCGACGAGCCGACGCGGGGCATCGATCTCGCCGCGAAGGCCGAGATCTATCAGCTCCTGCGGCGGCTCTCCTCCGAGGGGTTCGGCATCCTGCTCTGCTCGTCCGAGATGTCGGAGATTCTGACGCAGTGTCATCGTGTCGTCGTGTTTCGCGAGGGGCGCGTCACGGCCGAGTTCGATCGCGACCAGGCGACGGAGGAGCGCGTGCTCGCCGCCGCCGCCGGGGCAAGCGCGGAGGATTCCGAACGGCGGCCGGGTTCGGGTCGGAAGCGGGGCGGAGCGCCTCCGGGCCGGCCGCCGGGACGCAGCGGGATGAGGTTCGGCCGGAATCTCTCGCGCTTCTCGAGCGCTCTCGGCCTCGCCGCGGTGCTCCTCCTGGCCGTTCTCTTCTCGCCGGTACGGGCCGGTCGTCCGGTGTTCCTCGATATCGGCAACCTGACCGACATCCTGCGGCAGGTGGCGGAGAAGGGCATCCTTGCGGTCGGAATGACCGCCGTCGTGGTCTCGGGCGGCATCGATCTGTCCGTGGGCTCGATCCTCGCGCTCTCTGCGACGCTCACGGCCTGGCTCCTGATGCATGGAGGCCTGGGTCTTGCGGCCACGGCCTTCGCCGTCCTGCTCGCCGGCGTCTTCTGGGGGGCGGTCAACGGCCTCGCGGTGGCCCGCTGGCGGCTCCAGCCCTTCATCGCCACGCTCGCGACGATGAGCGCGGCCCGCGGTGTGGCGCGGTACGTCAGCGGGGGCGCCGCGATCCCCCTCGGCTTCGGGCCCCGCGGAGCACCCGAGTCGGTGCGCGCGATTGCTGGCGCGCTCGTGCCGTACGTGCCCGTGCCGGCCCTCCTCTTCGTGGCGTCCGTCGTGGCGATGCACTTGTATCTCTCGCGGACCCGCGCCGGCCGATACCTGTATGCGATCGGCGACAACGAGACGGCCGCCCGGCTTTCCGGCGTCCGGGTTGCCTGGCACAAGGCCTCCGTCTACGTCATCGCCTCCTTGCTCGCGTCGCTCGCCGGGATCGTTCACTGCGCGCAGCTCGAGCAGGGCAATCCCAACGACGGCATCGCCTACGAGCTCGACGCCATCGCGGCGGTCGTCATCGGCGGAACGAGCCTGACCGGCGGCGTCGGCACGGTCGGCGGTACTCTGGTGGGCGTCCTGATCATCGGCGTCATCAACAACAGCATGGGGTTGAACAATGTGGATGCAAACCTTCAGCTCATTCTCAAGGGCGCGATCATCCTCGGCGCGGTCTGGCTCCAGCAGCGGAGACACTGACGCGGGCCGGCGCCTCGCCGCGGTTGCGCTGCCTCTTCTCCTGCTATTCGCGCCGGGATGCGGGCGCGGGCGGCAGGCGAAGTACCTCGTGGGCTTTTCCCAGTGCAACCTCGGAGAGCCGTGGCGCGTCGCGATGAACGCCGAAGTCGCGGCACGCGCCAGGGATTTTCCGGAGATGCAGGTCGTCTACGCCGACGCGCAGCAGGACAACGCCCGCCAGGTCGCGGACGTCGAGAACTTCCTAAGGCAGAAGATCGACCTGCTCCTGATCTCTCCCAACGAGGCGAAACCGCTGACGCCCATCGTGCAGAAGGTCTTCGCGCAGCACGTTCCCGTCGTCGTGCTCGACCGGGCGATCGAGGGCGAGACCTACACCTGCTTCATCGGCGCGGACAACCGCGAGATCGGCCGCGCCGCCGGCGATTACATCGCGCGGAGCCTGAACGGCAAGGGGAACATCGTCGAGATCAAGGGACTGCCCGGCTCGCCTCCGGCGCGCGACCGCAGCGAAGGCATGCGCGAGGCGATCGCGAAGTCGCCGAACATCCGGATCGTCCACGACCCGGTCGCCAACTGGCTGCGCGAGGAGGCGATGGCGCAGATGGAGTCCGCGCTCGCGGCGCATGATCGCATCGACCTCGTCTACGCGCACAACGACCCGATGGCCATGGGCGCCTACCTCGCCGCCAGGGCCAAGGGGCGCGAGAAGGAGATCAAGTTCATCGGCATCGACGCCCTGCCGGGCCTCGACGGCGGCCGCCAGATGGTCGCCGACGGCAAGCTCGCCGCCACCTTCGTCTACCCGACCGGCGGCCGTGAAGCCGTGGAAGTCGCCGCGAAGATCCTCGCCGGCCAGTCCGTCCCTCACAAGATCGTCCTGCCGACCGCGATGATCACCCGAGAGAACGCCCCGACCCCCGCCCCGAAGTAACCCCGCGCGCGGGAGTGCGCGTGTCTTCAAGGTTGGCCATTCCCCGCAATGTTGCAAGTGCGTGTCATCGCCGGTGGATAGCATGGCCAGCTCGCGGCCGGGGACCGATGTCCTGTTTCTCCTGCTCGCGGCTGGAGACAGCGCCCGGCTCGGGAGCGCCTCAGCCGCCGAAAGTTTTTTCTCCGAAGGCCTTGTCCAGTTGGGCGATGGATTCTCGGATGAGGGCCGTGAGAGTCGTCTTGTCGATTTCCTCGAGGTCTCGAATGTAGAGGCAGCCCTTGCCGGTCTTGTGGTTGCCGAGAGACTTCAGGAGCGCACTGTGGGCGGCGAGGCCCGACATTAGGTAGAGCGTCAGGGCGCCCTTGCGCGGCGAAAAACCCGTGAGGAACCAGTCCAATTCGCGGCCGCTCGCGTAACGGTAGCGGCGGACGCCGAAGCCCACGATGCTCCCTCCCCACATCTTCGGCTCGGTCTTCGTGATCTTCTTCATCAGCGCGAGAACGGCAAAGGCGTCCTTGCGCCGTCGTTCATCGGCGATGCCATCCAGGAACGAGGCGACGCTCGCGTCGTTGGGTTGAGTCTTCAGCTTCGCGGTAGTCTTCTTCTTCGCCCGCGGCGCCTGTTTCCTGCTCTTCATATCCCGCGCATCCTACGACGATTCGGCCCGGGCGGGACCAGCGACTACAATTCGCGGAATCGGCCGGAGATGACGCCGGGTGACGAAATGATCGACCTCTCTTCGCTCTTCGGGTCTATCGACATCTACCTCTTTGATCAGATTCTCCGGGGAAGGATCGTTCCGGGAATGAGCGTCTTCGACGCGGGGTGTGGCAACGGGCGCAACCTCGTCTTTTTTCTGGGCCAGGGTTACGACGTTAGCGGCGTCGATCCGGACCCGGGCGCCGTCGAGACCGTGCGGGCTCTCGCCGGACGGCTTGCTCCCCGGCTTCCCGCCTCGAATTTCCGGGCTGAGGCCGTCGAGTCGAGCAGCTTCCCGGACGGCTGCGCGCACGTCGTCCTCTCCAGCGCCGTGCTCCATTTCGCCCGTGACGAGACGCACTTCCGGGCGATGCTGGAAGGGGCCTGGCGCCTTCTTCAGCCAAACGGCCTGTTTTTCTGCCGCCTCGCGTCCTCCATCGGCATGGAACACCGCTTTTCCCCGCTCGGCGGACGGCGCTTCCACCTGCCCGACGGCACCGAGCGTTTTCTGGTCGATGAGCCGTACATCCTGCGGCTGACCGAAGAGCTTGGCGGCGCTCTGCTCGATCCCTTGAAGACGACGGTGGTGCAGGATCGCCGCTGCATGACGACCTGGGTGCTGAGAAGGACCGCCTGAGACCGCGGGTCACGCAATCGGGCACAGCAGCCCGGCTCCGGGTGATGCATCTTGCTCTATCGGCAGTCAGGGGCCCGGGCAATCCTAGGGTGGTAGCTTTGCCGTGCATGGAGCATGCGCGAAGCGCAAACTCCGCTTGATCGAGTAAGGGGTAAGAACATGGAAACTTTCAAGGTCAGTCGTGATTCCGAGGGCAACCCTCGCCTCGAGGTGCCCTACCATGGCACGCGGCTCCTCCGGCATCCCATGTACACGAAGAGCACGGCCTTCAATCAGGAGGAGAGGAAGGTCTTCGGGTTGGAAGGGCTCCTGCCTGGCGCGGTCAGCACCATGGAGCAGCAGGAGCGGCGCGTGTACGCCAACATCTCGCGAAAGTCGAACCCGCTCGAGAAATTCATCGGCCTGGCGGCCCTGCAGGACAGGAACGAGCACCTCTTCTACCGGCTTCTCATCGACCACGTGGAGGAGTACCTGCCCATCGTCTACACGCCGACGGTGGGGCTCGCGTGCCAGGAGTTCAGCCACATCTTCCGGCGGGCCCGCGGGCTCTGGATCACCCCGGGTGACCGGGGGCGGATCTACGAGGTCCTCGGCAACGCCCCGTTTGATGACGTCCGTCTCATCGTCGTGACCGACAACGAGCGCATCCTGGGCCTCGGCGACCAGGGCGCGGGCGGCATGGGGATCCCGATCGGCAAGCTGGCGCTCTACACGACGGCCGCGGGGATCCATCCCTCGCAGACCCTTCCCGTGAGCCTCGACGTCGGCACCGACAACGAGGCCCTTCTGGCCGACGACCTCTATCTCGGCTGGCGGTTCTCGCGTCTGCGCGGCGCTGAGTACGACTCCCTCGTCGAGGAGTTCGTCCAGGCGGTGAAGCGCCGCTTCCCGAAGGCCCTCCTTCAGTGGGAGGACTTCAAGAAGGCCAACGCTTTCCGGCTGCTCGACCGGTATCGGAAAGTTCTCACCTGCTTCAACGACGACATCCAGGGGACCGCGGCCGTGGCCGTGGCCGGCATGCTGGCCGGCTGCCGGGCCACCGGCGTCCCGGTCAAAGACCAGCGCGTCGTGATTCTGGGCGCGGGCGGCGCCGGGATCGGGATTGCCCGGCTGCTGCGCGACACCTTCCAGCGCGCGGGTCTCTCCGGCGAGAACCTCGTCCGCGCCATCGCGAACCTCGACAGCCACGGTCTCGTCGTGGACGACGAGGAAATCCACGACGTCCACAAGCGCGACTTCGCCTGGCCGGCGGCCCTGGCGGAGAAGATGGGACTGGCGAAGGGCTCGCCCCGGGACCTCCTGGCCGTCGTCAGGGCAGTCCGGCCCACCGTGCTGATCGGCACGTCCGGCGAACCGGGCACGTTCACCGAGGCCGTCATCCGCGAGATGGGAAAGCACGTCGAGCGACCCGTCATTTTCCCGATGTCCAACCCGACGAGCAAGACCGAGGCGAAGCCGGTGGACATCGTTGCCTGGACAGAGGGCCGCGCCCTGATCGCCACCGGAAGCCCGTTCGACGCGGTGCCGTATGAGGGCCGGACGATCACCGTCGGCCAGGGCAATAACGTCTTCATCTTCCCCGGGGTCGGCCTGGGAACCCTCGTGGCCGAGGCGACGGAGGTCACCGACAGGATGTTCGCCGTGGCCGCGCAGCAGCTCGCCGACGAAGTGAGCGCAGAGGACCTGGCCTCCGGAAGCCTCTTCCCGTCCGCGCACGAGATCCGTCGCGTCAGCGCCCGAATCGCCGAGGTCGTGGCCGCCGAGGCGCGCGACTCGGGCGTCGGAAGGGCCATCTCCGACGAAGAGATCCCGAGGCTCGTCGCGGCCGCGATGTGGAACCCCGCCTATCTCCCGATGGTTCCGTCCGCGGGAGCCGGCGTGGAAACCCACGGGCTTTCGGCCTCCTCTCGGGAGCAGCCGGTTTTCGCGCGGCTGGCTTAGAAGGCTGTCCGAGTAATTTCCGTCGAGAGCGCGGGGAGGCCGACGAGAGCGCGGGAGCCGGAGCGCGTCATTTTCCGCCGGGGAATGGGGCGCGGGAGTCCAATCATCGCTCGGCGGGCCGGGCCAAAGAGGCCTGGCCCAGGACATCCTTCCAGCCCGCAGGCGTGCGAACGTACGTGTCGGCTGAACCACAGATTGCGATCGAACGGCTGGCTGTCACCGCTCCGCGCCCGCCTCACGAAAACAGGCTCGCCTCCGCCGTGTCCCGGATGCGCGCCTGGCGGCCGTCCGCCTCCAGCTCCAGCAGCCGGCGCTTGATCGCGAGTCCTCCACCGAATCCCGTCAGCGATCCGTCCGCGCCGATGACCCTGTGGCAGGGAATGATGATCGGAATGGGATTTCGGCCGTTGGCCGCGCCCACCGCCCGCGATGCGTTCGATCTGCCGAGCCGGCGGGCGAGCTCGCCGTATGAGACGGTCTCGCCGTAGGGAATCGCCAGGAGCGCTGACCACACTTCCCGCTGGAAGGGTGTGCCTTCCGGCGCCAGCGGCAGGTCGAAGCCGCGCCGCTCTCCCGCGAAGTAGGTCTCGAGTTGGGCGATGACCTCCCGGAAGGGTTCTCGGGCCCGCTCGGGGTCTTCGGCGATCTCGACCGGCCGAAAGCGATTCTGAAAAGAGATGCCGCGCAGCCCTTCTTCGTCGCCGGCGAGTCGCAGCCGGCCGACGGGCGTGGGCATTTCGCAGTAACGCCTCACCCCGCGGCGATCTCTTCCGCGGACTCCGAGCGCGCCGCTCGCGATGTTCGCGGCGAGCCCGCCGGGGCGCGAGCCGCGTCCGTGTCGCGCTCGCGGGACAGGTCGGCCGCCGCGCGCCACAGGTAGAGGGCGGCGTACGCGCGCCAGGGCCGCCATTGTTCGGCGCGCCTGAGCAACGCCGCGGCCGTCATCGGTCTGCCCTGGCCGGCTGTCCGCAGCAGCACGAGATCGTTGACGGGAAAGGCGTCCGGTTGACGCAGAGCGCGCATGGCGATGTACTGCGCGGTCCAGTCACCGATGCCCCGGATGCGAGTCAGGCTCGCGAGCGAAGTCTCCTCCTCCGTGCCGGAAAGCGAGAAGGTCACGGCGCCTGAGGCGACGGCCTCGGCGAGCGAGCGAATCGCGCGAGCCCGGGTTCCCGGAAGTCCCGTGAAACGCACCCCGGCCAGCGCCCCGGCCGCGGGAAACACCGTGGTCAACCCGCCCGCGTCAGGGACGGAGAGCCGCTCTCCGAACTTCCCCGCGATCCGTCCCGCGAGCGTCGAGGCGGCAGCGACCGACACCTGCTGGCCGAGAATCGCGCGCACGGCCAGCTCGAAGCCGTCCCACGCGCCGGGAACCCGCAGGCCGGGGTACCTGCGGACCAGCCGTCCGAGCAGCAGGTCACGGCGGAAGAGCCCCGCGATGACGGCCGTGTCCGCGGCGAGGTCGAACATTGCGCGCAGTCGAGTCACGATCGGCAGGAGCGAGAGTGGTTCGCGGAAGCGGATGCGCGCCTCCAGGGCGTGGACGCTCTCCTCGTGCCGGACTTCGAGGATGCCGTGCCGCCCGTCGAGCGCGAACGAACGCCGGTACGCTCCGGACACGACCTCCTCGACGCCGGGTATGGCGCGGCCCTCGAGAAACGCCAGGAGCGATTTCCAGTCGTAAGGAGGACGGTAAGGAAGGCGGAAGACGTACTCGTCCGGCCGCGCGTGCGACGCGATCGGCCGCATCCGGCGAAGCTCCGAGGGAGTCCGGCCGTAGAGCTCGCAGATCGAGTCGTTGAAGCGGCGGACGCTACGGAATCCGGACGCCAGCGCGACACGGAACATGGGCAGATCCGTATCGCTGATGAGTTGCTTTGCGAAATGCAGCCGCCGTGTCCTCGCGACGGCCACCGGCGAAGCGCCGAGATGGGCGCGAAAAAGCCGGTTCAAGTGGCGGGCGCTCACGCCGAGGCGCTCCGCCAGGCCCGCGACGGTTTCTGCCTGCGGCAGGCATTCGCTGATGAGGCGCAGGGCGCGGTTCACCGTGGCCGACGTGCCGTTCCACGCGGGAGTTCCGGGGGCCGTCTCCGGCCGGCAGCGAAGGCAGGGTCGGAAGCCGGCCGCAACGGCTTCTTCGGCCGACCGGAAGTATCGAACGTTCTCGCGCCTGGCGGTTGGGGAGGGGCAGATCGGCCTGCAGTAGATCCCCGTCGAGAGGACGGCGACGAAGAACCGCCCGTCGAAACGCGCGTCGCGGGCGAGGCGCGCCCGGTCGCAGACCCTCGTATCCAGGGCATCCACGGAATCAGCGTACTGCTCTTCCAATTTCCCGGGTGGCCATTTTCGGACATGAGTGTCGCCGGCGGTCGGATCGTGAAGGGGCTGACGATCGGCTACTCCGGCGTCACGTACGCGGCTGTGATGCCTCCGTCGACGGTGAACGTCGAGCCGTTGACGTAGGACGACTCGTCCGAGGCGAGGAAGAGAGCCGCCTGCGCGATCTCCTTCGCCTGCGCCAGCCGCCCGGGCGGGATGTGCACCATGCGACGCGCCCGGCGGGCCGGATCGGAAAAGAGCTCCTTCAGGAGCGGCGTATCAACCGGACCGGGACAAAGGGCGTTCGCGCGGATGTTCTTGCGAGCGAACTCGATCGCGATCTCGCGTGTCATGGCGAGGACTCCCCCCTTACTCGCCGTGTAGGCGATCTGGGGCGTCGCCGCCCCCACCAGGGCGACGAACGACGCCGTGTTCACGATGCTGCCGCCGCCCGCGCGAAGCATCGCGGGGATCGCGTACTTGCAGCCGAAGAACACTCCCTTCAGGTTCACGCGCATAACGAGGTCCCACGTATCCTCGTCGGTTTCGAGGACCGAGCCGTCTTTCGCGGGGAAGATGCCGGCGTTGTTGAAAAGGACGTCGAGCCGGCCCCAGGTTTTTTCAGCCGCGTCGACCATCGCCTCGGCGTCCCGCGCGACCGAGACATCCGCATGGACGAACAGGGCCTCCCCTCCCGCGCTCTCGATCTCACCGACGACCTTCCGTCCGGCGGCGTCGTTGACCTCGGCGACGGCGACCCGGGCCCCTTCCCGCGCGAAGAGGAGCGCCGATTCGCGGCCGATGCCGCTTCCGGCCCCCGTGATGATGGCAACCTTGTTGGCCAGTCTTCCCATCTAGCCTCTCTCGAAAAACCGGGCTCGTTCCCAGCTCGTGACGGCCTCGTCGAACTTGCGCTGCTCCGTTCTCAGGAAGTGGAGGTAGTGGGTGATGACCTCTTCTCCGAACGCCTCCTTCGCCAGGCGGCTCGACTCGAGGAGCCTGATCGCTTCGCGCAGGCTCCCCGGCACCCGCGGCAGCGCCCTGGCCACGTAGACGTCCCCCCGGAACGGTGGCGGCGGCTCGATCTTTCCGGCGATCCCGGCGAGGCCCGCGGCGAGCGTCGCCGCCCAGGCGATGTAGGGGTTCGCGTCGGCTCCCGGGATTCGGCACTCGATGCGCAGCGCGCTTCCCTGGCCGACGACCCGGATCCCCGCCGTCCGGTTGTCGATGCTCCACGCGATCGTCGTCGGCGCGAAAGAGGCGCTCTGAAACCGCTTGTAGGAGTTGACCGAAGGCGCCCAGAGGGCCGTGAGCTCCCCCGCGTGCGCGAGAAGCCCGCCGAGGAAGAATCGGAACGTCTCGGAACAGGCGATCTCTCCGAGCCGACCCTCGCCCGGGAAGACATTCGCTTTTCCCGCCGCGTTCCAGAGTGAGATGTGCTGGTGGAGTCCGCTGCCGGCGAAACGCTCGTTCCACTTCGCCATGAACGTGACCGCGAGCCCCTTTTCGTGCGCGATCTCCTTCGCGGTGTGCTTGGTCAGGACGTTGCGGTCGGCCTGTTCCAAGAGCTCGCTGTACCGGACGTTCAACTCCTGCTGTCCGGGGCCCCACTCCCCCTTGCTGCCTTCCATCGGAACGCCGCTCTTCTCGAGCGCGCGGACGACCTCGCCGACGACCGGCTCCTCTCTCGAGCCCTGGAGCAGGTGATAGTCCTCGATGTAGCCGGCGAACGGGACGAGGTCGTGCCAGTGTTTCTGCCGCGCCGAGTCGTACGTCTCGCGGAAGAGGTAGAGCTCCAGCTCCGCGCCCCCCTTCGGCACGAACCCCATCTCTGCCGCGCGCCCGACCTGGCGCTGAAGGATCCGGCGAGGGGCGACTTCGATCGGCGCTCCCGTCTCCGTGACGGCGTCGCAGAGGACGAGAGCCGTCTTCGGCAGCCAGGCCGCGCGGCGCAGCGTCGTCCAGTCGGGCATGCACCGGATGTCGCCGTAGCCGCTCTCCCAGCTCGAAAACGCGTAGCCCGGAACCGGGTCCATCTCCATGTCGCAGGCGAGCACGTAGTCGCAGGCGTGCCAGCCGTGCTCCGCCACGCTTTCCGCGAAGAAGCGTCCGGTGAGGCGCTTGCCCATCAGCCGGCCGTACCAGTCGGGCACGGCGACGAGCACGGTCTCGATCGTCTCGCGCTCGATCGAATCGAAAAGCTCCTCCCGCGTCAAACGCCCCGTCGCCGTCGCCATCCCCTCACTCATCCGAAAAGAAGACCGTCTTCGTCTCGGTGTAGTGCTCCAGGGCCGCCAGTCCCAGCTCCCGCCCCAGGCCGCTCTCCTTGACGCCGCCGAAAGGCGCTTCGAGAAAGACGCTGCGGCTGCTGTTGACCGAGAGAACGCCCGTCTCTATCGCGCGCGCCACGCGCATCGCGCGCCCCAGGTCTCGCGTGTAGAGCGAGCCGGAGAGCCCGTACCGGCTGGCGTTTGCGAGACTCACCGCCTCCTCCTCGTCGGTAAACGGGAGGACAGACACGACCGGCCCGAAGATCTCCTCGCGCGCCACGCGCATTTCGTTGTCCACGTCGGCGAGGACGGCCGGGGTCAGAAAGCTTCCCTTCGAGAGCTCGGGCGCCTTCGGGACCTCGCCACCCGTCACCCGGCGCACCCCTTCCGCATCTGCGATCGCGAGCCAGCCGCGCACCTTCTCGCGGTGGGCGGGCGTAATGAGCGGGCCCATCTCGGTCTCGGGGTCCAGCGGGTTTCCCACGCGGATCGCCGCCGTCATCCGCGCGAGGTCGGCGACAACGCGGTCGTAGATCGTCCGCTGGACGAGGAAGCGCGACCGCGCGCAGCAGTCCTGGCCGGCGTTGTCGAAGACGCTCCACAGCGCGGAGGGCAAGCACGCCGAGAGGTCGGCGTCCTCGAAGATCAGGCAGGCCGACTTGCCGCCGAGCTCGAGCGAGACGCGCTTGATCCCATCGGCCGCCAGCCGCATCACGGCCTTGCCGGCTTCCGTGGATCCGGTGAAGGAGACCTTTCGCACGAGCGGATGGGAGACGAGCGCCGCTCCGACCGTCTCGCCCGGTCCCGGCAGCACGTGGAACGCGTTCGGCGGGACTCCAGTCTCCAGGGCAAGCTCGCCCAAGCGCAGCGCCGACAGTGGCGTATCGCTCGCGGGCTTGAGGATCACCGTATTGCCCATCGCGAGGGCGGGGGCGATCTTCCAGGTCGCGATTGCAAAGGGAAAGTTCCAGGGGACGATCAGGGCGCAGACGCCGAGCGGCTCGCGGAACGTGACGCTCGCCCCGCGCGCCGAGACCGGATTGGTCGCGCCGCCGAATTTGGTCGCCGCCCCGGCGTAGTACTCGAAGCAGTCGGCTCCGAGGAGGATCTCGCCGCGCGCCGACGCGATCGGCTTTCCCGTGTTGCGGCTCTCCAGAAGCGCGAGGTCGTCGGCCTGTTCGCGGATCCGCGCGGCAAGGCGGAAAAGCACCGAAGCGCGATCCCTGGGCGTGCGTCGCTTCCAGTCGTCGCGATACGCCTTGTCCGCCCGGCGAGCGGCGCGGTCCACGTCCTCGGGAGTCGCCTGGGCGACCGACGCGATCGCCTCGCCCGTCGCCGGATCGAAGACGGGGCGGCGCTCGCCCGCCGTCCCCTCCGAGCGCTCGCCCCCGACGAGAAGGAGCGCCTCCGGCACCGTGGCTACTCCGGCCGCAGACATGTCCCAAGAATATCGTCCCTTCACGTTTCTTGTTCCTGCGGGGCGAGGAGGATATGGTTTCGAATCCGATTCGTCGGAGACTCTAAACAAGGAGAGCGCGATGGCCGATTCGAAGAACGTCCTGGTGAGCGGAGCGACAGGGAAGCAGGGCGGAGCCGTCGCCCGCGAGCTGATGGCACACGGATACCGCGTCCGGGCGTTGACGCGCAAGCCCCTGAGCGATCCGGCGCGGGCGCTGGGCAAGCTCGGCGCAGAGCTGGTGCAGGGCGACCTGGATGACGAACCCTCGATCGCCAGGGCGCTCGCGGGGGCCTGGGGCGCCTTCTCCGTGCAGAACACCTGGGAGGCCGGCGTCGAGAAGGAGGAGGTCCAGGGCAAGCGATTCGCGAAGGCCGCCCGGGAGGCGGGCGTGCAGCACTTCGTGTACAGCTCCGTCGGGTCGGCCCACCGCAAGACGGGGATCCCGCATTTTGACAACAAGTGGCGAGTCGAGGAGACGATTCGCTCGCTCGGCTTTCCGTCGTACGTCGTCCTCCGGCCGGCCTTCTTCATGGAGAACTTTCTCTCGCCCTGGTTCAAGCCCGGCATCGACGGCGGTAAGTTGATGATGGGCATCAAGCCTCAGACCGTGCTCCAGATGATCGCCGTCGAGGACATCGGCAAGTACGGGCGATGGGCCTTCGACAATCACCAGAAGTTGAACGGCCGCGCGATCGACATCGCGGGCGACGCCCGCACGATGCCGGGCACGGGCAGGATCATCGGCGAGGCGGCCGGCAAGACGGTGGAATTCGTGCAGGTCCCGATCGAGGAGGTCCGAAAGGCCAGCACGGACTACGCTCTGATGCTCGAGTGGTTCGACCGCGTCGGCTACAACGCCGACATCCCCGGCACGTCCCGGGAATCCGGCATAGCGCCGACGACACTCCCCGAATGGGCGGGCCGCGCCGACTGGTCCTGAAGCCGCCCGGAGACCGGCTCGCCCTCCCCTCGGTTTGTAGGGGAGGGCCTTGCGCCCTCCCGCCTGGCGGCCAGGCCAAAGTCGTCGGGACCGTAGCCGATGGAACGCGATGGCAGCGTTGCAGGAGCGTGTACAGGCCGATAACGAGTATTTCGTCGCGACGGTGATGAAGAAGGTCGAAAAGCCGGAGCTCCGCCTCCGGGAGCCCTCGCATAGAGCAAATCGTCCGGGTAGTTGGCCAGCCTGATCTCAAACCTCAGGCTGGCGTCAGCACCCGGGCACTCAGGAGATCCCGTTCTGTCACGGGTCGGACGGCGTCCTCCGGAACCGAGGCGACGGCGACCGTGTCGCCGTTGGCAGCGAAGAACTCTATTTCGTAGCCGGCCGGCGTCTCTCTAGAAGCCGGGTGACGCTCGACGACGGTCCCGATGTCGCCCGTCCGCAAGCCTTCATCCGGCAAGTCCCGGAGAAGCACAACTCTTTCAAAGAGTGAAACGCTCATGGCATCCTCGCCGGTATCAATGTAACCAACCTCGCCGCCGACTCCCCATGCCGAACGATCCAAACGGTTCGGACCCAGGCTGTTCCGCCATTCGGCCCTATTAACCGCCCAAGGATCTCATACTTGCGCCCCCACGGCGTGACCCGGCCTGGGTTCGTTTCGAGAACCAGGTGCTGGATCCTGAGGTCCCGCTCGAGTTGCTGCCATCGGTCCTGTGAGTACCCGATGCGTGCGAGGAAATCAGCCTTGGTCTTTCCGTCTGGATGCGTCGGCGACAGAATGTAGTCGCGGAGCTTCTCGGGCGGGATGATGGCAGCTGCGGGGAAAAAGTTCCGGGCATCGGACCTCAAGTAGGTCGCCTCACCCCTACCCTCTTCCGCCGGGAGAGGGAGAAGACTCCTGGTAGGCCTCGCTCAGGATTCTTCCTCGACCCAAACTCCAATCTGGGCGGGGGAGCCATCAGCTCAAATAATACAGCAGTCAACTTCCGACTTAAACCTCCGCGCAGCCAGTGGCGCTTCCGCTATGTAGTGGCGTGCCGCGGCGAGAAGTTCGGCTCTGGCCTCCGGATGGAAGCCGTATTTACGCAAGCAGGTCCCGGAGCTGACGGAGAGCTGATAGCTTCTCTCCGATGTCCCTCCTCGCGGCGATCGATCAGGGGACGACCGGAACGCGATGCTTCCTGTTCGATCTCGCCGGGCGCGTGGTCGCCTCCGCCTACCGCGAGCACGCGCAGAGCTTTCCCTGTCCCGGCTGGGTCGAGCACGACGCTCTCGAGATCCGGGATAACGTCGACCGCGTTGTCGCCGAGGCGGTCGCCGCCGGGCCCCGTCGACCCGTGCTCGCGCTCGGCGTGACGAACCAGCGCGAGACGGTCGTCCTCTGGGACGCGCGCTCCGGGATCCCGATCGCGCCCGCGATCGTCTGGCAGGACACGCGCACCGACACCGACTGCCACGCGCTGATCGCCGGCGGTTTCGAGCCGGAGGTGCAGGTACGCACGGGACTTCCCATCCGCACGTACTTTTCCGCGACGAAGATCCGCTGGCTCCTCGCCAACGTGCCGGAGGCGAAGCCCCTCGCCGCCTCGGGCCGTCTGCGGATCGGCACCATGGATTCCTGGGTGATCTGGAATTTGACCGGAGGTCCCCGGGGCGGAGCCCACGTGACGGATCCGACAAACGCCTCTCGCACGCTCCTCTGCGCGCTCGCCACTCTCGCCTGGGACCCGGAGCTTCTCGACCGTTTCGAGGTGCCGGCATCAGCCCTGGCGCGGATCGCGCCTTCCATCGCGGCGGAGCCCTACGGCTGGACTCGCTCCGATGGCCCGTTCGGCGCACGGATCCCGGTGTGCGCGGACCTCGGCGACCAGCAAGCGGCGCTCTTCGGGCAAGCGTGTTTTCGCGCCGGAGAGGCGAAGAACACTTACGGAACCGGCTCATTCCTGCTGCAGCACACGGGCGAAATTCCCACCGTGAGCCGTTGCGGCCTCCTCGCGACCGCGGCCGCCGCGCCGTCGGGAGAGCGCGCCTACGCGCTCGAGGGATCCGTCGCCGTGACCGGATCGGCCGTGCAGTGGCTCCGCGACGGGCTCGGGCTCGTCGCGACGGCCGCGGAGACCGAGCCGCTCGCGCGCTCGGTCCCAGACGCGGGTGGCGTCTACTTCGTGCCGGCGTTCTCGGGTCTCTTCGCGCCGCACTGGGACATGAGCGCTCGCGGCACGATCGTGGGCCTCACCCGCTTCGCGACCCGCGCCCATCTTGTGCGCGCGACCCTCGAGGCGATCGGCTTTCAGAGCCGCGAAGTCCTCGAGGCCATGATCTCGGACAGCGGCCGTCCGCCAGAATCACTCAAGGTGGACGGCGGCGCCACTGAGAACAACTTCCTCATGCAACTCCAGGCCGACATCCTCGGAATCCCCGTCGTCCGCCCCGCCGTCCGCGAGACCACCGCCCTCGGCGCGGCCCAGGCCGCCGGCCTGGCCTGCGGCGCTTACGGCTCGCTCGCCGAGCTCTCACGTCTCTGGCGCGAGGACCGGACCTTCGAGCCCGAATGGAGCGCGGACCGCCGCGCGGAGGCCTACCGCGGCTGGACGAGAGCCGTCCATCGCTCCCGCGGATGGATCGAGCCCTGACGACGGAGAATCTGTCGTAGGGGACTTCCAAAGCACGGGCCACCTACGTCCGTATCAGAGCGACGCTGTATATAATACAGAGTAGGTCAAAGGAGAGAGCCCATGTCGGTTCGGCTGAACATCACGATGGATGAGGCACTCTACAAGCGGCTGAAGAAGGAGCTGCCTCCCAGGAGGATCAGCTCGTTCATCGAGGCGGCGGTCCGCGCCCGGATCCATCCGGATCGGGCGACGCTCGACGCCGCTTACAGGGCCGCGGCCCGGGAGCCGTGGCGCGGACGCCTGGCCTCCGACTGGTCTAGGACGGAGACCGAGGATTGGCCCGCGTAAGAAACACGCCGCGCCGCGGCGATGTCTTTTGGGTCGTCCTCGACCCCGCGCTCGGGACCGAGATCCGGAAGACTCGCCCCGCTGTCGTCATCTCGAACGATTCCTGCAACCGGTACGGGTCCCGCGTCGTCGTCCTCCCGATCACGAGCAACGTTGAATCGCTCTATCCCGGAGAGGCTCGAATCGAGGTCCGCGGCGCGCCCGCGAGGGTCCTCGGCGACCAGATCCGGTCGATCGACAGGACGCGGCTTCGTTCGAGGATCGGCAGACTGACGAAACAGGAATTGCTGAGTGTCGAGAACGCCGTCCAGATCACCCTCGATTTGCTGCGGGCGTAGGATGGGCCCAAGCGAATTCGCTGATCGCGGGAGGGACCTTGACTCCTTCTCCAGTCATCGCGCGGATCGAAGACTTCGAGTCCGGGCAGCATGCCAGCTTCCGTAAGACCTTCACGGACGAAGATGTGAGGCGGTTCATCGAGATCACCGGGGACTCGAATCCGCTTCACGTCGACGACGAGTTCGCGGCGAGAACGCAGTTCGGCCGCCGCGTCATTCACGGAATGCTGGCGGCGTCGATCTTCTCGACGATGGTGGGCATGCTGCTGCCGGGGACCGGTGCGATCTACCGGTCGCAGACGATCCGGTTCCTGCTGCCGGTCTATCTCGGCGACACCGTGACCGCCCATTTCGTCGTGCGCTCCGTCGATCGCGCCAGGCACCGTCTGGAAATCGACGCCTGGATCGAGAACGAAGCCGGAGAACACGTCATCGAAGGGACCTGCGAAGCGGGGCTGCTTCGCACATGAGATGGATCGAGGCAGGCACTACTCGTAGGCGCGGGTGTTGACCGTGAGGCGAGTCAGGTAGACGGTCTCGCAGCCGCCGGGGCCTTCGTCCGAGCGCGAGACGCTCGTCTTCCAATGGAAGGACTCGTTGTCGATACCGTCGACGTCCACGAGCCAGCCCTCGAGACGCACGTCGTCTCCCTTCCTCACGCACGCGGCCGCGCGGCGCAGTCGGGCAGAAGCGGGGATAACGTGCGTGTTGGCCGTGTGCGTGACGATCGTGCCGCGGTCGAGGTGACTGTCCGAAGTGCCCCACAGATAGAAGCGGGTTATCTGCGTGTAGTGAATCCTGCCCGCGTAGGGCGGCGCTACGACCGGTCCCCACCCGAGCACCCAGTCCAGAGGGATCAGCGCACCCGAAGCGCCTGCGCTGTATGGCTCCTCGCTCATCACACGCGCCGACTCGTCCCACCGGAACCGCGGCACGATCCGGTAGCGCTTCCCGCCCGCCACGTGCTCGAACGGCTTCACGTCGTCAGCGGCCTGCACAGGCTCACCCTCCACCTCCGGCCGCGGCGCCGTCCCGTGATGGAGCACCGCCAGAGTCAGGGGGCTCCGGGAGACGTAGCCAAGAACTGCAGCCACGGCAATCACAGTCCACGCGCTACTCCTCCACGTCGCCATCGTGGTGTGATTTTAGCGGCCGCTCGGTCAGCCCCGCCGTAGGAGCGGCCCGATGCCTTTGGATGGTTGCGTTACAGACAGACGGAGCTGATTCGAGGTCCTCATCCTGGGGGACGAGGGCGCCCACGCTCATCGGGTAATCTAACGGGATGAAATGGGGGCTGCTGACTCCGCAGGCACGCATCCGCGCGGGCACCCGCGCCATCCTCGTCCTCGGGTTTGTAGCCGCCGTCGTGATCTATCTGACCGCCCAGCCCCCGCCAGGAAACCCTCTCGGTTATGACCCGTTAGACACCAAGAAGTACTTGCGCGACCTGGAAGT
>Ga0209009_1000170_pt1 | contig 26683 bp, 23 predicted proteins | sample BlaSpr_A8_OM3_M2_FD_187979 | JGI IMG/M metagenome (GOLD analysis project Ga0209009, IMG submission 187979) | Forest soil microbial communities from Thunder Bay, Ontario, Canada - Black Spruce, Ontario site 2_A8_OM3_M2 (SPAdes) (version 2) | ecosystem: Environmental > Terrestrial > Soil > Boreal... | reverse complement strand
CGGAATCGGCATCGCCAGCCAGTGTCACCGGGATCGGATCGGGCAACAAGGACCGACGGGACGGCTCGCTAGGCACCCGTTCCTGCCTGTACGGGCACCTACCTCTCCCCTTCGGGCAGGCTAGGAGCTGAGGCTGACCTCGGAATGGTCGCCGAGCATGAAGCGAAGCGCGCTGGGCGGTGCCATGCCCCGGTGGATGTGTACATCCTTGCCGATCAGGGAATCGGCGATGCGGGCGGGGACATCGATGATCTTGCTGTTCTCCAGGACGATCGAGTGCTCGATCTCACTATTGCGGATCTCGACCCCGTGGTAGATTGAGGTGAACGGCCCGACATAGGAGTTGGCGATCACGCATCGCTCGCCGATGATGGCGGGGCCTCGCACGATACTGTCGATGATCTTCGCCCCTGCCTCGACTACGACCTTGCCAATCAGCTGCGAGGTCCCGATGATCTCACCCTGGTTGCGGGCGGCGAGCTCGTCGAGCACGATGCGGTTGGCCTCGAGCATGTCCTCCAACCGGCCGGTGTCCTTCCACCAACCGTCGATCACATGGGGTTCGACGCGCTTCTTGCGATCGACCAGCCACTGGATCGCGTCGGTGATCTCCAGCTCACCCCGGGCGGACGGGGCGATCGCGTTGACCGCTTCGAAGATGCAGGCACTGAACAGGTACACGCCGACCAGCGCCAGGTCCGACTGCGGCTGGCTGGGCTTCTCGACCAGCCGCAACACCTGGCCATCGCGCAGCTCGGCGACGCCGAACCGCTCGGGCGCCTGAACTCGCGCGAGCAGGATCATGGCATCGGGACGGCTCTCGCCGAAGCGCTTGACGAAACCGGCGATGCCGTCGATCACGAGGTTGTCGCCCAGGTACATGACGAACGGCTCATCCTTTAAAAAGGCTTGCGCCTCCTTGACCGCGTGCGCCAGGCCGAGCGGGGCCGTTTGCCGGATGTAGGTGACCCGAGCTCCCCAACGGCTTCCGTCTCCCACCGCGGCTCGAATCTCGTCGGCGGTGTCCCCGACGACCATCCCGATGTCCGTGAGGCCGGCAGCGACCACGCTCTCGATCGCGTAATAGAGGATGGGTTTATTGGCGATGGGCACCAGCTGCTTGGCACTGGTGTGGGTGATGGGACGCAGCCGGGTGCCCCGACCGCCGCTGAGGATGAGTGCCTTCATCCGGCAGGTCCTAGCCCAGTCGCTCCTGGAGCGCCTGGCGCAACCCGGCAATCGGGAGGCGGATCTGGGTCATGTCGTCCCGCGAGCGGAGCGTGACCGACTGCTCCGCCTCGGTCTCGAAGTCGACCGTGATGCCGTACGGCGTCCCGATCTCGTCCTGGCGCCGGTAGCGCTTGCCGATCGATTGCGTGTCGTCGTACTCGGTGCGGAAGAACGGTCGCAGCTCGTGCTCGATCCGATGGGCAGTGGCCATCAGCGGCTCTTTCCGGCTGAGGGGAAGGATGGCGACCTGGATCGGCGCGATCGAGGGCTTGAGGCGCATCACCACACGCTGCTCCCCACGCACCTCCTCCTCGTGGTAGGCGTCGATCATCACGGTCAGCATCGTCCGGTCGACGCCGGCGGATGGCTCGACCACGTGCGGCACGTATCGCTCGCGGTGGACGTCATCGAAGTAGGACAGGTCGCGGCCGGAGGCTTGCTGGTGGGCAGTGAGGTCGTAGTCGCCACGGGCCGCGACGCCCTCGAGCTCCGACCAGCCGAAGGGGAACTCGTACTCGACGTCGAAGGCGCCCTTTGCGTAATGCGCGAGCTCTTCCTTGCCGTGCTGGCGCAGACGCAGTTTCTCGGGCTTGATCCCGAGGTCGAGATACCATTGCAGCCGCTCGTTTTTCCAGTGGTCGAGCCACTTCATCTCCTCGGCGGGCGGCACGAAGTACTCCATCTCCATCTGCTCGAACTCGCGCAGCCGGAAGATCGAGTTGCCCGGCGTGATCTCGTTGCGAAACGCCTTGCCGATCTGGGCGATGCCGAAGGGCGGCCGCATCCGGGTGGAGCTGAGAATGGTGGCGAAGTTGACGAAGATGCCCTGCGCCGTCTCCGGCCGCAGGTAGACCTGCGCGGTCGAGTCTTCCACTGGTCCGACGAAGGTCCGGAACATCAGGTGGAACTGGCGCGCCTCGGTGAATTCCCCGCCGTCGTCGGCATGCCGCGTCCCGGTCACCTGGTCCGCGCGAAAGCGCTGGTGGCACTTCTTGCACTCGACCAGGGGGTCGGTGAAGTTCTGGACGTGGCCGGAGGCGACCCAGGTCTTCGGATTCATGATGATGGCGGCGTCGATGCCGACCACATCGTCGCGAAGCTCGACCATCGTCCGCCACCAGGCCCGCTTGATGTTGTTGCGCAGCGTGACCCCCAGCGGACCAAAGTCCCAAAAGCCTTGCAGCCCCCCGTAGATCTCGCTCGACTGGAAGAAGAAGCCCCGCCGCTTCGCCAGCGAAACGAGTTTCTCCATCAGGGCCTGGTGTTCGGCGATCGCCATGTGCCTTAGCGCGTGCTCCGCAAGAAGTCCAGGCTCTTGATCCGCCGGTCCAGGTGGTACTCCAGCTGACCTTCAAGAGCGGTTTCCACTTCGTGCAGGAGCGCCTCGCTCAGCCGCAGCCGCTCGTAGACCTCGCCGTCTCCCGCCGCCATGAGGCGGAGCACCTTCAGCGCGTTGACCGACACCGGTGACCCGGCCTGGTCATGCGCGGCGCAGGTCGCGCACAGCACCCCACCGAGCAGGGGCGAGAACCAGCCGGCCGCCTCGGGCAAGGGCCGGCTGCACGAAGGGCAGTCCAGCAGCTGGGGCTGATAGCCGAGCAGGTCCAGGATGCGCATCAGGAACCAGGCGGTCTCCGCACGAGGCGAGCGAGACAGGCCGTTGAGCCGGTCGAGCGTGACCACCACGAGATCGAACAGGTCCGAGACCGGGTGGCGATCCTCCAGCACCTTGTCGACGACTTCGGCAACCAGGCAGGCGCTCGCGGTCCGCTGGAGATCTCCGGAAATGTGCCGGACGTCGCCGCGACGCTCGACCTGGGCGACGACGTCCAGGTTGTGCCCTTTCGCCAGCATCATGTGGGAACGCGTGAAGAGATCGAGGGCGCCACTGCGCGCCTTACCCTTGCGCGCGCCCTTGGCGATCGCCGCCAGCTTTCCATGCTCGCGCGTCAGAAGCGTCAGGATTCGATCCGCCTCTCCATAATCCAGCCGGTGAAGCACGATGGCATCGGCTTCGTAGGTCGGCATGGCTGCATTCTACGGAGGGTGAACGCACCCCACTATGCTTGGGAGCACAATTCTGATGCTCCAGGCTCGTCGTTCGGCGGCGCGAGGGCGCCTTCTGCTGGGACGGCTCGCGCGTGAAGGCGTCGTTCGCAACAACGCGATTTTTTTTGCAGGCAGCGTAGGCGCAGGCGTCTTCGGCTACGTCTTCCACTTTGCCATCGGCCGCCTGCTCGGGCCGGCGTCGTACAGCATCGTGGCCTCGGCGGTCTCCGCCGTGTACATCCTGACCCTGCCGTGTCTGATCGTGCAGCTGGTGGCCGCGCGATTTACCAGCGTCGCGATCGCCAGGAACGACCCGGGCGCCCTGGCCCCGCTGGCGCGGTTGCTCACGACCGTGAGCCTCGTCCTCGGTGGGGTGGTCGCCGTGGCGATCTGGTTGGGCGCGGGATGGTTCGCCGGCTTTCTCCAGCTGACCGATCGCGGCGTCGTCGCCATCCTGACCGTCAGCACGCTGCTGGGAATGCTGGTCGCCACCAACCGCGGTCTGCTCCAGGGCCTCCGTCGTTTTGGCGCGCTCTCGGTCAACCTGCTAGCCGACACCTCCAGCCGGGTGGTGATCGGTGTCGCCCTCGTGCTCGCGGGGTTCGGGCCGGTGGGCGCCGTCGCGGCGGTGATCGCCGGGCCGGCGATTGCCTACCTCCAGTCGCTGACGGTCGTGGGGCGGCTACCCGGAGGGACACCGCGGGAGAGGATCCAGATCGCCGACGTTGCCCGTTATGCGGCGCCGACGGCGGCGGCGGTCATCGGCGTGACCTATCTCTTCAACATCGACGTGGTCCTGGCCAGGCACTATCTCTCCCCGTCCCAGGCCGGCATCTATGCCGCAGGCGCGGTGCTGGCCCGCGTCGTGTACTTCCTCGGGCTGACCATTGCGGGCGTCATGTTTCCGGAAGTCGCCACGCGACACGCCCGCGATCAGTCTCACTTTCACGTGGTGGATCTGTCGCTACTCTTTCTGGCCGCGATCGGCATCGTCCTGGCAGCCGTCTACGCGCTGCTCCCCGGCCTGGTGCTGCTGCCCTACGGGAGCCAGTACGCGCCGGTCCGTCCCTTCCTCGGTGCGTTCGCCGCCGCCCTCACGCTACTGGCGCTAGCGAATTTACTGGTCAACTATTTCCTTTCGGTCAACAGCGCCCGCTTCGTTGCGCCGTTGCTGGGGGCCGGGGTCCTGGAAACCGTGCTGATGACGGCCTTTCACCGCGACGTGGCCCAATTCCTGGCGATGCTGCTGGTGACGGCGGTTGTGCTCGCAACCAGCCTGGCCGCGCTTTACGCCATCGATCGCTTGCGAGTGTAATCTGGACCGGTGCAGCTCTCCGTAGTCGTGCCTGCCTATCGAGAGGGGCCACGCATCTACGAGAACCTGCAGCGGCTGCTCAACGAGCTCGATCAGCTCGACACCGACTACGAGGTGGTCGTTGTCTCTGACGGCAACACCGACGCGACCGCGGCCGAGGCGGAGCGGGTTGGCTCGGATCGCATCAAAGTGCTGCAGTATCCCGTGAACCGAGGCAAGGGATTCGCTCTGAGTCACGGCGTCGACCAGTCGACCGGACTTCTGGTCACCTTCATCGACGCCGATATGGAGCTCAATCCGGCCGAGATCAAGAACTTCATCGAATTGCTCCACGAGCAGCATGCCGACATCGTCATCGGATCCAAACGGCACCGCCTGTCGCGGGTTCATTACCCGATGTTCCGTCGCCTGCAGAGCTTTGTCTACCAGCTCGTGATCCGGCTGCTCTTCGACGTCGGCGTTCGCGACACCCAGACCGGGCTCAAGCTCTTTCGACGGGAGGTGCTCGTCGACGTCCTGCCCCTGCTCGCCGTCAAGCAGTTCGCCTTCGACCTCGAGCTGCTGGTGGTGGCGAGGCATCTTGGCTACACGCGCGTCGTCGAAGCCCCGATCGAGCTCTCTTACCAGTTCTCGAGCACCATCAGCCCCAGGGCGGTCTTCAAGATCCTCTGGGATACCGCGGCGATTTATTACCGGCTGCACATCACGCACTATTACGAGCGGCGCACGCCACTTCCGGTCGAGCCGGCGGCTTCCGCCAACGCGCTGCGCCGGCCTGACTGACGCTGCGCATCCTGCTGCTCAACTGGCGAGACCCGCAACACCCGCGGGCCGGCGGCGCCGAGGCCTTCACCCACGAGGTGCTCCGTCGCTGGGTCAAGCAGGGCGATTCCGTCGAATGGTTCGCGGCCGGCTTTGACGGCGGCGCGCCCGAGACCACCATCGACGGCATCCATGTCGTTCGCGCCGGCCACCAGTGGAGCGTGCACGCCCAGGCGATCCGGCTTTATCGTGGCCGCCTGCGCGATCGCTTCGATGTGGTGATCGACGAGGTCAACACCATGCCGTTCTTCACTCCGCTGTGGGCGGGTATCCCGTCGGTGCTGTTGATGTTTCAGCTCGCCCGCGAGGTCTGGTGGTATGAAAGCCGGTTTCCCATCAACCTGCTCGGCTATGGGCTCGAGCCATGGTATCTGCGGCCGTACCGGTGGACGGCGGCCTTCACCATCTCCCAATCAACCGTGGACGACCTGCGACGTCTGGGGTTTCGCGGCCCCATCACGCTGGTGCCGATCGGCATCGAGACCATCGCTGCGCCCAGCGTCGAGCGCGCGCCCATCCCCACCTTCCTCTATGTCGGGCGCCTCGCGCCCTCCAAGCGAGTCCACGATCTTCTCGAGGCGTTTTCTCGGTTTCGCACGGCGGACGAGCGCGCCAGACTGTGGCTGGTGGGCGACGGCGACCCGGCGTACCTGCGGCGTCTGCGCCGGCTGGCGACCCGGTTGCGCATCGACCAGGAGGTGGAATTCCTGGGTCGCCTGGACGCAGACGCCAAGCATCGTCGCATGGCGCAGGCGAACGCGCTGATGGTGGCCTCGGTGCGCGAGGGTTGGGGCCTGGTGGTGACGGAAGCGGCGGCCTGCGGGACGCCCTCCATCGTCTACGACGTGCCCGGCTTGCGAGACGCCGTCCGTGACGAGGTGACCGGCCTTGTGGTCCGGCCGACGCCGGCCGACCTGGCGGCGGCGATGCGGCGCCTCATCCAGGACCCCGCGCTCGCGCAGCGACTTGGCGCCGCGGCGCTCGAGTTCAGCAAGACCTTTAGTTACGACCACTCGGCTGACGTGCTTCGCCGGGGCATCCTGGCCCGGCTCTCGTGAGCACCCAGACCGCGGTCATCGTCACCACCCGCAACTCGGCGGCGACGCTGGAGGCGTGCCTCAAGAGCGTCCAGCAGCAAACCGTGCCGGTGACGCTGATCGTGGTCGACAACTTCTCGACCGACGGCACGCCGGCGATCGCTCGACGCTACGCAAGCGACTTCCTGCAGGCAGGTCCTGAGCGAAGCCGCCAGCGCAACCTGGGCGCCGCCATGGCCTCCGGGACGTTTCTGTTGTTCGTCGACAGCGACATGGTCCTCGCACCCAGCACCGTCGCCGAATGTCTCGAGCAGGCAAAGGCCGGGTTCCGCGCCGTCATCGTGCCCGAGGTGTCCCAGGGTCAGGGCTTCTGGGCCGCCTGCAAGGCGCTCGAGCGCGCCTGCTACGTGGGCGACGACACGATCGAAGCCGCCCGCTTCATCGAGAAGGGGCTTTTCGACGAACTCGGCGGGTTCGATGAGGAATTGACCGGCGAAGAGGACTGGGACCTGACCGCGCGGATTCGGGCCCGCGGGCTGCCGGTCGGTCGTTCGCGCACGCCGCTGATCCATGACGAAGGACGGCTGCGGTTAGGCGAAACGATGCGGACCAAGTTTTATTATGGGCGCACCATGGCGCGCTACCTGCGCAAGCATCCGCGGACAGCGCGCAGCCAGGCGCGCTTGTTTCGACCCGCGTTTTTCCGGAACCGCCGGTTGCTCCGGGCGCAGCCGTTGCGGACGGCGGGGATGTTCGCCATGAAAAGCGGCGAGCTGGGGGCCGCGGCGCTCGGCACGGTCATCGGGATGTGGGCCGACCGCCGGCGTTGAGCCAGCCGGCCGCGGCGGCGCTCCCCGGCACCGATCGCACGGTGGAGCCGACCCATCGCCGCCAACGCTGGCCGATCGCCGTGTTGGTCACGCTCGCCGCGGCGGCGATCGGATGCGTCACGACCTTTCCCCTGGTGCTGCACCTGGACTCGTCGATCTACGGCACGCCGGGCGACTCAACCGGGGCGATCTCCACCTTCTGGTGGTGGGCCTATGCGCTGCAGCACGGCAAACCCTTGCTCGACAACTCGATGTGGGGCGCCCCGTTCGGCGCGGACTGGTCGCGGCAACCCTTCGCCGTGTTGCCGCTCGTCGTCTTCACACCGTTGAGCCTGCTCTTCGGACCCACGGTCGCCTTCAACCTCGGCGTCTTGAGCAGCTTTCCGCTGAGCGCCCTCTTCATGTACCTGCTGGCACGGCGCCTTTCGGCCGGAACCGTGGGCGCCACCTTTGCCGGGCTGGCCTTCGCCTTCCTCCCCTACCACCAGATGAAGGCAACCGGCCACATGTTCCAGGCGCACATGGAGCTCTTTCCCGCGCTGCTCTGGCTGCTGGTGCGCTGGCGGCAGGACGGCTCGCGATGGAACCTGGTCGGCGCGGGCGCGGTGCTGGGGCTCGCCACCTGGATCGATTACTACTTCGCCTTCATCCTGCTCTTCCTGACGGCGACCTTCTTTCTCGTCACCCTCGTGCTGGCACGCACGCCAGGCGTGCCGCTTGTCGCCCGGATCCGGGAGCACGCCGTCGGCGCTCTGGCCACCGTCGCCGGCGTCTTGCCGTTCTTGCCGCCTGCGGTGCTGCTCGCGGTTCGGCCGGGTGCGTCCGCGAGCCAGCTCAGCGTCGTCCCGCGCAGCCTCAACGACATCGACATCTACTCCGTCCGGCCGTGGGAGTACCTGATGCCATGGTCGGAAAACCCGCTCGTGCCGGCGGCGGTGCGCAACTTCCAGCTGCAACACCTGCACTTCAGCAATGGCGTCGAGCAGGCACAGACCCTCGGGTACACGGTGATGGCCCTGGCGTTGATCGCGCTCGTTGCCTTCCGTCCGCGCTTCCCGGTGGTGCTCGCCGTCGCGATCGGCATCGCCGGCGCGTGGCTCGCGCTCCCGGCTCACCTTCACGTCCTGGGCGTCACCGTGCCGGGACCCGCGATCGTCTTGAACCACGTCGTCCCTTTTGTTCGCGTCTATGCGCGCTTCGGGGTGCTGGTCATGACGGCGGCCACACTCCTCGGCGGCCTCGGGCTGGCGGTAATCGAGCGACGGTTGCGCCCGCAGCTCCGATGGCTGCTCGTGCTGCCGTTCCTGCTGGTCGCCCTCGAGTTCAACCGCCTGCCTCCCACCTACACCACCACGCTGTTTCCGGCGCCGCAGGAATATCGCTGGCTCGCCGCCCAACCCGCCGGGATCCTCATCGAGTATCCGGTCGTCGCCACCAACAGCGCCGAGGAGGTGCTCGGCCACCAGTACACCCTCTACCAGCAGGTCCACTTGCATCCGATCTTCAATGGCGCCACCCCCGGCAGCCAGGCCGACCAGGTGTCCCGCACGCTCGACCCCTATTACGCGGCGGGCGTCGTCGATCATCTTCGATCGCTGGGCATCCGGTACGTCTTCGTGCACCGTGATGCCTATCAAGCCCAGGGCTTTTCGCTGCCGCGCGATGTTCCCGGCCTGAAGTACCTGGCGAGTTACGAGGGCGGACTTACGGATGTCTTTCTTGTGAGTGACGCCGGCGGCAGCTGAGCACGCTCCCCACCGCGCCGAGATCCCGCGCCGCATCGTGCTGGCGACGCATTACTACGCGACCGGCCCGGCGCTCGACCTCGAGGCCTACCTGCAGCCGATGACGGACGAGCTCCTGTTCATCGCGCATCCGTTGTTCGCCGGCGGCGGACCCTCGTATGCGCGTCGGTACCAGGCCGGCCAACTTACGCATACGCTCGAGAAGCCGCCGCCGAAGTACCCCGGACGGTTTGTCACCGACCTCTGGCGCACGCTGCGCTGGGTGGATGGCACGTGGGATCTCTTCATTGCGGGCGATCCGCTGCTCGCCCTCGCCGGGTTGTGGCTGCGGCGCCGGCGGCGGGTCCGCCACCTGGTGCTCTACTCGATCGACTACAGTCCGCGCCGGTTTGCGAATCCTATGCTGAATCGGGTCTACCATCGCATCGACCGGCTGGCGGCGCAGCACGCCGACGTCGTCTGGAACGTGTCGGCCGCGATCGAAACGGCGCGACGCGCCCGCGACGGCCGGGCGGCGACATCGCCACAGGTGGTCGTGCCGCTCGGCACCTATTTCGATCGCATCCCACGAACGAGCTCGGCACCACCCATCCCTCGCCTCGCCTTTCTGGGTCACCTGCTGGACAAGCAAGGCCTGCAGTTGGTCATCGAGGCGTTGCCCTCGATCCGCCGTCGCCTGCCGGCGGTGACCCTGCTGGTGCTGGGTGATGGTCCGTACCGGGCCGCCCTCGAACGGCAGTCAGCCGATCTCGGCGTTGGTGGCGCGGTCGAGTTCGCCGGCTTCATCGACGATCACCGTGAGGTCGAGCGCCGGCTTGCCGGCTGCACCCTCGGTCTCGCCCCGTACGTTCCGGATCCCGAGAGTTTCAGCCGCTTCGCCGACCCGGGCAAGATCAAGACCTACCTGGCATGCGGCCTTCCCGTGATCCTTACTGATGTGCCGCCGATCGCACCACTGATCGAGGCGCGAGGCGCCGGCCGGATCGTTCCCTATGACGCGGCCGCGCTGGCGGAGACGATCATCGACTATCTCAGCGAGCCGGCGCGGCTGGAGCGGGCGCGCGCCGCCGCCATCGAACTGGGCGCCGAGTACGCGTGGGACCGGGTCTTTGCCGCGGCCTTTGTGTCCAGCGCCCCCTACCTGCGCTGATGCCGCGGGTCTCGGTTGTCATCGTGAACTGGAACGGGCTCGCGTTCCTACCCACCTGCCTGGAGAGCCTGTCAGCCTGCGGGACCCCGGTCGAGATCATCGTGGTCGACAACGGCTCGACCGATGGATCGGTCGAGTACCTGCGTCAACGGCCCGAGATCGTCCTGATCAGCAACGCGACCAACACCGGCTACGCGCCCGCCAACAACGCCGGCATCGAGCGGGCCACCGGCGAGTTCGTATTTCTGCTCAACAATGACACGCGCGTGGCACCGGGGTTCCTCGAGCCGTTGCTGCAGGTGATGGGAACCACCGCCGACGCGGGCGCCTGCCAGTGCAAGATGCTGAGCTACGATCCGCCCTACCACATCGATGCCTACGGCAGCTATCTGCTGCGCACCGGGTTTCTCTATCACCTCCGCTATGGCAAGCCCGACCCGCCGCCCGAGCCGCCCTTCGAGATCTTCGCCGCCAAGGGCGCGGCGATGCTGATTCGCGCCTCCGTCCTTCGCCAGGTGGGGAGCTTCGATCCGGACTTCTTCGCCTACCTCGAGGACTCGGACCTCTCCTGGCGCATCTGGCTCGGCGGCTGGCGCGTGCTCTGCGTCCCCGAGTCGGTCGTCTATCACCGGGGCGGCGCGACCGCGTCACGGTTGCCGAGTGCCTTCGTCACCTTTCATTCGTTCAAGAACCGGACCTGCATGCTGCTCAAGAATCTTTCGGGCCCGGCGGCGTGGCGCATCCTGCCGGTCCACCTGGCGTTGAACCTAGGATTGATCGCCATGGAGCTGATCCGCGGACGCGGAGGCACCGCACGCGCGGTCGCGACGGCGCTCAACTGGAATCGGCGCCATCTCCGGGCGACCCTTCGCCAGCGCCGCGACGTTCAGCAGCGCATTCGACGCGTCTCGGATCGCACGCTGCTGCCGCGAATCACGCGCCGAGTGCGAGCGTCCTATTACTGGTACTTGCTCACCGGCGGACTCGAGCGCTTCACCGAATGAGCTGCCGCCTGTGTGGCAGCACCGACGACGGCGACGTCGTCCTGCAGATCGACCCCTATCGACTGGTCCGCTGCCGGCAGTGCGGGCTGGTGCGCACCGAGGGCGCGGGTCTCGACCTCAGCTATGACGCCGACTACTACTCGGCGCACGCGCTCCAGGACACGATTCGCGACTTGAGTGCTGGAGGCGCGCGGGTTCGCCTGACCGACTTCGCCTATGCCGCGTACCTGGATGGCTCCAGCTCGTGGCTGCGGCGGCTGGCCGCGCTTCCCGTTCGCAACCGGCTCGGCGGTCTGCCGCCACGGAACGGATCGGGTCGCAGCCTGCTCGACGTCGGGAGTGGCGACGGGGACTTCCTGCGGCGGGCGAAGACGGCCGGATACCAGGCCGTCGGTCAGGAAGTCAACCCGGCGGCGGTCGCGTCGGCTAAAGATGCGGGACTGGACGTCCGCCTCGGCCCGCTCGAGGAGGCCGGCTTCGCCCCGCGGAGCTTCGATGCCGTCCGCCTCTGGCACGTCCTCGAGCATGTCGCCGAGCCGCTCGAGATTCTGCGCGCGGCCCACGCCCTGCTGAAACCATCGGGCGTGCTGGTCGTCGGCGTCCCCGATTTCGATTCCCCCGCCCGACGCATGTTCGGGGCGCAGTGGGCCGGGCTCCAGCTCCCCTTTCACCGGCATCACTTCAACCGACGAACGCTCCGCCGCGCGCTCACCACCGGCGGCTTCCGCGTCCGATCACTCCGTCACCGCTCGGTGGGCACGATCTATTCCAGCCTGACGGAGGCGCGTCGCATTCCGCACGGGCTGGCCTCGCCGGCCTGGCTGGGGCTGCTGGTGCTCGACGACGCACTGGACCTGGCGGGACAGGGCGATACGATCGACGCGCTGGCGTCCCCGTCGTGAATTGGAACGTCGACAACTACCAGCGAACCGTCTTCACGCAACTCGGGCTGGAGCTGGCCGGGAGCGAACGCGTCCTGGACCTTGGCTGCGGCGACGGCAGCGATGCCGACTGGTTCGCGCAGCGCGCGGCGTCGACCATCGGCATCGACCTGAGCGACCATCCACGCTGGTCGGCGCTGGCTCGACCCGGGCTGCGCTTTCAGTGCGCCGACGCCCAGGCGCTCCCCTTCCTCGCGGGCGCCTTCGACCTGGTGTTCATGAAAGACGTGCTCCATCATGCCCAGGACCCGGGTCGGGTGCTCGAGGAGGCCGGCCGCGTGTGCGCCAACGGCGGACGCATTTACATCGTCGAGGGCAACCGGTTCAATCCGATTTTTTATCTGCACATGACGCTGATGCTGGGCCACCAGCACTTCCGGCGGCCCGTGTTTCGCAACCTGGTGCGGCGCCGGTTTCCGCAGGCCCGTTTCATCCACTTCGAGGCGCATGTCTACCCCTTCTCCTCACCCGGGCTGGTGCGCCTGACGGGCGCGATCGAGCGCGTGATCGCGGTCACCCCGGGGCTGCGCCGGCTGGCCTCCTACAACGCGGCGATCGTGTCTGCCGTTTAGCGCGTCGTCGGCGCGGCGCCGGCCAGCGGGTCGAGGGCCGCCGGTTGCGCGATCCACCACTCGACGGTGCGCCGGAGGCCGGTCTCGAAGTCGGTGCGCGCTTTGAAGCCGAAGGCGGACTGCGCGCGGCTGACGTCGAGACTGCGGCGAGGCTGGCCGTTGGGCTTGGTCGTATCCCAACGAATCTGGCCCTTGAACCCGATCAGGTCGCTGATGGTATGCACCAGGTCCTTGATGGTGATCTCCCGGCCGGCGCCGATGTTCACCGGCTCGGTCCCTTCATAGCGCTCCGTCGCCAGGCCGATCGCCTCGGCGGCGTCGTCGACATAGAGGAATTCGCGGCTCGCCGACCCGTCGCCCCAGACCTCGACCTGGTCGTCGTGGTTTTGCCTGGCGGCGAAGATTTTCCGGATCAGTGCCGGGATGACGTGGGAGGAGCGTGGGTCGAAGTTGTCGCCGGGACCGTAGAGATTGACCGGCAACAGGTAGATGGCGTTGAAGCCGTATTGCTGCCGGTAGGCCTGCGCCTGGACCAGCAGCATTTTCTTTGCCAGCCCGTAGGGCGCATTGGTCTCTTCCGGATAGCCGTTCCAGAGATCGTCTTCGTGAAAGGGAACCGGCGTGAACTTCGGATAGGCGCAGACCGTCCCCACCGCGACGAACTTCGTCACCCCCTGCACGCGGGCCTCTTCCATCAGCTGCGCGCCCATCATCAGGTTGTCGAAGAACAAGCTGCCCGGGTTCTCGCGATTGAAGCCGATGCCGCCGACTTTCGCCGCCAGGTGAATCACGGTGTCCGCCCCCTCGACGACCTGGCGGCAGCTCTCTCGGTCGACCAGGTCGAATCGGTCGGAGCGGGGGACGAAGATATCACCGGCGCCCCGCCGGCGCAGCCAATCGACCACCTGCGTGCCGAGGAAGCCCCCGCCACCGGTGACCACCACGCGACCGCTCAGGCTGGTCCCGTGGGAGCCGTTCGGCGAGATCTCGTTAGGGCCCGTCTTCATCAATCGCATTATCCCTAAAGTAGTCACATTGCATGCCAGCGCGAGTACTCAGAGTGCTGTATGACGACTCACTTGCCCAAAACCCCGCCGGCAGTGGAACGGTGGCGCGCGGGCTGCTGGGCGCCTTGCAACGGACGGACGGCGTCGAAATTGTTGTCAGCGAGTTCGGCCGCGCCTCGGTCGCCTCGATCGACGTGGGACGAAAGACTCCGGCTCGGCGCGCGCTCAACGCCGTCGCGCATCTTCGCTATTTCGGGGTTGAGCTGCCGGCCAGGGCGCGCAAGGCCGGCTGCGATGTCATCTTCTCTCCGTCCAGCCTGGGACCGCTGCGAGGCACCACGCCGGCCGTCATCACCATTCACGACTTGTCGCCGTTGCGGTATGCGTCGACGTTTGACGTGGTGAACCGGACCTATCTGCAGGGGATGCTCCGCTGGCAGCTCCGACGATCGGCGGCGATCAGCACCGGCACCCAGGCGGTTCGCGGCGAGTTGCTGGAGCGCTTTCGCCGGCTTCGCCCTGACCGCGTCTACGTGGTCCCGGACGCCCCTGACCCCGCCCTGCTGGGGGCGACGCCAACCGCCGTCGCCGGCATCGACGGCGAATTTTTTTTGATGGTGGGAACGATCGAGCCGCGCAAGAACCACGTCACGGCCATCCGAGCCTTTGCCGAGTACCTTTCCCGTCAGCCTGAAACCAAGATTTCGCTGGTGATCGCCGGGTCGCCAGGATGGCTCTATCAGCCGGTGCTCGACACCATTCGATCGCTCGGCCTGGAGTCGCGCGTGCTTCGACTGGGCCGGGTTGATGAGGGGCGGCTGCACTGGCTCTACCGGCATGCGCGCGCCCTGCTGTTCCCGTCCCTCTACGAGGGCTTCGGGATCCCGCCGCTCGAGGCCTTTGCCCTCTCCTGCCCCGTGATCGCCTCGCGGATCCCGGCCGTGATCGAGGTCGCCGGCGAGACGACCGCCACCCTGCTCGAACCCGATGACGTGCCTGGCTGGGCGCGCGCCATCGAGGCCGCCGCCTCATCCCCGCCCGATGCCGACCGGATGGCCCGGGCGCGCGAGCGAGCGCGGCAGTACACCTGGGAAGTCTCGGCGCAAACCCTTCGCGATGCGCTGTTGGCCGCTATCTGATGTCGCATTTGCGACTCGCGGGATACCGGTATTACCCGGCCATCGGCGGCGCCGAGCAGCTGGCCCGCCGGCTCGTCCGCGAGATCGGCGACCGGATGTCGATCGACATCGTCACGCTGGCCGCCAGCAACCGCAGCGACTGGCTGCGACTCCTGCTGGACGACGTGCGCGACACGCCGGCCATCTACGAGGTCGATGGCCGGCAGGTCCGCATCCTCGCGCCCTGGCCGCCCGGCGTGCGCCGGCGGTTGCGCGCGCTGGTTCCGCTGTATCACGTGCCGGGAAGCCCGGTCCCAAGCGTGATGGGACGGATGCTGGCACCCTACCTCGCCGAGGAGGCCGGCTCGGCTGACATCGTGCACAACATCTTCATGGGGCGCGAGCCATTCTCGCTCGGCTTGATGCTGGCCGCGAAACGAGCGGGGAAGCCCTTCGTGTTCACACCCTTGCGGCACGAGCGGCCGCTCGGTTGGAGCTCACCCGCCTTCCGCGAGCTGTACCAGCAAGCCGATGCGGTGATCGCGCTGAGCCAAACCGAGGCCGAGTGGCTGATCGCCCACGGCGCCCGCCCGGAGCGCCTATCGGTCATCGGCGCCGGGCCACTGAACGACGAACACGCGACGCCCGAGCCGGCTCGTGGGGTCGTCGGGCGAGACCCCTTCGTGCTCTTCCTTGGGCAATTGCACGACTACAAGGGATTCCGAGTCCTTCTGGAGGCCGCGCGACGCCTGCCCGACGTTCGATTTGTCCTGGCCGGCCCGGACGTGCGCGATCACGCGCGCGCGATCGCTGGGCCGAACGTGTCGTACCTTCCGTCCGTTGGCGACGATCTACGCGACTCGCTCCTTGCGGCCTGTACGGTCCTGTGCGTTCCGTCGTCCCGCGAGAGTTTCGGCCTCGTCCTGATCGAGGCCTGGAATGCGGGGAAGCCCGTCATCGGCGGCCCGGCCGCGGCCACCCGCGAGCTGGTCGACGACGGCGTCGACGGTTGGTCCGTACCACAGGACGCGGCTATCGTTGCCGACCGGCTGAGCCGGTTGCTGGGCGATCCGGCGCTCGCCCAGCGCATGGGCGCGAAGGGCAAGGAGAAAGTCGACGCGCGTTTCGCCTGGCCTGCCATCGCCAGGGCACACCTCGAGATCTACTCGAGGCTGCTGGCCGAGCGTGTGCCCGCTTGAGCGCGCGGACCAACGTCCTCGGCGTCGGCATCAGCCTGATCAACATGCCGATGGCGCTCGATCAGATCAACCAGTGGATCACCCGCGGAGACCGTCAGTACGTGAGCGTCTGCACGGTTCATACCGTGATGGAGTGCCAGCGCGACCCGGCCTTGCGTGGCATCGTCAATGCGGCCGGGATGGTCACACCGGACGGCATGCCCCTGGTCTGGCTCTCGCGGCTGGCCGGGCATCGATACGTCTCCCGGGTCTACGGCCCCGACCTGATGCTGGCGGAGCTGGCGGCCGCCGTCCTCGCCGGGCACCGGCACTTTTTCTTTGGCGGACGGGATGGTGTCGCCGACCGCCTTGCCCGGATGATGCGCGAGAAATTTCCAAAGGTGCAGATCGTAGGGAGCGTGACCCCTGCCGTTGGTACGGCGGAGGAGCTCTGCACGCCGGATACGGCGGCGCTGATCAACCAGGCACGGCCCGACATCGTGTGGGTGGGCGTCAGTTCGCCCAAGCAAGAGTTCTGGATGTCGTGCATGCGCCCCATGCTCGAGGCGCCCGTGCTGATCGGCGTCGGCGCCGCCTTTGATTTTCATAGCGGCGGCGTCAGGCAAGCGCCGCGGTTGATGCAGCGCGCCGGCCTTGAATGGCTGTTCCGCCTCGTGCAGGAGCCACGCCGCCTGTGGCGCCGCTACCTGGTCGACAATCCCTGGTTCCTGTTCGAGCTGGCGCGCCAGAAGCTCGGGCTGAAACGCTACCCGTTGCCATGATCGCCGCCGGCGTTGTCATCGTCGTCGGCCTGGCCGCCCTCTACGCGCTTGGCATTCGCGCCATCGTGCAGGTCCCGTTTCGGGCGCTAGGCATCCTGGTCGGCGGCTATGCCTTTCACAACATCGTGCTGATGATCCTGCTGCGGCTTTCCACGCCGGCCCCGCTCATCCGCGTCGTCCAGGCCTGGAAAGAAGGCATCTTGCTGCTGTTGCTCGTCCTGGCGATGCGGGCCGCGCTGATCGCCTGGCGCGCCGGCCGTCGTCCGCGACTGATTTTCCTGGACTGGATCATGGTCGCCTTCGCGGTGATGGTCATTCTGTATGCGCTGATCCCGCCAGCCGTCTTCGGCGTCCATGTCACCCTGGCTCAGCGGGCGCTCGCGATCCGGCTCGACCTGCTGCTGCCCCTGCTGTATGGCTTCGGGCGAATCTTCTGGACCGATCGTCGCGGGGATCTCGTCTGGGTGATTGCCGCCATCGCCGGCTCCGCCGCGGTCGTCGGGTTGGTCGGCACCATCGAGCTGTGGCTGGTGCCGACCCGGTTCTGGCTCGATGGCGGGGTCAACCAGCTGTCGGCCTGGCTGGGATTGACCTATCAGGGTCCGAAGGGCATGCCTGAGAATTTCTTCCAGACCAGTGCGGAGGGACCACTGCTGCGCCGCGCCGTGTCCACCTACGTGAGTCCCCTCGGAATCGCTTACTCCGGCCTGCTGGTCATCCCGATGGCAATCGCCTTCGCCGTCTGGCGTTCGGGCCGTGCACGTGGTCGTGTCTTACGAATGGTCGTTCTCGGGCTGACGATCGTGGGCGTCCTGTTCAGTCTGACCCGCCTGGCCATCGGCCTGATGGTCGCCGAAATTGCCTTGCTCGGCTTACTGAGCCTGCTCTTCCGACGTCGCTGGCTGCTCGCCGTCACAGCGCTAACGGCGGCGGCTGCCATTTTTATGAACTATGGCTACCCGCAATACGGACCGCTGCTGGACCGCAATCTCAACCCGTTGCCGCACACGTACCCGATTCACATCGTGTCGAGTAGAGATCCATCGTTGCGCGAGCATGTTGGTCAGCTCGGCTTTGATCTCGAGTACGTGATTCTTCACCCGCTCGGCACCGGGCTGGGCAGCGCCATCCATCGTTTTGGCGTCAGCACCGGGCCCGGCGAGAGCGCGATCTTCGACATTTTCGGGGAGCTGGGGGTGGTCGGCGGCGCGATCTACCTGCCCGGCTACCTGTTGATGATCATGGCCGGTCTGCGAGCGATGGTTCGCGCCAGACGCGATGAGCTGGTCGTGGCCTTGCCACTGGTGGCCGGCGTCGGCGGGCTGGCGCTCTTGCCCATCACGCTGACCAGTGACGTCTGGGCCGATCTGTCGGTGACGTTCCTGTTCTGGTGGGCGGCGGGCTACAGCGTCACGATCATCGCAAGAGAGACCGATAGACGGCGATCGTCCGGTCGATCGTGAGCCGCCAGGTCAGCTCCCTCGCCCGCGCCAAACCCTTGGTACGGAGGTCGGCTCGCAGTCCCGCCTCCTGCGACAGCCGCCGCAGACCATCGGCCAGCTCCTCAGGCGAGGCCGGGTCGAACGTCAGCGCGGCCGTCTGCGAGACCTCGGTCAGGACCGGGATCCGGCTGTGGATCACGACGCCGCCGGCGGCCAGCGCCTCCGCCACCGGCAGTCCGAAGCCTTCCTGCCGCGATGGCAGCACGAGGGCCGTCGCGCCCCGGATCAGTGCCACCAGCTGGTCGTCGGGCACATAACCCTGGTAGCGGACTCGTCCTCGAAGGCCGTCGTGCTGGCGCAGCCACTCCGCAAGCATCCCGACATTGGGCCCGTGCCAGGGACCGACCAGGACGAGCCGCTCCGGCAGGTTGGCCGAGCGCGCGAACGCCTCCAGTAGAACCGGAAGGTTCTTGTGCGGGTCGGCCGAGCCAACGTAGAGAAAATACTTCTCACCTGGAACGGTATCCGGGCTGGACGGGGGGATCTCGACGCCGGGCGGGGCCACGTACACGGGAGGCGGGGGAATATGCAGCTCGCGCCGGAGGTCTTCCGCGGTCTGGTTCGAGATCGCGAAGATGCCGGCCGCGGCGGCTAACCGCGCGAGATATTTTTGATAGGCGGCCCAGTCACGCCCCGTGCGTTGCCACTTCGGATCGATGAGGGGAATCAGGTCGTACACGGTCGTCAGGGTGGTACCGCTAAGGGCAATAAACGCGCGAGGGTCCGTGATATGCACCACCGAGGCTGGGCTGAGCCGCCGGCGCAGCCGCATGCCCAGCGGTCCGAGGAACCAGCCCCAGCGGGTGCGCGGCAGACCAAATCGCCGGAGCCAGAGTCCGCGGTGCGGTGGACGGACGTCGAACGGCTGGTCGTCATGCCAGCCCCAGAACTCGATCGGGATCTCCTGCTGGGCCGCGAGCGCTCGGGCCAGGCCCGCGACATACCGTCCGATGCCACGGACACGGTTCATGTTCTGCAGCGGCGTCACGTCGAATGCGACGCGCGGCCGCGTCATCCCGCCCGGCACGCCGCGATACTATCGGACGAGCTTCAGCGCCAATGCGAATTGCTATCTACGAGAACCTGCCGCCCGGTGGAGCTAAGCGCGCGTCGTTCGAGCTTGGCCGCTTTCTCGCCGCACGGCATGAGGTCGATCTCTATCGGCTGTCGATCACCGACAACCGTGCCTTCGACCTGGCGCCGTTCGTTCACCAGCTCTACCCGTATCGATTTGCGCCGCTCGGCGGGCTCCTCGACTCGCGGCTTGCGCGCGGCCACTACGCGCCGCGTAGCTACACGGTGTTCGGCCCGCTCCGGCGGCTGCATCGCCGCATCGCGAGCGACTTGCGGGGTCGCGCCTACGACGTGGTGCTGGCGCACACCGACGCCATGAGCCAGTCACCCTACCTGCTGCGCTGGCTCGGCGATGTCCCGTCGGTCTATTACTGCCAGGAGGTGTTCCGGGCCCGCTACGAACCCCTGGTCAGGGATCTGCATCGCCGGCAGCTGCGGCAGAGCCGGTTTCCCTTTGGCACGCTGCGCCTGATCGAAGATGCATGGGTGCTGCCACGGCTGGCCGCTGCCGATGCGGTGAGCGCGGCCGCCGCCGGGACGATCGCCGTCAACTCGCAGTACTCGCGAGAGCGGGTCATCGCCGCCTACGGCCGGGATGCGGAGGTGTGCTACCTCGGTGTTGATACCGAGCGCTTTCATCCGGATCCATCGGTGACCCGACGCGGCGAGGTCCTGTCAATTGGATCGCCGCCCCAACTGAAGGGCCACGGACTCGTGATCGACGCCCTGGGTCGTATCCCCGCCGAGCGGCGGCCGGCGCTGCGGATCGTGATGGCCGGCCGCGCGGATGCGGCGGACCTCGAACGCCAGGCGACAGAACGGTTGGTGACCCTGGTCATCGAGGTGAGCCTCGATGAAGCCGCGCTGGCCGACCGCTACCGTGCCGCCATGGCGACCATTTGCGCCGCGAGGATGGAACCGTTCGGTCTCACGGCATTGGAATCGATGGCCTGCGGGACACCCGTGATCGCGATCAACGAAGGCGGCTACCGGGAGTCGATTCGCGACAACGTCACGGGTCTGCTCGTCGACGCCAACGCCTCCGCGCTGGCGGCCGGTATCGAGCGGATCGCCGGCGACCCGCGCATGGCCGACACCCTCGGCAGGGCCGGCCGGGCGTCAATGATCGAGCGCTGGACCTGGGCGCATGCCGGTGGCCGGATGGAAGATGTCTTGCTTCGCGCAGCGGCGGGATAGCATCACGAGATGCTAGGCAGCGAGCCCGGCGCCGTGCCGCCGCCACCTCGGCCGCCGCTGACAACGGCGGCGGGGCTTGCCCGCAACGTCCTGTTCAGCGTGGCGACCCAGGCGTGGATCATCGTGCTCGCTCTCGTGACCATCCGAATCGTGGTTCATGGGCTAGGCGCGGATGCCTACGGCGTCTTCGTCATCGCCAGCCTGCTGCTTGGATACGTGGCGTTCCTCGATCTGGGTTTGACGCCGGCGGTGGTGCGCTCGATTGCCCAGCATCGGGCCCAAGGCCACGCGGACGATCTCGAGCGCATCATCCGGACCGCCTTCGGGATGCTTCTCATCCTCGGGCTGGTCGGCGGCGTTCTCCTGGCGTTATTGACGCCCTTCGCGGTGACGACGTTGCTGCATATTCCTGTGGCGCTGCAGGCCGATGCCAGGTTTGTCTTTTATCTTGCGGCGTTGGCTTTCGTCTTCAACATGGGCCTGGTTGTCTTCGCCGCCATTCCCCAGGGGCTGCAGCGGCTGGATCTCCTGTCAATCCGCAATGCCGTCCTGACGACATCGACGGCGATTGGTCAGATCGCCGTCATCGAAATTGGCGGAGGCCTACGATGGCTCGCCATCGTCTCCTTCGCGTCGAACGTCGGCAGCCTGGTCGTGCTCGGCATCCTCGCACCACGACTGCTGCCCGGCGTGAACTTGCGGCCCAGGATCTCCGTCGACGCGCTTCGAGAGCTCGCCAGTTTCGGCGCCAAGCGTTTCGTCAGCCAGACCGCCGTCCAGGCCATCTTCCAGCTCGACCGCATCATCGTGGGCGCGTTCCTACCGATTCGAGCCGTCACCTTCTACTCGGTGCCGCTGAGCATCACCCAGCGGTTCCTGGTTTTTCACGGCAGCATCACCAATACGTACTTTCCGGCGGCCTCAGAGCTTCATGAGCTTCGCGATATGACGCGGATGCGCCGTCTGTACCTGACAGCGTTGAAGCTCAATGCGGTTCTCATGATCCTGCTGGTGGCGCTGGTCGCGGCGCTGGCCACGCCCATCCTCGATGCCTGGCTCGGCGTCACTTTCGCCCAGGGCAGTTCCCGGATCCTGGTTGTCCTCGCCCTTGCCTACGGCCTGGTCGCGCTGGGGGGTCTCTCCGGCCAGCTGACGGACGCGTCTGGACACCCCGGCTGGACCGCCGGCTTCGTCGTGGTGAGCGCCGTGGTGAACATCGGGCTCAGCATTGCCCTGGTCCCGCGCGTCGGCGCGATCGGGGCCGCGTACTCGCTCTTGCTGGCAAACGGGGTCGGCGGGCTGGTCTTCCTCACCATTACCCAGCAGCGATTGTTGCGGCTCTCGATCGGCGAGACCCTGGCCCAGATCGTTCGGCCGGCGGTCGCCGGCGCGCTGGTGGCGGCAGGTGCCTACGCGGCCGCGCCGCACCTCCATGGCATCGTCCCGGTGCTTGCCGCGCTGCTGGCCGGGAGCGCGATTTATGTCCTGCTGACCTTCCTACTCGGCGTCTGGGATGCACGGGAGCGCCGGCTGGCCCGCGAGACGCTCGTCGCGGTTGCGCCCTTCACGAGATCGCTTCTCGGCCACCGGCGGCGCGAAGAGGGCCAATAGCCTCAGCGCGGAAGGTTTGGCCCGCCGGAGCCGGCGGTTCTTGGTGGCGGCGTGCTGCTCAGCGTGGGCAGGCTCTGATCCGCCGCGGGAATCTGAAAGGGCGTCTCACTCTTGATCCGGACTTTCTTGATCCGCGTGCCCTGCACCGCCTCGACGCGCAGCTCGGCGCTGCCCAACCTGAGGGTCGCCCCGACTTTCGGCGTCGCGCCCAGCTGGTTGAGCACGTAGCCACCAATGGTGTCGTAGCTGTCGGCGCCAATGCTGAGCTTCAAGAGCTCGTTGACGTCATCGACGCTGACGCGCCCGTCGAGCACGACTTCGTTTGGATTGATGAATTGAATCTCGTCTTCTTCGCCGATGTCGTACTCGTCCTGGATGGGACCGACGATCTCCTCGAGAATGTCTTCGATGGTGACGGCGCCGGCGGTGCCACCGTACTCGTCGACCACGATCGCCATATGGACCCGGTTCTTGCGCAGGTCGCGTAGCACGTCCTGGACTTTGTTCGATTCGGGCGTGAAGTACGGCTTGCGCGCGATCTCACGGAGCGATTTCTTGTCACCGCGGACCACGGCGCGGAGCAAGTCCTTCGCATAGAGCACGCCAACGATGTGATCCAGGTCACGTTCGTAGACCGGGATGCGCGTATGGCCGTGCTTGGTCACCAGGTCGACGGCTTTCTCGACCGGCTCGTTGACCTCGATTACGACCAGGTCGGTGCGCGGGACCATGACTTCGCGAACGCTCATGTCCCCCATCTCGAAGATGCCGTGGATCATCTCCCGTTCTTCTTCTTCGATCACGCCTTCTTCCTCGCCGACGGTGACCAGCATCTTGAGCTCTTCCTCGGTCACGAACGGGCCGCGCACCTCCGCCTTGCCACCCAGCAGCCGGAGGATCAGCCGGGTGACGGCCGTCAGCACGTATACAACCGGCCGCATCACCAGGGTCGCGCCGGCGACCAGCGGCGCCAGGCGCAGGGCGACGCGCTCGGCTCGCTGGAGCGCGAGCGTCTTGGGGGTGATCTCGCAGGCGATCAGCACCACCAGTGACAGAATCAGGCTGACCAACCACTCGGCCACGCGCTCGTGATAGAGATGGAGCGCCAGCAAGGTGGCGGCCGACGACGCGACGATGATCGCCACCGTGTTCACGATCAAGACCGTCGAGAGGTAGGCATTGGGATCGCGGTGCAGGCGCTCGATCAGGATCGCCCTCCGGACCTTCTGTTCGACCAGCTGCCGCAACCGCACCCGGGAGATGGACGTCAGGGAGGTCTCGGCTGAGGCCGCGGTCGCCGCCAGGACCAGCGCGACGACGATGATGACGATCTCGATCCAGGCCGTCGTGTCCAAAGCCGTGCCTACTTGAAGAGCTCGCTCACCGAGCGGTCTTCGTGCACCCGACGGATGGCTTCCGCGAGCAAGGGTGCCACGGACAGAATTTTGATTTTCGGGTGCTGCTTTTCGGGTGGCAGCGGAATGGAGTCGGTGATGACCAACTCTTCGATCGGCGAGTTGACCAGCTTCTCCACCGCGTCGCCCGCCAGCACCCCATGGGTAGCGAGCACCCGGACGCTGGTGGCCCCCTCGGCGCGCAGCGCGTGGGAGACGCCGACCAGGGTCCCCCCGGTCGAGATCAAATCGTCCACCACCACGGCGTCCATGCCATTCACGTCACCGACGACGCGCTGCTCGCTGACGACGTCGTCCTTGGGGCGCCGCTTGTAGACAAAAGCGATCGGCAGATCGAGGAGCCGAGCGATGTCACCCGCACGCTTCGCGCCACCGACATCGGGCGACACGATCACGGCATTTGGCAAATGCAATTTCCGGACGTACTCGACGATGAGCTTTTCGGCCGTCAGGTGATCGACCGGAATGTCGAAGAACCCCTGGATGGCGTCGGCATGCAAGTCGAGGGCGATGACCCGGTTCGCCCCGGCGAGCGTGATGATGTCGGCCATCAGTTTCGCCGAGATCGGATCGCGCGCCTGGGTCTTCTTTTCCTTGCGGGCGTAACCATAGTAGGAAATGACGGCCGTGATCCGACCGGCCGAGGCGCGCCGCAGCGCATCGAGAATGATGAAGAGCTGCATGTAATTGTCGGAGACCGGCTGGCAGGTCGGCTGGATGAGAAACACATCCGCGCCGCGGACACTGTGGCCGATCTTGACGTCGATCTCGCCGTCGGCGAAGCGCGTGATCCGCATATCCTCCAGCGGCTCGTGCAGCGCCTCGGCGATCTTCTTCGCCAGCTCGGGGTTGGCGTCGCCTGAGAGGAGCTTGAGCGCCCCAGGTTCCCGAGGCGCCCCCTCTGGTGACTGCGGACGCGTATCGACCCGCTCGCCGATCGTTCTGGGCTGTGCTATTTCTTGGCCACCGCCTTCTGGCGGGCACGCCGCCGCGCCGTGTACCCCTCGACGATCTTCATCTCGGGGCGGCCGATCGCCAGGCTCCCAGCGGGCACATCTTTCGTCACTACCGTATCAGCGGCCGTGGCCGCGTCGCTACCTACCCGCACGGGTGCGACGAAGATCGTGTCGCACGAGATGTAGGCGCCGTCGTCGATTTCGGTGGTGTTCTTCTGGAAGCCGTCCCAGTTGGCGGTGATGCTGCCGGCCCCGATATTGACGTTGGCGCCAATCACCGCGTCGCCCAGGTAGCTGAAGTGCGGCACCGCGCTCCCGGCGCCAATCCTGGAATTCTTGATCTCGGTGTGGGTGCCGACGTGCACCTCGTCGGCCAGTTCCGTCCCGGGGCGCAGCCGGCTGAAGGGCCCGACCGTGACTCGCGACCCAACCTTGGCTTTCTCCAGGTGCGAGCGCTCGATCCTCGAGCCGTCACCGATGGTCGAATCGCGAACCTGCGTCATGGGGCCGATGACGCAATCCTCGCCGATCACGCTGGCCCCGGTAATGGTGGTGAACGGGTGGACCACGGTGTCCTGGCCGATCGCGACGTCGGCATCGATAAAGGTCGTCGCCGGGTCCGTGATGGTGACGCCGCCCACCATCAGGGCATCGAGGACGCGCTGACGCATGACACGCTCCGCCTGGGCCAGCTGGCGCCGATCGTTGATGCCGAGGATCTCGTCGCCATCCTCGACAGCCACCGTCGCGATCTTGCCTTTGATCAGCCGCACCACGTCCGTGAGGTAGTACTCGCCGGCCTGGTTCTTGTTTTCGAGCTTGAGCAGGGCCGGCCAGAGCTCGCGCCCGCTGAAGACGTAGACGCCGGAGTTGACCTCGGAGATGGCGCGCTGCTCATCGGTGGCGTCTTTCTCCTCGACGATCTCCCGGAACACGCCGTTGCGACCGCGGACGATGCGGCCGTAACCGTGGGGATCATCGAGGTTCGCGGTCAGCAGCGTCACGGCCGCGCCCGACTTTCGATGGGCGGCGAGGAGCGCTTTCAGCGTCTCTCCACGGAGCAGCGGGGCGTCGCCGTAGAGCACGACCACGGGGCCGGACGTCCGGTGCGCCGCCGTGACCTGGGACAGGGCATGCCCGGTGCCGAGCTGCCGCGCCTGTGGGACCGTCTGGCCCTGGCCATTGAGGGCCGCCTGCACCCCATCCTGGGCAGGGTTGGTGACGACGAGCGTCCGCTCCGGATCCAGGGCGTTCGCCGCCGCCATCGCCCAGAGCAGCATCGGCCGGCCCGCCACCGGGTGGAGGACCTTCGGGATTCTCGAGTTCATCCGCACTCCCCGACCGGCGGCGAGCACCACCACCGTCACGCTCCCGCGCGGCTCCGACGAGATGGGCCGTTTGGACCCCGCGGATGCGTTGGCGCGCATGGGAGGAATTGCCGCCGATTATACCTGCGAAATCTCCCTACCTGTGGGTCCCCGCCAGCGTCGCCTCGATGCCGCGAACGTCACCGTCCTCGTCGGACAGCACGCTGACACCCGTGTAGCCGAGACGGTCCAGGTCGTCGCGCAAGACTTCGGCCTGGTTACCACCGAGCTCGAGCAAGAGCGCGCCACCCCGCCGAAGGAAGCGCGGGCTCTCGCGTAGGACGCGCCGCAGGATGTCGGTCCCATCGGGTCCGCCGTCGTAGGACAGCGTCGACTCGAACGCGAAGGTGTCGCGCTGCAGAAGCGGCAGGGAGGGCGTCGGCACGTACGGCACGACGGCGACGATGACGTCGACGCGGCCTTCGAGCGCGCGAGGCAATGGATCGAACAGATCACCGCGGTAAACTTCAGCGCCATTCGCGGCCGCGCAGGCCACAGCACGCTCATCGATGTCGGATGCCACGACCTGGGCGCCCGGCCGATTCACCATCAATGTTCGAGCGATCGCGCCCGACCCGGTGCAGAGATCGATCGCCACACCGGTCGCCGGTAGGCAATCCACGGCGCGACGCGCGAGCGGCTCGCTCTGCCAGCGCGGGACGTAGACGCCGGGATCGATGCGAATCTCAACGCCGCAGAACGACGCCTTCCCGGTGATCCAGGCCAGCGGCTCGCCGGTCAGCCGACGCGCGACGAGCGCGTCGAGGAGCTCGACGTCACC
>Ga0209009_1000169_pt1 | contig 26765 bp, 27 predicted proteins | sample BlaSpr_A8_OM3_M2_FD_187979 | JGI IMG/M metagenome (GOLD analysis project Ga0209009, IMG submission 187979) | Forest soil microbial communities from Thunder Bay, Ontario, Canada - Black Spruce, Ontario site 2_A8_OM3_M2 (SPAdes) (version 2) | ecosystem: Environmental > Terrestrial > Soil > Boreal... | reverse complement strand
AAACCCAGCGCAGGCGCGCCGAACCGCTCGTGCATTCCCGGAAGATTCGGTTTTCGTCGTCGAAACTCTATCCAGGGAAGACTATGGCCGTTCGCTTGGGTGGCGTGCGAGCGGTTAAGGGGAAAATTTGGCTGACGACAAATTTAAGATTTTCTGCGGGACGGCAAATCCCACTTTAGCCAAAGCTATTTGCAAGTACGTCGGTGTTCCGTTGGGGCAGGCCGAACACGGCCAGTTTAGCGACGGCGAAACGCGATTTCAGATTTTGGAAAATGTGCGGGGCGCGGATGTTTTTGTGGTGCAGCCCTGCAGCCATCCGGTTGATTTCAACCTGATGCAGCTGTTGCTGATGATCGATGCGTTCAAGCGCGCCTCAGCTTGGCGCATTACGGCGGTGATTCCGTATTATCCGTACGCCCGCCAAGATCGTAAAGATCGGCCGCGCGTAGCAATTTCGGCCAAGCTCGTTGCGGATTTATTAGAGACCGCAGGTTCGAGCCGCGTGTTAACGCTCGATCTGCACGCGCCGCAGATTCAAGGATATTTTAATATCCCCGTGGATCACTTGTTCGCGTCACCGGTGCTGGTGGAATATTTTCAGAAGATGAACTTGGGGCCTATGACCATTGTTTCGCCGGACGCTGGTGGAGTGGAGCGCGCCCGCTACTTTGCGAAAAGAATGGATGCGCCGCTGGCCATTGTGGACAAAAGGCGCATCGATGTGAACGTGAGCGAAGTGATGAACTTGATCGGAGACGTCTCCGGACGTCCGGCTCTAATCATCGACGACATTATCGACACGGCCGGAACCCTGGTGAAAACGGCGGAAGCTTTGTTGGATAACGGCGCGACGAAAGTGTTTGCAGCTTGTACTCACCCGGTTCTTTCCGGGCCGGCTGCCGAACGCATCACCAAGTCCGCCATCGAAGAAGTTGTAGTGGCGGATTCAGTGCCGCTCAACGAAGCGGCGCGAAAAGTATCGAAGATCAAAGTCCTCAGCGTGGCGCCGTTGCTGGCTCGCGGCATTCAGTCGATTCACGAAGAGACCTCGATCAGCGAACTGTTTAATTGATAGAACGGAATTCTTAACTAACGGATGGCATAAGAGGACGTATGGAAACATTTACCGTAGAAGGCAAAATCCGCGAGGGTCGTGGAAAAGGCCCGGCGCGCCGCACTCGTCTCACCGGCATGGTCCCCGCCATTCTTTACGGCGGGAAAAAAGATTCGATCTCTCTTGCGGTGAACGCGAAGCACGTGGCCCGCATTCTGCGCTCAGAGACGGGTCACAACACCATTTTCACCGTGCAGGTTGCCGATGGCGCTGCGGAGAAAGCGATGGTGAAAGATTGGCAGGTTGATCCCGTCAGCGGGTCGCTGCTTCACGTGGATCTGTTTCGTATCGCCATGGATGTGCGCATGCGCGTCCGCGTTCCCGTGCACACATTCGGCGAGCCGCAAGGCGTGAAGATGCAGGGCGGCATTTTCGAAATGGTTACCCGCGAAGTGGAAGTCGAGTGCTTGCCGGCCGATATCCCCGAGGAATTCAAGGTGGACGTCAGCGACATGCTCATCGGGAGACAGCTTCGCGCCGGCGACCTGCCGTTCGACCGCGAAAAAGTAAAGCTGCTCACCGACCCGTCGCGCGTGCTGGCTCACGTAGTTATTCTCAAGAAGGAAGAAGAGCCCGCTCCGGAAGCGGCAGTGGCTGTGGAAACTGCGCCGGCCGAGCCCGAAGTTATCAAGAAGGGCAAGAAAGAAGAAGAGGGCGAAGCCGAAGGTGGCGCGGAGCCCGCAGCGAAAGCCGAGAAGCCAGAGAAAAAGGGCAAGGAGAAGTAGTCTCCCCTCTGTGCGGCTCCATCAGAAGCGCGGGATGTACGCTTGGGCCAATTTATGAAACTGATCGTCGGCCTCGGCAATCCCGGTGCGGAATATGAATGGACCCCGCACAATCTTGGCTTCCTGGCAGTGGATGGTTTGGCCGGGCGCGAAGGAATCCGAGTCACACGGCCCGAATCGAAGTCGTACGTTGGTCGCGGCAAGCTGGCAGGGCAGGAAGTTGTTCTGGCCAAGCCGCAGACTATGATGAACTTGAGCGGAGTGGCCGTGCGGGAGTTGCTCGAGCGTTACGAATGTACTCCGTCGGACTTGATTCTTCTGCTCGACGAAGTGGATTTGCCCTGGGGCATGCTGAGGATTCGCGAACGCGGCGCGGGAAGCACGCATAACGGATTCCGGTCGGTCGTTGGCTCGCTCGGCATCGATGAGTTCGTCCGCATACGTATGGGATGCCAGCCGGATTATCCGGTAGGCGATCGCGCGGACTATGTGCTTAAGCCCATGCGCAAGCCAGAGCGAGAGATTGCAGCGCAAATGGTGGCCGATGCCGCCGAAGCTGTGGATTTGGTTTTAACCGAAGGTGTGGATAAAGCAATGACCCGATTCAATCGCCGGGTAAGTTCCACGGAAGAAGAATCGCAGTAAAGAATTGGTGGCAAGCATCGAAATCGCTGATTAGATTCTGGAAATCGAGGACATATGGAAGAGCGGCTCTACGATTTAATTTTCATTCTCCGGCCGGACACGCCGGAGTCGGACATCGACAAAGTCATCTCAACTCTGGAGCACGCCGCCACCGAAAAAGGCGGCAAGATTGACTCCGTAAATAAGTGGGGACGCAAGCGCATGGCCTACCGCGTGCAGAAACTGCGCGAAGGGTATTTCGTTTATATGGTCATTCGCTCCAGCCACGGTGAAGTGGTGAAAGAGCTTGAGCGCCGGCTGAAAGTTTCCGACCCGGTCATCAAATATCTCACCGTGCGTCTCGACGAAGAATTGAAGCGCCAGGATAAGTTGAAGCGCCACCGTGAGCGCCGCGCCGCGCGTCGTCCGCGTAAAACGGTTGCGCCGGCTCCGGCCATGCCGGGAGCAGAACAAACCGCTGCGCCAACCGCGTAGGCGAGAAATTCATTCAGGATTTTGATTAGGGAGAAATCGAATGGCAGAAGAAAACGCACAGCAGCAATCTTACGGAGGAGGAGGCGGTCAACGCTCATCAGGTCCAGGCGGCGGTCCCGGCGGACGCCCCGGCGGCCCCGCAAAGCGCGGTAAGCGCAATTTCGTTCGTAAAAAGAAAGTTTGCCGTTTCTGTGTGGACAAAGCCGACTTCATCGACTACAAAAAAGCCGAAATTCTGGCTCCGTTCATACAGGAGCGCGGCAAAATTCTCCCGCGGCGCATGACCGGAACTTGCGCTCGTCACCAGCGCTGGCTCACGGTCGCGATCAAGCGCGCGCAAAACATTGCGTTGTTGCCTTTCGCCGCCGAACTGTAACCAGATCGTCGGCGAATCCGAAAAACGAATTAAAACACGATTAAATTTAACTAAAACGATTTGAGGGAAACGCGATGCAGATTATCTTGCAGGAAGATGTGGAAAAGCTGGGCAATCGTGGCGAACTGGTCGAAGTAGCTCCGGGTTACGCCCGCAATTTTCTTTTGCCGCGCAAGCTGGGCATCGAAGCTACTCCCGGCAACATGCAGCGCCTGGAAAGAATGCGCGTCTCCTTCGCCAAGAAAGAAGCCACCGAAAAGGGTGCAGCGCAGACGCTCGCCGATTCTCTGCAGGGCGTTTCCTTGAGCTTTGCGCGCAAAGCAGGAGATAACGAACAGCTCTTCGGCTCGGTAACTTCCGCGGACATTGCCGACGCTCTCGAAGCGCAGGGCTATCACATCGATAAGCGCAAGATCACGCTCGCGGACCCTATCAAGGTTGTCGGCGATTACGAAGTTCCGGTTAAGCTCCACCGAGACATTGTCGCCAAAGTAAAAGTCGCGGTGACAAAAGAAGCGTAGCCTCAGCCGCGTTTCGAATTGCTTCTATCCAACGAATTTCCACGTGCGCGTTGGAGGGACTTCCATTTTTTTCTGTTCTCCCGCGATAAAAAACAAGCGTTATTTTCGTTTTTTGGTTTTCCACTTTTCCTAAAGCGTCCACAGGCTCCGAGTCATTGACCTTCTTTACCTAAATCGCCACAATGTCCGCGCTTCATCATGAGGTATTTCTAAATCGAACAAAGTTGAAATCGAGATTAGAGCGCCGCGGACCCCCTTGTGCTTAGGCAATCTTTGAGCGAAAATAGTGGGCGAATAAAAAGCGAACAATGGCAAACGATGCTACTCTCGAGCGTCCGTTACCCCACAATCTTGAAGCCGAGCGCAGCATTCTTGGCGCCATCATCCTCGATAACCATGCGCTGAACGCCGCGGTAGAAAAAATCCGCGCCGAAGATTTTTTCCTCTCTCAACATCGCCAGATTTTCGAGCGCATGATTCAGCTGGGAGAAAAACAACAAGCCATCGACGTGGTAACGTTAATGGACGACCTCGCGCGTCGAGGTGAACTGGAATCCGCCGGCGGCGTCGCATATCTCTCGCAGCTTGCCGACGGCTTGCCGCGCGTCACTAACGTCGAGCATTATGCCCGCATCGTTAAAGAAAAAGCCGTCCTGCGCAGCTTGATTTTTTCCGCGTCGGCGATTCAGGAACAAGCGCTTGCGGCAGGCGATGATGCCGACGTGATCCTCGACCGCGCCGAATCGGTCATCTTCCAACTGGCTGAAGATCGCGTCAAAGCTGGCCTGATCGGCGTCAAAGAACTCGTTCGAGACAATTACGAACGCCTCGAGAAGATTTTCAGCGAAGGCCGCCGCATCACCGGTCTCGCCAGTGGCTATCCTGGCCTCGATAACGAGACCGCCGGTTTGCAGCCTTCCGAATTAATTATTCTCGCGGCGCGCCCTTCCATGGGAAAGACGGCCCTGGCCTTAAACATCGCCGAAAATGTCGCTTTACGCCTGCGTGAACCTGTCGCCGTGTTCAGCCTGGAAATGTCGAAGGAGTCGCTGCTTTTGCGCTTGCTCGCATCGGAAGCGCGCGTCGATGCTCACAAATTCCGCACCGGTCACATGGGCCGTGACGACTGGGGAAAAATTACCGGCGCGCTCACAAATCTCGCCGAAGCGCCGCTATGGATAGATGACTCGGCTTCTTCCACCGTGATGGAGATTGGCGCGAAAGCTCGTCGCCTGAAACGCGACCGCGGCCTTTCGCTTCTGGTTGTGGATTACCTTCAACTCGTCGTCCCCACTCTCACCGGCCGCGGCGCCAATCGCCAGGAAGAAGTTTCCAGCATCTCACGCGGCTTGAAAGGTCTGGCCAAGGAATTAAAAGTTCCCATTCTCGTGCTCAGCCAGCTTACCCGCGCGCCTGAACGCGACGAGCGCAAGCCGCAGCTATCCGACCTCCGCGAATCGGGCGCGATCGAGCAGGATGCCGACGTAGTTCTCTTCATCAATCGCCCGAATTTTTACAAAACGGATATGCCCGAAGAAGATCGCGCCAAAGCCGAATTGATCATCGCCAAGCAGCGCAACGGCCCCACCGGCACCATGAATTTCGTTTTCCTGGCCCGCCACACGCGATTTGAAGAAGCCGCCCCTGACGCCTGGAGCAGCACAGTCGGCGACGAATAGCGTCATCACCCACCCACGGGACGTGTCGCCCCTTCGACGTTTTTCCGAGCAGCGCTCTCGGGGGCAGATTTCTATCGCGGTTCTGCTACCGATAACTTCTGTATTTTCCGCGCTATGCCAGAAGCCGATCCTTAAGGCGTGATTCTCGAAAAAGGCCCGCCAACTGCATCAGCTCGGCGTGCGACTGTTTACCTAAACGCAGCGTTCATCCCGGATGGCCCGAATTTCGTTCGCGCCGCCGATAAGGAGTCTGGCATTCTAAATGACGATGTCGAAAGCCATTCATCTCGAAGGCAGGCCGGTTTGGGCGGAAATTTCGCTCAAGGCCATCATCCATAATCTTCGCGTAATCCGGCGGCACGTCGGCGCAAATCGAAAAATTCTCGCTGTCGTTAAGTCCAATGCCTACGGCCTCGGCGCCGTCCCTATTTCCAAAGCGCTGCAGAAAGCCGGCGCCGAATGGTTCGGCGTCACCTGTGCCAACGAAGGCATCGAGTTGCGCGACGCCGGAATTCGCAAACCCATTCTGGTTCTCACCGGTTTCTGGCCCGGCGAAGAAAAACGCCTGATACAGAACCATCTCACGCCCACGGTCACTCGCGTGGACGATGTACGCTATCTCGAGCGCGCCGCAAAATCCATTCACGCGAACTCGGCTCGAAAATCCTCGCGCGTCCGGTTCCATCTGAAGATAAATACAGGGATGAATCGTCTGGGAATCTCGCCTGATGAAATCGACGCCTTCGCCGCAGCGCTGGCCGGTTGCCCGCATCTCCGTCTCGAAGGCACCTTCACTCATTTCGCTTCCGCGGAAGATTTCACCGCGGAACAAACCGTACAACAGGAGCAGCTTTTTCGCGACTGCCTCGCGCGCCTTCGCGCTCTCGGATTTTCTCCCGGCATCGTGCACATGGCCAATAGCGGCGCCATCTGCGCGCGCCCCAGCACTTGGGTGGACATGGTTCGCCCCGGCGCGATTCTGTACGGATACCATCAGTCCTTCGACCCGCCTCAGAAAAGAGAAGAAGTAAAGGGCGCCATGCCGCTCGCTCCGTGTCTGTCTTTGCGCGCTCGTATCATTTCGTTGCGCGAAGTCTCGGTAGGACAAGCGGTAGGTTACGCCGCGCGTTTCGTCACCACTCGCCCTTCGAAAATTGCCGTGATCAACGCGGGCTACGCTGATGGAGTCGTACGCGGCCGAACGAACCGTGGTTGTGCCTTGGTCCGCGGTCTTCGTGTCCCGCTGGTCGGAACCATCTCCATGGACTTAACCATGCTGGATGTATCCGATGTTCCCGGTGTAACCCTAGGCGATGTCGTCACAATTTATGGAAAAGACGGCAAGGCCGCCATCGAAGTCTCCGACGTCGCTCGAGAAATTGGCACGGTCACTTCTGATCTGCTATGCGCCCTCGGCCGCCGCGTCCCAAAGTACTATCTCTAGTTTTTCCGAAGTGAGTCGGTCTTCTGCATTTCCCCATGTTCCGTTGTTGGCGGCTGCCTAATCCTCCGGTTTTCCACTGCCGATATACCGAAATTCGGTGCTATGATGTTCTTATACGTTTGATACTTGCCGTTTCTTCATTTCGGTGCAGTAAGGAATTTCATAAAGCCGAACATGCGAAAGGATGTAGCAGCGAACCAAAATAAATTGCATTAACCGCTCTTTCATACGCTTCATAAAGGTGTTTCGATGCAAAGGCCTACTAACGTACCAAGCCGTCCCCCGGCGCTGCCTCCTTCGGAGAATCCTGCTTCAAAGGCAGCCGGTCATGTCCGGCCGGGCCAGGAAAGTGTTGGCAGTTTCTGGGACATGCTCGGCATCCGAATTATTTTCACCGCAATTTGCCTGGCGGCCGGATTTCACTTCCGCCCATTCAGTGTTTCAAAAGAATCCGGCGCCCTCGCCGGTTTGCTCTTCGCCTTGGCTGTCATCTTATTTGAAGTGCGCCTGCGCCGCGCCAGCCTGCGCCGCCTGATCGGCGCAGCTACCGGTTCGATTCTCGGAATTTTGGGCGCCTATTTCACCACCTTGGTTCTCTCGCACACATCCATGCCCGAAAGTACCCGCTCGTTCTTCAGCTTGGCGACTTTTCTGGTCATGGCCTACACGGGATTGATTCTGGGCGCCAATAAAGGCGACATGCTCAATCTCCAAGCCCTCGGCGGACTCTTCGGCAGCGAACGTAGCCTGAAACATTCTTTCAAGGTCCTTGATACCAGCGTCATCATTGACGGCCGCGTGGCCGATATCGCCGACGCCCAATTTCTCGACGGCACGGTAATCATTCCTCAATTTGTTTTGCACGAGCTTCAGCTCGTCGCTGATTCAGCCGATCCACTCAAGCGCCAACGTGGCCGCCGCGGTCTCGAAGTCCTCCAGCGCATCCAGAAAATGGCCCATCTCGAAGTCCAAATTGTTGACGAAGACTTCCCGCATGTGCCCGACGTGGACCTGAAGCTCATCGAGCTAGCCAAGCGTTACGAAGCGAAAATTGTCACCAACGATTACAACCTGAACAAAGTTGCCACACTGCAAGGCATCGAGATTCTCAACGTCAACCAGCTCGCCAATGCCCTCAAGCCGGTCGTGTTGCCGGGCGAGACCATGCGTGTCTTCATCCTGCGCGAAGGCAAAGAATACAATCAGGGCGTCGCCTATCTTGACGACGGCACCATGGTCGTCGTGGATAGCGCGCGCAAAATGATCAACAAGACGATCGACATCACCGTCACCTCAGTCCATCAAACTACCGCCGGCAAAATGATTTTTGGCCGCTACGATGAACGAGGCGAACAATCTGCTCCACGCCAAATCTCTTCTGTGGCGCAATCTCAAGCGGAACAGCAGCCCGGCCCCCGCGCCGTGGACGATCGCGTCGGCGGTGAGCGTCCGCCCCGTCCGCTATATCCCGAGCCCGGCCGCTCTTAGTTTGTCGCCAGTTTCCACCTTCTGCACCAAGGGTGGAAGCTGGCAGACGAACTTCCCTCGAGCGAAACACGCGCTACAATCTCCGTGGCAGACCGGCGGCCAGCCCTGTTCTGCGCCGGCCAGAAATTTTCATGTCGCAGAGCGCCCGCTACCGAACCAGTTGGATTGAGGTATGAACCTGCCGCCAGAGAACGCCGCAACAACTCGGGAACAACCCCTCGTCCGCTTCGGCCTGCGTCTCGCCAACTGGAGCGAGCGTTGGTTTAAGGACCCACTGGTTTTTGCGCTGCTGGGAATTGTGGTGGTTTTTGTAGTGGGTGTGTTGCTACCGTGCAAATGGTGATGATCATCATCGGCGGGTAGGTCGTCGCCTCCACGCCCATCGTGTATTGCGCGATCCGAGCTTTGGCCGGAATTCCAAAGACGCCGCGCCGCGCGGTGGCTCTAATGGGACTTTTTCCTATGCTGATCTTCGCTGATCTCCTGGGCCTTGAGCCTGATCTTCAGCGCGCTCTTCGTCCGCGAACTCGCTCATCGCGTGAAAGGAATGGACTACCGCGCTGCCGGCGCCGCTGCATTCTGCATGCCACCTCTGCCGGCCAACCTGAAGTTGAAGGCCAGGGACGTCGTCGGATATGGAGTCCTTCAGTTGGCCGTGCACGCACCGGTCGTGTTTTTTCTGTGCTGGATGTTTGCCCGCTATATTCCGTACGTGCCGCCCATAAAATAGAATTGCACGCACTCGACGACGTTCGGCCGCCCTTAGTTTTATCGCCGGTTTCTGAAGTGAAACGAGTTACAATTTTTGGTTTCAGCCGAAGGAGTACTTGATATGAAGTTCCGAAAACTCGGTAATACCGGACTCATCGTCAGCGAACTGGCGCTTGGCACTATGCAGTTCGGCGGCAAGATGAACATGGGCAACCTCGGTCAGGAAGACACCACGCGAATGGTGAAGTTGGCCTTGGACGGTGGAATCAACTTCATCGATACCGCGGACGTGTACAGCCTTGGCGAAAGCGAGACCCTGGTCGGTAATGCTTTAAAAGGCGTGCGGAAAGAAGTCGTACTGGCCTCCAAAGTCCGGCTGCCCATGGCCGAAAATCTCAATCGAAGCGGCGCGACCCGCGTCAACATTATGCGCGAAGTGGAGGACAGTCTCCGCCGGCTGCAGACTGATTACATCGATCTTTACCAAGTTCATGGATGGGACAGCAATACGCCTCTCGAGGAGACCGTACGGACGCTCGACGATCTTGTGCACCATGGGAAAGTTCGCTATATCGGACTTTCCAACTACATGTCGTGGCAAGCTGCAACCGCGGTCATGCTGCAGCAGCGCCTGGAGCTGGAAAAATTCGTGACGGCTCAGATGTATTACAGCCTGCTCGGTCGCGGTCTCGAATACGAATTTCAGTCGTTCGCCGAGTATCACAACCTTGGCATCCTGGTTTGGAGCCCGCTCGCTGGCGGCTTCCTCTCCGGCAAGTATAGTCGCGCGAACCCTGCTCCCGCCGGGACCCGATTCGCAGAGGCCGGTGCGTTCGTGCCCTTCGACAAAGAAATGGGCTACCGCGTTGTGGAAGTACTGAAGCAGGTGGCCGGCCGGCATAACGCAAGCCCCGCCCGCGTGGCGCTCGCTTGGGTGTTGGGACGCCCGGCCATCAGCAGTGTGATCATTGCTGCCCGGAAACCGGAGCAACTGGAAGACAACATCGCTGCCGTGGACCTTCAGCTCTCGGACGAAGATGTCCGGATTCTGGACGAGGTGTCCGATCCGGGCGTTCCATATCCGAAATGGATGGTCCTTCAACTCGACACTGCGGAGGACCCGCGCTCGAAGGCCCTACATCCTGAGCGCTACGCAGCCGGCGGCCCCTGGAAGGACCTCCGCGGGAGCCGCTGGTCGAGCTGAGAGCGCCAGACCTTCCGCGTTCCTTGAATATAAGGTCACGATAGTTGAGGATTAGTTGTGCCTTTCGGCATTTTCGGCAGTTTCGCCACTCACCCACGCCTAAACGAATTAAGATTGAAATCTGTGAAAGTAGCTCTATCAACTCGTGTACTCGTGGGATTTCTGCTGGCCGTCATCTTGATCGCCCTTCTTGGGGTGTATCTTCGAAAGAGAGCGTTGGAATTTCGGTTGTATCGGGACCAGGTGGCACATTCACGAATGGAAGTTGATGCTTTACAGGGTTATTTGACCAGGGTTGAGGATGCCGAGACCGGGCAGCGCGGGTTCCTGCTAACCGGTAATGAAAACTATCTCGCTCCCTATACTGCCGCCAAAGCGGGCATAACCGAGCGACTCAACCGACTAGCGGATCTGACGAGAGAGGATGCGGATAGCGCGCGGTCACTGGAGCAGTTGAAAGGTCTCACAACGACGAAATTTAGCGAATTGGAAATAACGATCCAGAAACGGAGGGAATCCGGCCTGGAGGCGGCGCTCGACATAGTGAACTCGGACGAAGGTAACAATGAAATGGCCGCGATCCGGAAGTTGACTGCGGAAATCGATCGCAAAGTTCGTGGACGTCAAGCGTTGAGCGAGGATAACTATGATGCCAGCGTAGTTCGAACAGAGCTTTCGTTTACCACCGCCTTGGTCAGCCAGATGGTTCTTTTGTTAATACTTTCCTTTACGGTCCAGAGTGATTTGAAATACCGGGCGAAAGCGCAAGCCGAACTCCAAGAGCATAAACGGCGACTGGCCCTGGCTCTTGAGAACGAGAAATCCCTTTCGCGCTCCGACTATCTGACGGGCCTGGCCAACCGCAGGGCGTTTGAGGAATTATTTGATATGGAGTGCAAACGGTCACAACGGTATAAACGGCCGATAACACTGGTGTATATGGACTTGGATGACTTCAAGAAAGTAAACGATGGACGGGGACATCGGACTGGCGACGAGGTCTTGGTCGCTGTTGCCGCGAGTTTACGCACAAATTTGCGCGCAACCGATTGTGTGGCGCGTCTAGGTGGAGATGAATTCGCAATTTTGTTGCCTGAAACGGACGAGGAAGCCGCGCAGATCATCATGAAAAAGCTTAACGCGGTGCTGCAAACACTCCTGATGACCACAAAATGGCCGATTGGCTTCAGTTTTGGCGTAGTCACTTTTCCGGCGCCGCTTGATTCGCTAGAAGCCATGCTGGAACGCGCCGACAAATTAATGTACGAGGCTAAACACGGTGGCAAAGGCGCCATGCTGTTCGAGTCCGTCTGAACACTCGACATTCTAAAGGTTATTGCAAAACTGGTTCGTGATCGAGTGCACCGCTTTTTCGTAACTTCTGGCAGGTCGGGTTGCCGGGAAACTGACCCGCAAGCGATTTTCCCACCTGCGTGCGCAATTGCGATAGACTGTTGGCCCTTCGATGAACCGGATTGCTGCCATAATTCCCGCTGCTGGTCTGGGTACCCGCATGGGCGCCGAAACGCCAAAACAGTTTCTTGAACTGGACGGCATGCCGCTTGTTATTTTTGCGCTTCGGCGCCTAGCCGCTTGTCCGGACATCACCGACTTTTTTATCGCTACGCGTGCCGACGACATCGTCTCCTTGCAGGACAAAGTTGCTAAAGCCGCGCTCGGCCGCCCCGCGCGCGTAGTTCATGGTGGCGACACGCGCCAACAGTCCGTCGCCAACGCCCTAGCCCAAGTGGATCCCGCCACCGAAATTGTTTTGGTGCACGACGCGGTCCGCCCGTTCGTTACCGCCGAGCAAATCGAGCGCGTCATAGCGGAAGCCTGCACCCGAGGCGCAGCAATCCTCGGCATCCCGGCAATTGATACAGTGAAAGAAGTAAAACGCGCCAGCCTTCCTCAAGACGTCGCGCTGATCACTTCTACCATCCCACGCGAACGAATCGTTCTGGCGCAAACTCCGCAAGCATTTTCATACTCCCTGCTGCGCGACGCATTTCGCAAAGCGCAACAAGATGGCATCACCGCCTCAGACGAAGCCTCACTGGTTGAACGTTTCGGCCACGACGTTTTCGTCGTCCTGGGATCCGAGCGCAACCTTAAAATCACTCGCCCCGCCGATATGGACCTCGCTCGTTTCTACCTAGAACAGGAGCGCCGCGCGAAATGACTCGATCTGGAATCGGCTACGATTTGCACCGCTTGGCGGAAGGTCGCAAGCTCATGATCGGCGGCGTCGAGGTGCCGTTTGAGAAAGGTTCCGTTGGACACTCCGATGCCGACGTTCTCGCACACGCCTTGTGCGATGCGTTACTTGGCGCGGCAGGCCTCGGGGACATCGGCACCCATTTCCCCGACACGGATCCGAAATGGAAGGGCGCATCCAGCTTGCTGTTCCTCGAACACGCCAGAAAGCTCCTGGACGAAAAGCATCTGCGTATCGCTCATCTTGATGCCGTAGTGATTTGTGAGCGCCCCAAACTGGGTCCACATTTTCCCGCCATGCGCGCAGTGCTAGCGAAATCACTCGGCATCGCCCCGGAACAAATTAACCTAAAGGCGAAAACCAACGAAGGCACTGGCGAGATCGGCCGCGGCGAAGCCATAGCCGCACACACCATCGCCACCTTGGAAGGCTGACCTCCGCCTAACTTGTCATTCCGAGCGAAGTGCCCCGAGACTCTTACATTCGTCCGCATTCCGGACAAATCCCGGGACACCTAGAGAGGAATCTGCTCTTGGTTTAGAATGATCCGACCACAAACGTCTCGCCAACCATGAACTGGCTCACCGGATTCCATGCCGTAGAAGAAGCGTTGGCCGCCGGACGCGCGCTGGATCGCATCGTGATCGCTCGCGGCCGTCACGGCGACCGCGTGGAAGCCGTCGTTCAGCTCGCCCGCTCGAAAAGCGTCCCCGTACGATTCGAAGACCGGATGCAGCTCGATCGCCTCACCGGCACGCGCGAACATCAAGGCCTTGCTGCACTGGCCGCCGCGAAACCCGCGCTCGAACTGGAAGACTTGCTCGCAGCCAAAACTGCGCAAGGCCTCCTCGTTCTTCTTGACGGAATCGAAGACCCGCACAACCTCGGCGCGATTGTTCGCAGCGCACTCGCAGCCGGCGCAAATGGCGTCGTAATTCCGGAACGTCGCGCCGCCGGCTTGACCGACACGGTTGAACGCGCCTCCGCCGGCGCTCTCGCTCATTTACCCGTCGCGCGCGTGAAAAATCTGGTTCGTGCTATGGAAGAAATCAAAGAAGCTGGCTACTGGCTGATTGGACTGGACGAGCGCGCCGAAAAAAAATACACCGACGCAGACTTTTCAGGCCAGGTCGGAATTGTTCTCGGTGGCGAAGGCGAAGGACTTCACGAGCTCACACGCAAAAGATGCGATTTCCTGGTTTCAATCCCCACCACCGGTCCCGTCCGCTCCCTCAATGTCTCCGTGGCTGCCGGCGTAGTCCTGTTCGAAGTAGTCCGTCAACGCAACGCCAAAAAACCTGAAAAGACAAAATAGGAAAAGGAAGGCGCGCTTTGTCGCCTTCTGCATGGAACAAATCCACTGTTGCCTTTACTTGTCGTACTTCAAAAGCGAAAAAACGTCGATCCCCGGCAGCTTCGCCTGCCCATTTAAAAAACTCAACTCCACCGCAAACGCAGCGCCCACTACTTCTCCACCGAGTTGCCGTATCAGCTTCACCGCGGCCGCCGCCGTTCCACCCGTAGCAAGCAAGTCATCGCAAAGCAGTACGTGCTGGCCAGGCTTCACCGCGTCCTCATGAATGTCGAGCTGATCCGTGCCGTATTCAAGCTGATAAGTCACCGACGCGCACTTCGACGGCAATTTCTTCGGCTTACGTATGGGAACAAACCCCGCGCCAAGCCGGTACGCTAGCGCCGGACCAAAAATAAATCCCCGCGCCTCGATTCCAGCCACTACATCCACTTTTCGCCCATCGTAGTGAGCGCACAGCTTGTCCACCATGGAATGAAACCCCTTCGGGTCCTTCAGCAATGTAGTAATGTCGTAAAACAAAATTCCCGGCTTCGGATAATCCGGAATTTCGCGAATCAGTTGCTTCAGTTCGTCCATCATCTCCCCTTTCAATGCTGTCATGCCTCATAAGAATCGCGTTCAATCGAAAAGCCATGCTCGAATTTGGGCTGGATTTCCACCTCTTCTTCCGTCACGTCTGAAACCACCGCCGAACGCGGCCCGCGTTGAAGTTCCTTGCGCAGCGCAGCAAGCTTTCCCGGCCTGCCGATGGCGTAAACTTCCACACGACCATCGCGCAAATTCTTCGCGTAGCCGTTGATCCCCAGTTGCCGGGCCAGGCGGCTTACAAAGAAACGAAACCCCACCCCCTGGACTGTCCCGCTAACGCGATACAGCCTAGCCTGAAGCGTTTCTTGACCTTCATGAACGGGGTCGTCTGGCATGTTGCAAGCGAACGATTTTATCAGACGCGCAGCTAGGCCTCCCCTGAAAAAGCAATGATCGCGGTTTCCGCGCCGTGCGCGGCTTTCACCGGTCACACTGTGATATCTTCGAGCGTACGCAGCTTTTCTACGCAGCCGCTCAACCTGAAGAACCCAGGCTGCATCTAAGATTCAGAAGACGCAAAGTGAAATTACTTTTCTCATTCGCCCTACTCACGCTGCTGGCGCCTGGCGTCCATGCCTCCGCGCAAAACAGCACCGGCCCCATGGCGCCTCCGCCGAAATACGAAGTGAAGCGCATCCCCACGGAACCGCATCCGGGTCCTCCGCCTATCCCCGAAGAAGTAATCATCCAGAAATTTGCGGCCAACGAAGACGTGATGAAACAAAAGTTCGACGCCTACGACTACACCCAAACCATTCGCATCGACGAACTCGCCGACCCCGGCGGAAAATTCAGCGTAACCGGCGAGGTTTACACCCGCCCTGATGGTCAGCGCTACATGCGCGTGGAGAAGCAGCCCGAATCCAATCTCAAAGCGGAAATGTACACGCTGGAAGACGTTCGCACGATTTCAAGCCTGCCGCTTTTCCTTCTCACTTCGCAGGAAATCGCAAATTACAATTTCAAATATGTGGGCCAGGAAAAACTCGACCAGCTCACCACTTATATTTTTCAGGTCAAGCCGAAGATGTTGAGCCGCAAACGTCGTTTTTTCGAAGGCGTAATCTGGGTGGACGACCAGGATTTCGCCATCGTCAAATCCTACGGCAAGCTCGTCAGCGAACTTTCCGGCAATGGAACCGCCCTGCCTTTCACCATGTTCGAAACCTACCGCGAGAATTTCCAGGGAAAATACTGGCTGCCAACTTACACGAGCTCCGATGACGTCATCAAAACTTCGGACGATCAGGAAGTGCCCGTGCGCTTAGTGATTCGCTCCACCGACTTCAAACTTCACAACTCAGAGGCTAGCCCTGCTCCAACTCCTGCCGCCGCGCCCCCTTCCTCCGTCGCTCCCACATCTTCTTCCGCCCAACCAAAGCCCTCTTCTCCCAACTAAGTCGCCAAAAACCAGATCCAGCGCGATGCTACAAACTTCTGCGCAAAAATGCTAACGTGGCGCGGCCTATTTGTTGTTCCGTCTTTTGCAACACAGCGAACGCCCATGAATTTCACAGCGGTCCTCGAATTCGCGCTGTTGGCGCTTACCTCTGTATTTTTCCTCGTCGACCCGTTCGGCGTTATCCCGTTATTTCTCGCCATCACTGAGGACTCGCCCGCCCCTGAGCGCCGGCAAATGGCTCGACGTGCCGCTTGGACGTGCGCCATCGTCCTGTGCTCTTTCGCTCTCGTGGGCAGCTTGATTTTCAAAATGTTCGGCATCACTTTGCCCGCATTCAAAATCGCCGGCGGCATCATTCTTATGCGCATCGGCCTCGACATGCTTCAAGCTCGCCAATCCCCCACCAAGGTCAGCCCGGAAGAAACAGAAGAAGGCGCCGCCAAAGACGACGCCAGCATTATTCCGTTAGGTTTGCCCATGCTCGCCGGCCCGGGCGCAATTTCCACCGTGATGGTTCTGGTAGGTGAATCCCATTCCGTTTGGCAACACGGAGTAGTTTACGCGGCCATCCTTCTCACTTCTTTTGTTTCCTATCTTGTGCTGGCAGGAGCGAACCGGGTGCGTGGTTATCTCGGCGATACCGGAATTCGCATCATGACGCGTCTAATGGGATTGCTGCTAGTCGCACTGGCCGTGCAGTTCGTTGCCAACGGTCTCACCGATTTCGGTCTGCTAAAGCCGCTAGGTTCGCCGTTTTAAAATCGTCGCCAGCGCTCAGAATTCTTCTTCCACTTTCTTCAACTTCGTAATTTTCAGTTTGATTCGGAAATCTCGAGACCGCAGCTCGGCCACAATTGCCCGCCGGGCATCAGCCGGCAACATTTCCGGCTGCAGCACCCCAGCCTCATCGCGAGGAAAATGTTTGACGAAAAGCGCTGCCACATGCGCCGTGGCATATGAAATCGGAGTTGAAATCAATCCGCGCTGTCGAATCTGAAAAAGAGACGGAAAACTTGCATCCCATCGCACTAGTAACGGCTGTTCGTCCTTCACCCCTCGTAACAATACCGCCGCCGCAAACCGCGCATTATAAAGAATGCCTCTGCGAATCAACGCCGCCACGTTCCGAGGAGTGAGCGTCTTCGGAAATCTTTTGCGAACGATTCCTTGCGAACGGTTTAACCGCCCTTGCCGAAACCATCGATACAGCCGGTCAAAATCGTTCCCGCCAATTTTGGCGTCCATGTCGCGAATCGGAATCGCATAAGGCAGCATGCAAACCTCGTCCTGCGCCGCCAGATAAACAGTGGTCTCGCCAATCGGTGGCGGAAATCGGAATTTTTCGCGCTCTGCGAATCGCTTCGCCAACACGAACCTGCCGTTCCGGTAAATCCTCGGACTCGAAATCGCCTCGTCGTAAGCGCCTTCCGGCGACCATGTCGAAACCGGATCCTTGCTTTCGGTGCTTTCGAACAGCCGCAGGTGAATCGACTCCACTGAATCCAGCAATTCCGACCCGCGCTTAGCCAAGAGATTCGTCAACCCTGGCGCCGCTCCCGTACAAATAAGAGCTACACGCTTTTTCGCCGCAAAGCGCTTGTTGAAGCGTAATTGTTCAGGCTTGAACAAGCTGCGCGTCAGGTGGCTGTTTAAATCCAGATAGTGCGAGCGCAGCCGCAACGCAGCGCGAAGTATAATTTCGTTGAACACCGCAGGAGAAGCGTTGACCAGCAAATTGCAACCGCGTGCCGCGCGAACGATCGACCACAAGTTTCGAGCGTTCGCTTCCACGACTTCGATTTCGCTCTTCTTCCCGAGGAACTTCTTTGCTCGTTGCGGGTCGCGGTCTCCGCACCATACGGTATGTCCCTGCCGCACCAGCAGATGGGCCAGCAAAGAGCCGGTGCCGCCCACGCCCAGAACGAAGATACGCATCGGCTCGCAACTCTACCACATTCAACCATTCCTTCAACCGCAGGCCACCGCGCCGAAACCGTAGCAGATACCTGTCTCCGGCGCTATACTCAGGGCTTATCCCTCGGCCGCCGCGGCGACCCTATGGAGTCCAGCATCATCTAAACAGATTAATGCCGCTCCTCGACAAATTCGGGCGCCGAATCAGCGATCTGCGCATCTCCGTCACCGATCGCTGCAATTTTCGCTGCGTCTATTGCCGTTCGGCGAATCCCGAGAATCACATGGCCGAACATGCCCTTCTTGAATGGGACGAGTATGAACGTCTCGCAGGTATCCTTGTCGGCATGGGAATTCGGAAAATTCGCGTAACTGGCGGTGAGCCTTTAGTGCGCCCCGGCGTCGAAGATTTTATCGCGCGCCTGAAAGCGCTCGGCGTACAGGATCTTTCGATGACCACCAATGGTCATCTGCTTGCCGAACGCTGCGACCGCTTGGTGGCCGCTGGTCTGGACCGCATCAACATCAGTCTGGATTCTCTCGACCGCGAAAAGTTCGAGCAAATCACCCGCACGAAAACGTTCGATCGGGTCCTCGAAGGAATTAAGGTCGCGCAGGCATCTCCACTTCGTCCAGTGAAAGTAAACGCCGTGCTCGTTCGCGGAATTAATGACGGAGAAGTGGAAGCCTTCGCGGAATTTGCCCGCGAGCACGACATCATCATGCGCTTCATCGAATTCATGCCGCTCGACGCCGACCGCGCCTGGACGCGCGATCAGGTTGTCACCGCGGCGGAAATCCATCGCCGCATTTCCGCGCGCTGGCCGCTGATGCCCGTGGTTCACGAGCGCAGCGAGACCGCGCGCAAATTTAGATTTGCGGATGGAGCGGGAGAAATCGGCCTTATCGCTCCTGTGTCGCAGCCTTTCTGCGGCCATTGCTCGCGTATCCGGCTCACCGCCGACGGCAAACTTCGTACCTGCCTTTTCAGCAAGGAAGATCACGACCTGAAATTTATGCTTCGTGGCGGAGCCACCGACCGCGAAATCGGCGATGCGATTATCGCCGTCGTCCACAAAAAAGAGAAAGGGCATCGCATCAACGAGGCCGATTTCATTCCGCCTTCGCGCACGATGGTTTTTATCGGCGGTTAGTTCAAGCTTCAAACTCGGTTCGCGCGTTCGGGCTTCGGTCCTGCCGGAAAAGTGGCTTGTTTGTCTTAAGAAACTTTCAGGAGTCTGTTTAGATGTCGGATGACGAAGCCAAATACTTTTCACTCACGGAAGCGGAACGCCTGCGTACCCAGCTCGAGCCGATTCTGATCGACGCGATGGAGTCGCGCCGCAAATTGGGTGAAGCCGAAGAAGAGCTGAACGCTCTCGCTGAACGAATCCAGCGCTCCGGCGGCTTGATGGTTTCCTATGAAAGGGCTGCGCGCACTCGTCTGGAGCGCAATCGGTCCGAGGAAGCCGTCCGCTCTGCGCTCGAACAAATTCAATCCACCGGCTGCGTGGTGAAAGATCTCGACGTCGGCCTGCTGGACTTTCCCGCGCGCATCAACAATCAAGATGTCTATCTCTGCTGGCGTCTCGGCGAAGACCGCATCCGTTTCTATCACGCCCAAGACGAGGGCTTTTCCGGCCGCAAGCCCATCGATCCGCGCGACGCCGGCTACTCCAGTCCGTTACAGTAAATTCCCAAAGGTAACGCTCCGTCGCCAAATAGGATCAAGCCTTGAACAACCCAATTGAAAATCGCCTCAAAGATTCCGCGAGCCCCTATCTCCGTTCCGCAGCGCATCAACCCGTGGACTGGCACGAATGGAGTGCAGAAGCCTTTGCTCGCGCGCGCGCCGAAAATAAACCTATCCTCCTGGATATCGGAGCGGTCTGGTGCCACTGGTGCCACGTGATTGACCGCGAAAGTTATGAAAATCCTGAAATCGCGGCTATGATTAACAAGCTTTACATTCCGGTGAAAGTGGATCGCGACGAGCGTCCCGACGTTGATTCACGCTATCAATCCGCCATCAGCGCAATTTCCGGTCAGGGTGGCTGGCCTTTGACCGCATTCCTCACGCCCGACGGCAAACCGTTCTTCGGGGGCACTTACTTTCCACCGGAAGACGCCATGGGCCGCCCGGGCTTCAAACGCATCCTGGCCTCCATTGCGGAAGCTTTTAAAAGTCGCCGCGCTGAGGTGGACAACTCTGCGGTGGCGCTCGAAGAAGCAGTCGCAAAGTCAGAAGTTTTTCGAGCAGCCCGCGGTGCGTTCGATGCCGGCATTGTGGACGCTGTGCTGGAATCCACGCTCCATCTCTTTGATGAACGTAACGGGGGTTTCGGACAGTTGCCCAAATTCCCTCACGCCAGTGCCGTCGATTTGTTGCTCGAGCGTTACCAAGCCACACGCGACGCGCATCTTCTACCTGTTGCCGAACGCACGCTGGAAGGCATGGCTTTGGGTGGCGTTTACGATCAACTCGGTGGCGGCTTCCATCGCTACTCCGTAGACGAACGCTGGTGCGTTCCGCACTTCGAAAAAATGACTTACGACAATTCGGAATTGCTAAAGAATTTTCTGCACGGCTACCAAGTCACTCGCAAGCCGCTCTTCCGCGAAACCGCCGAAGGAATAATTTCCTGGGTGAATGAGGTCTTGTCGGATCAAACCAAAGGTGGATTTTACGGCAGCCAGGATGCCGACCAGACTCTCGACGACGACGGTGATTATTTTACCTGGACCCAATCGGAAGTCCGACGAGTCCTTTTGCCAGAAGAATCACGAGCGGTGGAATTGTATTACGATGTCAACTCGCGCGGCGAAATGCACCACAACCTCGAAAAAAATGTCCTGTGGGTCGCTTCCAGCATCGCCGACCTCTCAACAAAACTTGAAATCAGTGAGTCCCAAGCCAAGAGTTTGATCGCGCAAGCCAAAGAAAAACTACTCGCAGCGCGCCGTCTGCGGCAGCCTACGCCCGCGATCGACACCACAATCTACGTAGCCTGGAACGCGATGTTTGTATCCGCTTATTTCGAAGCCGCTCGGGTTCTGGGCCGCCAAGATTGCCGAAAATTCGCGCTGAAAACTCTTGAGCGCCTGATGGCCGATGCCTGGGACGAATCCAAAGGTTTCCGGCATCGCGTGGGCGGTCCGCATCTAGAAGGCTCGCTCGACGACCAAATTTTCTCCGCCGCCGCGCTGCTCGATGCGTACGAAACCACGCTAGACCAAAAGTATTTTGATCTCTCTGAGAAGGCCATGCGCCTTGCGGTCCAACGCTTCGGTGATCCCGAAGGTGGCGGATTTTTCGACCGCGCCAGAGACGCAGCGCCGATGGGAGGCCTCGAAGTTCGCCGCAAACCGATTCAAGATTCCCCAACACCGGCAGCTAATTCCGTGGCGGTCATCGTTCTGGACCGCCTCTATGCATTCACCGGCGAGAAACTCTATCGCGATTGGGCGGAGAAAACTCTGGAAGCCTTTGTCGGATTGATTCCACAATATGGATTATTCGCCGCCACTTACGGTCTCGCCGCGCTCTTGCATTCACGCCATCCAATTCAAGTAGTTGTGCTCGGCTCCGCGAGTGATCCGAGCGCAGGCGACCTGGAAAAAGTGGCCAACGAAATTTACCGCTTCGGAAAGGCGGTCTTGCGCGTCACTCCCGAAAAGCTCTCCTCAGCGTCGCTCGCTCCCGCGCTCCGCGAGACATTGCCCCACCTTGACGCAGCGAAGGCTCAAGCCCTGGTCTGCGTTGAAACAAGTTGCCACCCACCGGTGACAACGCCAGCGGAGTTAGCTTTGCTTCTCACGGAAACTACAGGCGCAACCGGTGTAGCAACCGCGACTTAGGTTTAAATGTAGCGCCGCGGCCTTCAGCGCGGCGGCTGTGCGGATGGAGCTCCGCTCGAGGAAAGCATACATTTAACCTAGACTCTCCTATAGATAGCGCCTTGGCGTAGGTTGCTGGGCGCCTGGCCCGGTGCGATAATAACTCTTTCCTGGCAAGCACAAATCGCTTCTCATGATGTACACGGGGGTTCACATGGCTATGCGGGATGCTTGGATCGAAAAGCGTGCAGCGGGGATGAACGGCGGCGGAAGGAATTTCTCGCAAATGTACTTTGCGCGTAAAGGCGTCGTCACCGAGGAGATGGAGTACGTCGCTAAACGCGAAAAGCTTGCTCCCGAGCTGGTGCGCAGCGAAATCGCGCGCGGCCGGGCCATCATTCCCGCCAACATCCATCACCGCAATCTCGAGCCCATGGGCATCGGTGTCGCATTTTTCTGCAAAATCAATGCCAACATCGGAAATTCCGCGACTACTTCCAACGTCAGCGAAGAACTCGAAAAGCTGCACCGCGCCGTGCACTATGGTTCCGACACGGTGATGGATCTTTCCACCGGCGGCGACATTCCCATGATCCGCAAAGCGATTATTGACTCCTCGCCCGTCCCTATCGGCACTGTGCCGATTTACGAAGCGCTTTCACGCGTTCGCCGCGCCGAAGATTTGAATTTAAACGTGATGCTCGAAGTGATCGAGGAGCAGGCTGAGCAAGGCGTGGACTACATGACCATCCACGCAGGAGTGTTGCGCGAATTTCTGCCGCTGGTGCGCAATCGCATCACCGGTATCGTCAGCCGTGGTGGCGCGCTTCTGGCGCAGTGGATGAGCTTTCACAAGAAGCAGAATTTCCTGTACGAGAATTTCGACGCCATCTGCAGAATCTTTCAAAAGCACGACGTCAGTTTTTCACTGGGCGACGGCCTGCGTCCCGGCTGCCTGGCTGACGCCAGCGACGAAGCGCAGTTTGCGGAGCTGCGCGTCCTCGGCGAGCTGACCAAAAAAGCCTGGGAATACGACGTGCAGGTAATGATTGAAGGTCCCGGCCACATCCCACTGGACCAGATTGAGTTGCAGGTAAAAAAAGAAAACGAGCTGTGTTACGAAGCTCCGTTTTACACGCTGGGCCCGCTGGTCACCGACATCGCGCCGGGCTACGACCACATCACCAGCGCCATCGGCGCAGCCATGATCGGCTGGCACGGCGCCTCCATGCTTTGCTACGTCACGCCAAAAGAACACTTGGGTTTGCCCAACGCAGACGACGTTCGCCAAGGTGTGATCGCTTACAAAATCGCAGCCCACGCAGCGGATGTTGCGCGTCATCGCCCGGGCGCACGCGACCGCGACGACGCACTCAGTTATGCTCGCTTCCTTTTCGATTGGAACAAACAGTTCGAACTTTCCCTGGACCCTGAAACCGCCCGGGCCATGCACGATGAGACGTTGCCGGATGATTTTTACAAAGAGGCGAAATTCTGTTCGATGTGCGGGCCGAAGTTCTGTTCGATGAATGCAACGCAGATCGCTGAGATCTATCAGGGGCTGGACCAGAAAGACCGCGAGCAGAAATTCGCGCAACTGCTGGAGAAGGTGCATCCCGCGGAGCGCGCATGAGCAATGAAGAGAGTACCGATGGAACAAATTTGCAAGCAGGAGCGTAACTTAGGGTGGAAGGAGGAGTGCGATGACATTTCTGCTCTTTGCGATGCTGATGTATTTTTTGCCGTCGATTATTGGGCACAGGAAGCGGGACTTCATCGGGATCTTTATTTTAAATCTGCTGTTTGGCTGGACGGTTGTTGGATGGGTGGTAGCGCTGGTTTGGGCTTGTGCAAGCGACATCCGGCAGCCGGTGTTCGCGATTGCTGGGCCGGCGAGGTACTGCGGACGGTGCGGAGCGATGATCGCGGGCGTTCATTTCTGTCCAAGCTGCGCGCGGCCGCTGTAAGTTGCACGACCGGCAAATCTGTGTCGACGCTGCGTACGCCCGTCGTAAATCCAGGGATTCGCGACACTCTGGCCGAATTGCGCGGGTCCTTTGGAATTCACGCGACCAGTGCAACTCTCTCCGAAATACTGCCATCCGCTGTAAGTCGCGCGACTCGGCCAGGTGAGAATTTTGCCTGCGCCAGTGGAATTTCCCACCCTTTGCTGAGGAACGCAAAGGATGGGGCGCCCGTAAAAGCGAGAATTGTACTTCTCTCAGGACCAGCCGGCGCTACGCGAACCGATGCTGACCCGGGGGTGCGCTGATGGCGAATCCGCAAGCTGGCGAGACGCTGCGCGAGGAGTTCAATCGTTGGGCGGATGCGGGCAAGGGCGAGGAGATGGAGCACGACCATTGGCCCATCGCCAAGCCTACGCTCGGGCTGATGCAGATCGAGCCAACCGACAATATCCTGGATGTGGGCTGCGGCGCGGGATGGCTTTCGCGCATTCTCGCGAAGCGCGTCCCGGAAGGCCGCGTGGTGGGAATGGATATTTCCGACGAAATGATTCACCACGCACGGCGCGGCAGCGTGGATTACACAAATTTGGTTTTTGTTGCTGGCGAAGTGAACGAAATTCCGTGGGAGGCAAACTTTTTTACGCGCGCGATTTCAGTCGAGTCTTCCTACTATTGGCCAGACCCGGCCAAGGGAATCCGTGAAATTTATCGCGTCTTGCAGGAAAGCGGCTCGGCCTGGATTCTGATCAATTATTATCGCGACAATCCGTATTCCCATCAGTGGGGTGAAAAGCTTGCCGTCCCCACGCATCTGCTTTCCGCCGAAGAGTGGAAGAAAATGTTTCGCGATGCGGGCTTCGCGGACGTAAGCCATCGTCTGCTCCCCGATCCCACGCCTGCTCCTGACGTGTACACTGGCCGCTGGTTCCGCGACGCCGAAGAATTAGCCGCGTTCCGCGCCATCGGCGCTCTGTTGGTTCACGGCACAAAATCCCAGGTTGTTAGCGCTGGAAAGCGAGCCTGTCGACCCGCGTCTCTGATATAGGCGCGTATCAAGTTGGGTTGAATTTGTTGTCTCTAGTTTTCACCCCCCTAAGACCAGACCAAATTGCGCTTGCAGTGGGTCCAACGTCGCGATCGCGAGAAAATGCAAGTCCTCACCGCCATCCGCGGAATACGCGGCTGGGTTCGGGATGACGACGTTAAGGCTGGGGCGGGATGACAATGTGGAGCTTCCAGGCGCCGCTGATTGCGGGCAAAAGCGGGTAATTGCGCTGGTAGCGCAGCAGTGCGTCACTGCGGCGGGGTGGCGTCTTTGATCTCGTGCACGATTTCGCGGGCGCGGGCTTCGTCGTTGGGCATTACGAAAACTTCTCGCGAACCGTCTTCTAAGACGTCTGTACGAGAGTAGATGTTGTTCTCGCGCAGGGAGGCTTCGATCATCCAAGTAGTCTCTTCCCCGCTTTCTGACCAGACTTCCATAGTGGCGTCTTGCGGGTTCCAATTGTTGGGGTCCCAATCGCTGTGATCTAAGTCAGGAGCGGTGACGACATCATCCTCGGCAGGTAGCTCCATGGCGAGTTGCTCTTCCTCTTGATCTGCGGAATCCTTAGCAATTATTTCCTCCGCCCGATGGTAAAAGGCGGGCGGCACTCCAATTCGAAAGTTTGAATCCAAGTGCTTGAAGACCTGGTGGTGAGTTTGATTGACCTTGAAGGGAATTTCAGCTTCCCGGAATCGTTCGCAAATGGAAATGCACTCACCTTCGTTATCGCCTAGCCATACTTCTTTCAAACTGTCGTCGGACAGCTGGGTGGTCGAGCCTTGGTTTAGTTCCGGGAAGTTTTCTACCAAATCTACATCGCAATCGGGACAATGCGTAAATCCGGAACGGTATTCGGCTTTGCAGTGGGGACAAAACATAAAGGCGTTGAGTTTACTACAGAGCGAAAACGAATAAGAAGACAGGTGGCTTCTCTTAGACAAGAGACGCACGAGATTCTAACGTCCGTCAGTGCGCCGTCCACAGCGCACAGGTCCCAGAGATTTTGGAAATGGCGTGCTAGCGTGAAAAATGGGTAGCGGGAGGGCGGCGGATCGTTAACGTGATGCTGTCGCCGGACCGACAGAGGATATTCCCGGACGTTGTGATAGCGTGACTCAAGACAAGTAAAGGGTCCAAAAGCAGGGCTCGAGGAGAATGCTTTGGAGGGTACGCGGCATAAGTGGGTCCACGACATGAAAGGCGTTCTGGAGACCTTGAACCAGGGCGTGATCATCAACGATGATCGCAAGCGCATCGTCTTCGCAAATCGGCTTTTCCTGAAAATGATTGGCTTGCCTGCGGATGAGCTTTTGGGACGACCAGTCACCGACTTGTACCCACCCGCGGATGCTGCAGAGCTTCAAAAGCGTATCGAAAAGCGACAGGCTGAAGGGCAAAGCCAGTATGAATTCTACGTGCCACAAAGAGGCGGCGGAAAGTTGCCGGTGCTGGTGACTGCGCGCCAAATCGAAGATCCCGAAGGCAACATGTTCGCGGTAATTACGGCCACCGACATTACGGAGCAAAAGCGGGCGGAGAATGCATTGCGCGAAGCCAATGCGGAGCTTGAGCAGCGCCACCGGGAAATTGAAGAAGACTTACTGCTAGCGGCGCGCGTGCAGCAGAGTTTGGCGCCGAGCGGGTTGTCTTGGGGCAAGGTCTCTGTCGAGACGTTTTATCAGCCGGTGCGAACGATTGGCGGGGATTTTGGGCTCGTTGCGCCGCGCGGAAAGAACCTTAGCTTAATGGTGTGCGACGTCTCGGGCCATGGCATCGGGTCAGCGCTCGTCGCCAACCGCATTTATTCGGAGACTATGTCGCAAATCGAGCGCGGCGCGGGGCTCGGCGCCATGATGAAGCACCTAAATACCTTTGTGAAAGGAAATCTGGGCAGTTCGGTGTTCTTCTTCAGCATGGTCGCAGCGCGGCTGAATTACGACGAACGCAGCCTCGAATTTGCCGGCGCGGGACATCCGCCGGCGATGATCCTTCAGCCGGGCAACGCGCCGAGGCTACTTGAATCGCGCAGCGCGGTGCTCGGATTGCTCGATGACGCGGTTGATCACGAGGCGGCCACCGAAATTGCGGTACAAGCTGG
>Ga0209009_1000168_pt1 | contig 26817 bp, 24 predicted proteins | sample BlaSpr_A8_OM3_M2_FD_187979 | JGI IMG/M metagenome (GOLD analysis project Ga0209009, IMG submission 187979) | Forest soil microbial communities from Thunder Bay, Ontario, Canada - Black Spruce, Ontario site 2_A8_OM3_M2 (SPAdes) (version 2) | ecosystem: Environmental > Terrestrial > Soil > Boreal... | reverse complement strand
AGTATTTCTCCTACCAAATCATCTGGACCCCCGGGGGCTTGCCCGGCCGGGCCGCCGGGGACGCGGGTCGGGACTCCGATACGGGAGCCAGGGACCGCTCGAACGTGAGGTCGAGGTCGATGTCGCCACGAGCGTTCCGGCCGTAGAGGCTGAACTTACCCTCCTGCGGGCGAAGGATGTAGCGGTACGGGCGCCCGTACGGATCCGTGGCCCCTTCCGGGGTCAACACACCGGACCGGAGAAGGTCCTCGAGGCTTCTCGGATACTGGCCGGAAGAGTCGTAGTAAACCCGCACCGCGCGCTCCAGTGACGTCAGGCGGTTCAAAGAGACCGCTTTGAGCAGGTCGCTTTCTTCCAGCGACGCCCTGGCCGAGCGAAGAACGAGGCCCTGCGGGAGCTGCCGTACGGCCGACGCGGCGAGTACCAGGAGGACGGCCCACAGACCGATCGCTCTCGCGGAGGTCCGGGCGGTCTTCGGAGGCGGTTCCAGCCGTCTGTCCCGATAGATCCCTTCCTGCGCAATCAGGTTGCGATCGAGCAGGTCTCCCAGCCCGCGGTAGACGTCGAGATCCGAGAGTAAGGCTCGCTCGAGAATCTCTCCGACCCGGCGCTTCCCATCCACCCAGGTCCATGTTTCCGCCTCGCGGCGCGAGACGAGAAGGACGCCGGCACCGGCCTGGTCGGAGGAGAACACCAGACGCAAGTTCTCGACACCCGGCGCGCGGCGGTAGACCACATCGGGCGAGGCGACCTTCTCTTCGAGCCGCGGCCATTCCTCGCGCCGCTGCATGGCTTGCTTCAGGAGCTCCTCGGTCGAAATCGGAGACAGCACCGCCGCATCGTGATCGATCACGCCTTCCTGGTTGAATCGGAATCTCCCCTCGGTCCACGGGAGGGCGTTGAGAATAATCCGGGAGATCTGCAGCCGCAGCGCCTCCCCCAGCTCCTCGGGCGAGACCAGACGTTGCCGCAGAAGCAGGACTACGAGGCGCTCCCCAGTTTCCTTCTGCGCTTCGACCGCGGTTTCAATCCGCGCGGGCGCGACCCGCCCGCCCTCGACGAGGAGGTTCCCGACGCGGTCCTCGAGGCTGCGAGCCATCGAATCCGCCGCGACGATCCGGCCGCCGAGGAAGGAGACCGTGATCGTGTCCTTCGGGCTTTCGACTGTCAGGACTCCCGTCTTCTTCTGCAAGCCGAGCATCTGGAAAACGTCGGTCGCCGAGAACGTGCTCAGGGTTCCCTCAAGCCCCATGCGAATGCCTCCACGAGGACAGGAGAGACAACATCCAGAGAACGCCCGCGGCCGCGAGAACGCCGATCGTGAGCCCCGGCCACGCGCTCACAGGCACGAGATGCGGGGTCCCGAAAGCCCGGCCGTTGAGAACGGCGGCAGCGATAAAGAAGAAGAACAGGAAGAGCGTCAGGAAGCCGGAAACCGGCTTGTTCGAAAAGTAGCGGTGGGAACCCGGCAGGACCAGGGAAAGGAGCCGGCAAAGCCGATTCCGCCGGCGCGCGAGGCGCAGCCCTTCGCCGGCCCGCTGGACCTCCGCGTCGATCCTCTTCGAATCCTTGCGCCGGCGCGCGCAAGCGCTGCAGTAGCCTTGCAGTTCGCCGTACCGGGTGCAGGACTTGCAGTAGGGCTTGCCGCATTGCAGACACTCCGCCGCCATTCCGCGCCTCGCCCGGAGAAGCGCCACGGTGAGAGCGAGAACGAGCGCCGCCCAGGGAGCGAGGGCAAGAGGCGAGGTGAACGCCTCGACGACGCGGGAGGCGGGAACCTGGCCGGGCAGCCGGCGTCCTTCCGGCTGCGCGTTCCACTCTTCGATCTTCCGGCGGGCGCGCGAGAGCGGATAGGAGGCGGCAACGACTCGGGCGAGCGTCGGGTGGTCCATCCAATAGGCGACATTGCGCGACGAAATCCGTCGAGCCTCCTGCAGAGCCTCCGTCTGGCCATGGAAATCGTAGGATTCCGCGCGCGCCAGCGCGAGGTTGTAATAGATCTCCGGGGCCGGCGCCCTGTCGGCCGCCGCCTCGTAGTCGCGAATCGCCTGGGTGAAGTTCCCTTCCTGGAAGTGAATGTTGCCGCGGTTGAGAAGAGGACGATAGTCGCCCGGAGCCGCCCGCACCGCCCGCTCGTAGCAGAGAAGCGCGCGCTCGGGATCCGCCGACCTTTCGGCAAAGATCCCCAGGAGAAGCCAGACCTCGGCGTCCCCGGGAAACACGGCCGCCGCCTGTTTCAACCCGTCCTCCGCTCTCGCGTCTTCACGCCTCTCGGCCAGGTCCACGGCCGCGACGTAGAGAGGGGATTGCTCGAGGATGTTTTCGCGGGAAATCACCGCCGTCAAAACCGGGATGAAGCCGATGGCCGCCAGGGATGCCGCCAGGACGACCCGCTCGACCCGCTGGCAGGAGCCGTAGACGAGGGCGCCCCAGTAGAGAACGACCCAGATGGGGCCCAGGCCAAACGCGAGAGGAAGCAGCAGGAGGATCAGGGCGAGCGGAAGGGCAGCCCGGGACCCGAAGAGACGGCTGGCCAGTTCAGAGAGCTCGTGGGTCCAGAGACGCTGGTGCCGGACGAGCAGGACGAGGATCGATCCGAGCGTCGCGGCGGCCAGGCCCGCGGCGCCCCAGAGCAGGAGCGCGGAAAGGACCGCGAGGCGCGACTCCTGAGTGGCGACGAGCGATTGAAGCGCCCCGGGCACCGCCGCCGCGGCTTTTTCGAAGAGATGCCGCCGTAAAAGCACGTTGATCCGCGAGAACCGGGCGTCACAGTTCGCGTCATCCAACACGAGAGCGGCGTCGTAAGCGTGGTTCGCCCGTTCGAATCGCTCCTCCGCCTCGGCGCGCCGCCCTTCGTAGGCGGCCGTGCGGGCGAAATCGGACAGGCGATGGATCCCGACCGTCTGCGCGGCTCTCTTCATCTCCGCCAGCGCCGCGCCGGCCGCGTGAGTATCGTCCTCGAGGTGCGCGTTTAAGAACTCGAACCAGCGGGACCGGTAGAGCCCCCGCGTCACCGGCGGCGGCAGCGGCGAGACGGCCTGCTGTGCCCGGGCCACGGTTTCGCTCGCCCCGCTGATCAGGAAAAGGAGGGCCGTGAGACGGAGAACGGAAGATGGAAGGCGATGAAAGAGCATCAACGGACGCCAGGTTCCCTCATGCTGTTTGTTTCCTGTCTGCCGCGTACCGTATTCCGTCTTCCGGCTTTCGTTTCTACCTTGCCGGCGGCCGCGTGATCTCGACGTAGGCGAGACGGAGCTCGTAGAGCACCCTGGCGAGGAAATCCGACTCCTCGAAGGAGATGTTCCCCCGCGTCTTCTGCTCGAGCACCGCCAGCCAATCGATCATCTGCCGCGCGATCCCGACGTCGGGGCGCCGGCTCCCCGATGGATCGGGAACGAGCCCCAGCGCCGAGTACGCCGTGGTCGCGAGCGACCGGACGAGCGACGCGAAGTCGCTTCCGGGCTCCCGGGATTCGGCCGGCGGCTCTTCTCCGGCAGCCGTCTCTTCCGGCTCCGCCGGGGTCTCGGGGTCTTGCGCCCTCGGGGGAGGGGGAGGCGGGGCGGCGGGAGCCGCCTCCGACGTCCTGGCCGGAGCCTCAGGGGTCTCGTCCGGCTGGAAACCGGGACGCGGATCTCCGTCCGGCGTGAACATCCGCCGGTCCACGATACGGATCGGTTTTTCTTCGTCGGCGGCCATGGCCTCTCAATCTCAATCTCAGGCGTTCGATCTCTCAGGCGTCCGATCCCGCGGCAACGTCGATTTTAACCCGGCACGCCCCGGGGATCGCGTTTCCCGCGAATATGATCGTTGCATGTCGGACGCCCTGAGCGATCTCGTGTCGCTCGTCGAGAAACTGCGGCGGGAATGCCCCTGGGACCGCGAGCAGACGCCGGAGACCATCCGGACCTATCTTTTGGAGGAGTGTTACGAGGCGCTCGAGGCCCTCGACTCGAGGGATCCGGAGGCGCTGCGGGACGAATTGGGGGACCTACTCTTCCAGGTCTTCTTCCTGGCGACCCTGGCCGGCGAGAGGCACTGGTTCGATCTGGATGACATGGCGAGGGCCGTCGCGCGCAAGATGATCGACCGCCATCCGCACGTCTTCGGCGAGACGAAGGCCGCCAGCGCCGCAGAGGTCAAGAGAGGGTGGGAGAACCGCAAGCGCAAGGAGGCCGGGGCGGGCGAGGACCCGCTCGGGACCATCCCCGGCTCCCTCCCCGCGGTCGCCGCCGCCTATCGGATGACGTCCCGCGCGGCCGATCTGGGCTTCGATTGGGAACGGGACGCTGACGTCGCGGCGAAGATCGAGGAAGAGCTCGAGGAATGGCGGGAGGCCGCGGCGCGCGAGGACCACGAAGCCGAGGAGAAAGAGATCGGGGACCTGCTCCTCTCCGCCGTCAACCTCGCCCGCCGGCGTTGCGTGGATCCGGAAGCCGCCCTGCGCCGGACAAACGCGCGTTTCCGTTCCCGCTTCGCCGGTGTCGCGCGCCGCGCCGCCTTCTCGGGAAGACCGATCTCGGAGATTCCGCTGGCCGAACTGGACGGGTTTTGGGAAGAAGCCAAGAAAGAGGAGTAGTTGTCAGTGATCAGTTGTCAGTTGTCAGTTTTGGAGGCGGATACTGAACTGAAAACTGAAGACTGAAAACTGATAGCTACTTCACGAGGTCGCCAACCGGAACGAGCGTGACTCCTCGCTCGATCAGCTTTGGCAGCTCGCGCTCCAGGACGGCCAGCGTCGCGGGATAGGGATGGCCCAGGGCCACGGCGGATCCCTCGGCGCGCGCGTGTCCGATGAGCTCGTTGAAAGCCCGGGCGACGGCTTCTTCCGTCGCCACGTCGTCCAGGAAGACGCGCCGGGAAACGGCCGGCACCCGTTCCTGCCGCGCCACCTCGCGTGCAACCGTCGCGCCGGTCGTCCTGCTGTCCAGGAAAAACAGGCCCCGGCGAGCCAGCACCCGCGCCACGGCACGCATCACGCGCGGGTCCGCCGTCGCCGCGGAGCCCATGTGGTTGCTGACCCCGACGGCTCCCGGAACCGAGTCGAGATCGGTCTCGAGCGTCTGCGCGATCTGTTCCTCGCTCTGCGAGCGAAGCACGACTCCGGGACCCGGCTGCATCTGGGGGTACTGGCGGGGCTCCATCGGCAAGTGCAGGATCACCTGCTTTCCGGACTGCTCGAGCTCGCGCGCCGCGCGGCCGCTGCCCGGCAGAGCGGGAAGGACGGCGCCGCAGACCTTGTAGGGCCAGGAGGCGATACGTTCCATGGCGGGCGTGTCGTTTCCGAGATCGTCGATGACAATCGCGATTCGAGCAACGCCCGGTTCGGGCGTTGCTCGAAGAGCGGGACGCCTGGTTATCGCAACGGGGGACTGGGGCAACGTGGCCACGCGGGAACGGGTTGGGGAGGGGACGGGACGATGGGAGGGGGTGACCGAGAGAAGGGGCGAGGGGGGGGACGGACGGGTCTTCAGGTAGAGCGCTATCCCGAGCGCGAGGGACAGGAGAAGGAAAAAAACCGTCGCCGGAGAGACTCGGGAACGAGACCTCTTCAAGCCGCGCGGCGCGCCGGGCTCGCTCCGCGCGCCACTTCGAGGCCGCGCTCGAGAATCGCGTCCCTGGCTCCCGGCTCCCCGGGGAAGACGATGACCCGCTCATCCGGCGGCAGGCCCTTGCCTCCCAGCGGCGTGCCCGACGGGGACAGGTAGCGGCCAACGGTCATGAACAGCGTTCCGCCCGACTGTGTCGGGACCTGCCGCTGAACGATCGCCATCCCGACGGTCGTCTCACCCACCGTGGTCGCTTCCGCGCGATCGTGGAGGGCCGCCGCGAAGATCTCTGCGGCGCCGCCCGTCGCGTCGTCTGTCAGGACGACCGTCCTGCCTTTCCAGAGCCGCTCGCCCGAAGACTCGATCGCCGGCAGAGAGACCTTGCGCGCGACGACGCGCGCGACCAATCCCTTGCCCGCGAAAAGAGATACGGCCGGCGCCGCGTCCGGAATCTCGCCGCCGATCGCTCCCCGCAGGTCGATGACCATGCGCGGGACCGCGCGGCGGTTGGCCTCTTCGATCGCCTGTTTCAGGCCGTCCGTCGTCGCGCGCGCAAAGAAGGGGACAGTGACGATAGCGACGTCCTTCTCCCAGCGCGTGGAAAGCGCGGGGGCTGTGAAGCGCGCGCGGGGAATCGAAAGGGAGACTCTCTTCTCCTCGCCGCCGCGGAAAAGAATGACCTCCACGTGGGAACCTTCGGGGCCTTCCAGGGCGCCCTTGACCTTCCAGAGAGAGGCGTTGCGGACCGGTTTTCCGTCCACCGTGTCGAGCAGGTCGCCGGGATGAACGCCCGCCTTCTGCGCCGGCGAGCCGGGAAGCGGCGCGACGACGTATGGGAAGCCTCCCCGGCGCGCGATCACGATCCCGGGCCCGACCGCGCCGGAGGCTTCCTGCGCGCGGTACGCGGCGCGCTCCGCGGCGGTGACGTAGTAGGAAAAGGGGTCGAGGGCATCCGACATCCCGTCGTAAGCGCCGTTCAACAGCGTCTTCGAGTCCGTCGGCTCGACGTAATTCTGCCGCGTCAGCGAGAAGACGTCCGAAAAGATCGAAAGCGCGCGGGTGGCGGGATCGCGCCCGTTGGCCGGATTCGAGACAGCCCGCAGCGAAAGCAGGGCGGCCAAGGAGCCGATGACAAACAGCAGACGGGCGCGGTTGCTTCTCATTATAGCGATGGTAACACCCTTCTCTCGCCGGTCATTTCGTCTCCGCCGAGTCTTGGACGGGGGGACGGGGCGAGTGGGGGACGGGGTGAACGAAGACCGGGATTTTCTGATCACCCCGTCCCCCCGTCTCCCCGTCTCCCCGTCATCTCACCTCAACCAGGCGACGGGATCGTTGGCCTTCTGGTGGTCCCGGACTTCGAAATAGAGGCCCGGCTCATCGCGGCCGGGGCCCCAACCGGCCGTTCCGACGGGAGCTCCCGCGGGAACGGGCAAGCCGGCGGACACGCCTACGGATTGAAGCCAGGCATACAGGGTGAAGACGCCGTCGCCGTGGTCCAGGATCACCAGGTTCCCGTACTCCGCAAGCCACTGCGCGTAGACCGCCCGGCCGCTGTAAACCGCGCGCACGGACGTGCCCGCCGGCAGCGCGAGCGAGACGCCGCTGGAGAACGTCCAGGCGTCGAACCGCGGATGGCGGTGGCGGCCGAAGGTCTCAATCAGGGTCCCTTTCGCCGGCCAGTCGAGGACCCCTTTCCACGGCCGGATCCCCCCGGAAGGGTCCGCGGCCTGCCCCGCGGAGCTCTGCGCCAGCCTCAGCAGAAGCCGTTCGAGGCGCGCCGCCTTGTCCGAGAGCGCCGCGACCTCGTCCCGCCGGGACGTCGTGGCGCTCTTCTCTCGCGCGAGAAGAGCCTCGCGCTCGGTTCGCAGAGAAGCCATCCGGGCAACCTCGCGCCGGCCCTTTACATAGAGCCGGTCGAGCTCCGCTTTCAAGGCCTCTTCCCGCGCCAGGTCCGCTTCCCTTCGGGCCTCGACCTCACGGTACCGGGCAAGCAGCTTCCCGTCCCGTCGCGCGAGCGCGTCCAGCCGCTCCATCCCCTGGAGGAAGTCTTTGACATCGCGAGACTCGAGGAGCACGCGGAAGTACCCGAACCTCCCGAAGCGGTGCAGCACTCTGGCCCGCGCGAGGAGGGCGCGCGACAGCCGCTGCGAGACCTCGCCGGAGACCGCGCGCAGGGCGCGGGTCGCTTCGAGCTGTCGCGTGAAGTCCCCGCGAGTCGCCGCGACGAGCTCCGCCTCGTTCTGCGCGATCTCGAGCTTCAGGTCAAGGCGCTTCAACTCTTCCGACAGCGTCGCCACGTTCTTCTCGCTCTCGGAGAGCTTCGACTTGAGCGCGGAGATGCGCGAACGCATCTTCGCGAGATCGGAGGTGCGTTGTTGGTCAGCGGATGGCGTCTGAGCGGCAAGGGTGGCGGGCAGGAGCAGGCCTACCGTAAGCAGCAAATTGAGAATTGCGAATTGTGAATTGCGAATACGGGGAAAAGAACAACCGGTGCTCAACTCACAACTCACAATTCACAATTCACAATTCACAACTTCTCGATCACCAGAGGGACCTTCCCGCGGCATCCGCTGGCGCCGGAGCGCCGATCAAGGCCCGGATCGACGCCGTCACGTCCGCGATGCCGGGAGCCTGCGCCGCCCGGAAGGGCCTCGAAGTGAATAAGATCCCTTTCACGAACTCCGGATCGAGCGAGCAATGGTCGCCACTCCACACGTCGCGATTGTCCTCGAAGACGGTGTCGGTCGGGACTCCGAGAGACGCCTGCCAGGAGACCCGGTAGCCGGGGCGGTTCGTCACGATCAGGTCCGGGATCAGGCGCGGGTCAAAACGCCGGTAAACCTGCTCGCGTTTGAAGACGCGGGAGACAGCGCGTTCGCCGTTGCCGGGGTCCGTCAGCCGGGTCAGCCTCGCGACGAGCTCGTCGCGCAGCGCCTCGTAGGACGCCCCGGGCGGGACAATGCCGTCTTTCTCGCGTCCCTTCAGGTTCACGTACACGTCACCCAACCCCATCGCGTAGGCGCGCGACTTGCTCCAGTCCACCGATTCCCAGAATCTGCCCTTCGAGAAGAGGGCCTCCAGGTTCTGGCGCCGCGCCCCGCCCGTCAGGACCAGGTAACCGTTTTCGACGAGCCACGAGTTGTAGTTGACCGACCGGCGCCAGGTCGCGAAACCGTGGTCGGAAAGGACGATCAGCGCGTCGTCCGGCGACAGGGCGCGCGCGGTCTCGCCCACGATCGCATCCATCGTCTCGTAGGACTTTTCGACGGCGTCGCCATACCGTTTCGCGAGCGTGGCGTCGTAGGCGGGATGCTGTGGATCGCGGAACCTCCAGAAGACGTGCGCGACGCGGTCGGGAAACTCGAAGTAGTGCACGAGGAGCCGCTGCCTCTCTCTCAGCAGCGCGGCGAGCATTCGCCGCTCCTGCGCCGCGGTCGAGGCGACATCCTCGAGAAACTCGTCCTCGGGAAGCGTCCCCGCCTGGATCGACCACGTGTCGATCGCCCATCCCATCGTCTTGAAGCGGCCGAAACGGTTCGCAAGCTCCCGCGCGAAGCCCGCGGGCGAGGAGAGCGCGAATCCGGGCGGCAGCCGCGCCGGATCGAATTGAATCGGAGAGAGATAGAGCGCGATCTCCGGCGAGACCCTCTCCAGGAGGAAGCGGCCATAGCCGTGCAGCGCGATGACCGGGTTGACCCGGAATTCCAGGGAGACCCAGTCGCTCCATTGCCCGGGCGCGAGCTCCCGCTTCTCGCTCCCCGCCTCGATCGTCAGCCGGCCGCGGGACGGGGAGACCGCGAGCGTCATCGGGAGGTCGATCGTTCCGTCGCGGCCGAATGGCCGGCCCGGAGGACCGGCGATCCGCGTGACCTGGCGGCCGGTGTTGGATTCAAGACGCACGAGATCGATGGAGAACTCGTTGCCCTCGCGCGCGGTGAAGAAGGGGTCGGAGGTGTAATAGGCGGGCTTTCCGATGCGGCCGGAGATGTCGGGGACGCCCAGCCCCGAGAGCAACCTCCCATCCGGAAAAGACTCGGGCGGAAAGGTCACGGGCATCCGGATGACGGTTGCCGGCCGTCCCCCCGCCTCGCTCCAGAACGTTTTTCCGAGGCGGTTGTTGCGGACTCCCGGCCGCGTGGGAGGCACCCAGGCTCTGACGCCGGTGAACACGGCGGCCCCCGCGGCGACGCCGAGGAACCCGAGAACGATCGGGGCCGCGACGCGCCGCCGCATGAGAAGAAAGACCGCGGCCCCCGCGGCGAAGAAAACGAGAGCGGCTGCCGCCGCGAAAACGGCCGGGTTCGCCCGTCCGAAGAGCAGCTTCTCCGACGTCTCCTCCGCCACGGCGAACGTTGGGACGAGATCGGAAGGATTCCGCTTCAGGAAATCGAAGATCTCGTGGCCCCCCGGATCGAGGCCCGTCGAGAACGTCGCCCACGACACGGGAGTCTGCGCGGGCACTGTCGGGAGAAGCGGCGAGTAGCCGCCGCGCGCCTTCAACGCGGCCAGGTTCGGCAGTCGTCCGGACGCGAGCATCTGTTCGATGACCTGGGAATCCACGCCGTCGAACCCGAGCACCACGACGCGGGCCGGCTTCGCCGGATCGGCCGGAAGGGGCGCCGAAAGAGCGAAGAACAGCGCCGCGGCCGCGACCGTGAGGATTCTCATGGGTGCACCCTCAAGTTTACAGGCGGCGGGCCCGGTAGTACTCCGGGCCCCCGGTCTAGAATCGCGGCGTGACCGCGCGCACGGAGGAATTGTCGTCGCTCCTCCAGCGGATCGAGGACCCGGAGATCCGGTCCCTCTTCACGCCGGAGTTCATCCTCTGCTGCGAGGAGTTCGATCGCTTCACGACGGACATGGTCCTGCGGCTGGTGCGGGAGCTGGAGCTCGACCTGCCGCTGGCGCGCGGAGCGACGGCGTCCGGGCTTGTCGAGAGAATGGGGTTCGCGCCCCGGGCCGAGATTCCGCTCGGCTGGTTCTTGCGCAAGCTCGCGGCGGGCGGGTACCTGGATTCTGAGGACGTCGCAGGTGTGGCCCGGTACCGCGCGCGGGGACCCCTGCCTCCGGGCGACCCGGACCGGGCGGAGGCGCGAGCCCGTGCCATCGACCCGCGATCGATGCCGCCTTTCGCCGTCGTGCGTGCGATGGTGGAGCACGTGCCCGAGTTCCTGCGTGGAGAGAAGACCGGCGAGGAGATCCTCTTCTCTCCCGCAAGGCTCCCCCTCTGGTTCGATTACTTCTCCAACGACAACCTGCTCTACCAGATCAACAACCGGCTGGGCGCGGAAGCGGTCGTCCGTGCCCTGCCGCACAACAGGCCGGCGACCGTCGTCGAGATCGGCGGCGGATCGGGCTCGGCGGCGCTCGCCGTCGCCGAGAGGCTCTCGCGCGACGCCCGGCTTTCCCGGATTGGCCGGTACGTCTTCACCGAGATCGTGCCGACATTCCTGCGGCGCGCCGAGCGGACGCTCAAGGCCCGCTACCCCGGTCTTCCCCTCGAGTGCGTGAGGCTCGACATGGACAGGGGTTTCGTCGAACAGGGCGTCGCCCCGGCCATCGCCGACGTTGTCTACGCCGTCAACACCGTCCACATCGCCCGGGACCTCGACGTTACACTCCGCCGCATCCGCGAGACCCTGGCGCCGGGAGGCGCGGTCGTCTTCTCCGAATGCGTGCGGCCCTTCCCCGGCCAGCCGATCTACGTCGAGTTCGTCTTCAACTTCCTCGAGAACTTCACCGGCGTCGCGACCGACGCCGCGACGCGCCCCAATCACGGCTTCCTGACTCCGGACAACTGGAGAAAGGCCTTCGAGAAGGCCGGCTTCGAAAAGCCCGAAATCCTGCCCGACGTCGAAGAGCTCGCGCGCCACTACGACTCTTTCTTCGTGGCAGCGGTCACCGCACGAAGGCCGCGCTGAAACGCGGCCTTCGTAGTTAGCCGGAAGGCGCATCCTTCCGGCTCGGGTCGTCCCAGAAGGGGTAGAAGCAGTACCACTGCTCCGGGTAAGCCTTGATGTATCGCTCGAGGACGGCGACGTAGCGCGCGATGTTTCGATGGAGCGCGGCGTCACGGTCGCCGGTCTCATCGATTGAGAGCGGCTCCTCGATGACGGCGCGGTACCGGCCGCCGGGGACGCGAACGATGAAGGCGGGCAGGACGACAGCCCCGGTGGTCATCGCGACGCGGAACGGGCCTCGCGGGAAATAGGCTTCGCGTCCGAAGAACGGCGCGGCGATCCCGGTGTTGTCGAAATCCCGATCTCCCTGCATCGCCACGATCCCGTTGCGGTCGAGAACGCGAAGGACGGCGAGCGTCGGCAGGAAGGTCCTGTCCACCGGGATCTCGGTCACGCCGGCCCGCGCATGCACTCGCCGGCGCACCCGCTCGACCCCCGAAAACAGGTCCGGCACGAGCACGACGTGGATCGGTTGCTTGACCTCCGCGAGCATCAGCCCGCCGATCTCCCAGTTTCCCAGGTGCGCGGTGAGCAGCACGACGCCTCTCCCCTTGAGGCGTCCTTCGACCAGCCGCGAGAACCCGACCACGCTTTCCACCAGGAGGGCGGACTCTTCCGGCGGACGCGCCGCGAAGTGCAGGAAGTCGAGCCATGCGGAGGCATGCCCGCGCACCATCTCGTGAGCCGCGCGCCGGACCGGCTCCGACTCTACCGGCTCGCCGAGAATGACGGACAGGTTTGCCCGGATGGCCTTGATGTACTTCGGCCGGAGCCGAAAGTAGGCTCCCCCGATTCCCCGCGCGATGGGATAGGAAATCCGTCGCGGCACGCTTCGGGCAAACAGCAACGACCCCGGGAACCAGACATGCGACGTGGCGGAAGCCAGCGCCCGCACCACCCGGTTGCGCGTCGCCATCTTTTCCTGCACTCGGCTATCGTAGCTAGGCTTTGCCGCGAAGCAACCGGAGAAGGGCCTTTTCGGCCTGGTGAAGACGCGGGGAGCGCCGGGCCACCACCTCCTGCACGGTCTTGAAGCAGTGGTCGATGACTCGTCCTTTTTCATAGCCGCGGAGCACCAGGGGGGAAATGTAGGAGGCGCGGCAGATCGCGGGCGTGTTGCCGAGCATTCCCGCGGTTTCCTGGATCGCCCGGACGATCTTCGACTTCCGCGAGGTGTCGACCTGCTCGGGGTCCGCTTCGACGCGCGCCAGCGAGCATGCGCAGAGGAGGGTTCCCGCCCAGGTGCGAAAATCCTTGGCCGAGAAGGCCTCCCCCATCGTCTCCTTGATGTACTCGTTGACGTGGCGGCGGCGGATGTCCACCCAGGCTTCCCCCTCGTGCTTGTACTTGAAGACGTATCCGGGGCCTTTCACGAGCTCTCCGACGATGCGCGCCACACGGCGGTCGCGGATCTCCCGTTGCTGGCGCTTGCCGGACTTGCCGGGAAAATCGAAGCTCACGAGGTTTCCGGACACGGTCACGTGCCGGCGGCGCAGCGTCGCGAGGCCATAGCTTCCGTGCTCCTCGGCGTAGACCTCGCTTCCTCCCCTCATGAAGCAGTCCGACAGAACCTTCACCGCGCAGGCGAGCACCTTTTCACGGGGGAGCCCGGGCAGCGCGAGGTCCTGCGCGATTCTCGCGCGCATCTTCGGCAGGGCGTCGGCGAAACGGAGCAGCCGCTTGTACTTGGTCTTCTCCCCGCGGGCCGACCGGGCCGGATGATAGAGGTACTGCCAGCGCCCCGCCGCGTCTTTTCCGATCGCCTGCACGGCGCCGCGCGGGGACCGATGGACCGCGGCATCGCGCCAGGCGGGGGGAATCTTCAGTGCCTCGATGCGCTTCCTGTCCGCCGCCGTGACCGTCCCTCCTCCGGCGCGCACATACCGGAAGCCGCTTTCCTTGCCGCCGAGGCGCCGGATCCCCGTCATGTGGATACGCTCCACGAGAGTCATTGAAATCACCTCATCCCGCGGCCGAATGCAAGAGGCCGGCCGCGATGCCAGGAGACATCGTGAGCTACTATTCCTTGCGTGCGATCGCTCGCCGATTCCCGGGCGCCTGCGGCAGCTCCTCCCGCCGCTCTCCGCGCCTTCCCGGCGAATACTGACACCAGCAGCCGCTCTTGAAACGGGCTCTTCCGGTCCTCTTCCCCTACGCGGTCTTCGCGTTTCTCGCGTTGGTCTCCTGGAGCCGATGGATAGAGCCTTACGTGGATTCCGGCCGGGAGCTCATGGTCCCGTGGCGGCTTTCCCGGGGCGAGGCGCTGTACCGGGATGTGCGCTTCTACTACGGCCCGCTCGCGCCGCTGCTCGCGGCCGGCGCCGAGACCCTCGCCGGACGTTCGTTGCCGGCACGGATCGCTCTGGCAGCCGCGATCGCGCTGGCACACATCGAAGCCTTGCGTCGCCTGGCCGCCCGGTTTCTCTCCCCGGGCCTGGCCGGCCTCGCCGCGGCGCTCTCCGTCGCGCTGTTCTTCTTTCTCAGGCCAGGCGGCTGTCATCTTTTCCCTTACAGCCTGGACACGTCAATTGCCGTAACCGCGGCCGCCTGGACCCTGGTGCTCATCGGAGGACCACGGCCCGGACCGCCCTGGCTCATCGCGACCAGCCTGCTCGCCGCTCTCCTCGCCCGCCCGGAGACAGGGCTTGCCGCCTCCGCCGCCGCGCTGCTGCCGGCGCTCGGTCCCGCGCCTCGTCCGGACCGCCGGCAGCGGTTCTTCTCGGTTGCGGCGCCAATCGGCATCGCTGCCGCCGTCTACGCGTTGTTTTCGGCGGGGACCCCTCTCGCGACGCTGCGGCAGGAAGGATGGCTGGCCTTCTTCTCCGTTCCGTCGGAGTTCCGGCGCGTCTACTCGAGCTTCTCCGGACTGGACCGGCCCGCGTTGCGCCTCGCCGAGCTCGCGCTCGCGCTCATCGTCCTGGCTCTCGCGGCGGCCTGGCTCGGCATTGTATCCATCCTCGCCACCCGCGGCGGGAGTGTTCCGCGCAGGCGGCTGGCCCTCTCCGCGGGCTTGACGGTCCTGGCCGCCATTTCGGCGGTCTGCCTGTGGCCCCCACCGGAAATGGCGGAGCGACTTTCGCTCTTCCCGCCCCTGATCCGCCCGTTGCCACTCCTGGTCGTCATCGGGGGTCTCTGGCGGCTGCTCGAAAGGGTCCGGGGACGCACGGATGACGGGATCTTCGGCCCCGTCCCGGACGAAGTGCTTTTCCTCTCGGTCGTTTTCGCCGGACGGCTGATTCTGGCCGCCGGCTACGTCGGACCCTACTCGGCCTTCTATCTCCCGCTGGCGGCTCTCGTGGCGCTGACCGCGCTCGCGCGCTCTGCGGATCGTGCGGCCCGGTCGAACGGTCTGGCAAGTCTGCCCGGGCTCGTGACAGGTACTCTCGTCATTTTCCTCGCCTTCCGTGTCGCGACGCTCGCCGCGAACTTTCGACAACCCGGCTGGTCGAAGGTCGAGACGCCGGCTGGTTCGCTCTTTCTACTGCAGCCCTACGCCGACACATCCCGGCTGGCTCTGGCCGAGCTCGCGCGCCGGACTCCGCCCGGAGGAACGGCGGCCGGTTTCCCCGAAATCGGTTTCTTGCAGTACGTCCTCGGCCGCTCAAACCCGCTCCCGCAGGATCAGTTCTTCCCGGGCCACCTCGACGCGGCGGCGGAGCAGGATGCGATCCGCCGCATCGCGCGGCGCCCTCCCCACGCATTCGTCTACGTCAACGTCCTGACCGTCGGACACGGCGCCGTCGCCTTCGGATCGGACTACCTCGCTCCTCTGGATGCGGCCGTCCGAAGTCTGTCGCATCCCATCGCCTCGTTCGGCCCCGGGGCGCGGCCCGGCGAGCGAATCGGCGACCCGGGCTTCTTCATAGAGGTGCGGGCGCCCAACCGTCCATGAGGCTCGACCTGGCCGTCTCCCGCGTCCTTTCCCTCCCGCGCCGGGCGGCGCGCGAGGCGGTGCGCGCGGGCCGAATCGAAGTGGACGGCGTGATGGCGGACGAGCCGGGCCGCGATATCCCGGAGAGCGCGAAGATCACTTTTCATCCGAGCCGTCCCGCGCGCTACCGCGTACGGACGCGCCTCTCCATTCTCGCGGAGGATGACGACTTTCTAATCGTGGACAAGCCCGCCGGGCTCCTTTCCGTCCCGACGGCCGAGCACGAGAAGGACACCCTCCTGGCGAGAACCCTCGACTACCTCCACCACCGCTTCGGACGCCGCCCGGCCGCCTTCGTCGTCCACCGCCTCGACAAGGACACCTCCGGCAGCATCGTCTTCGCGCGCAACCGGCCCGCCCTGCGTTTCCTGCAGGACCTTTTCAGAAGCCACGCGATCGAGCGCGAGTACCTGGCGCTTGTTGAGGGGACCGTCCCGGATTCGGGCACGTTTTCGGCCGACCTCGTGGCAGACCGGGGGTCCACCCGGCGGGGCGTCGCCCGGCCGGGCGAGCGGGGGAAGTGGGCCGTCACCCGATACCGCGCGATCGAAAGGCTGGCGGGAGCGACCCTCGTGTCCGTCGAGCTCGAGACGGGCCGGACGCACCAGATCCGCGTTCATTTCGCGGCGGGGGGCCATGCCGTGTTGGGCGATCGGGTTTATAGAAATAGTCGAGAGTCGGGAGTCGAGAGTCGAGAGTCGAAGACCCCTGAGATACCGCGGCAAATGCTTCACGCGCGCCGACTCGGATTTCCTCACCCGAGGACGGGGAAGCCGGTCAGGGCGGAAGCGCCGCTTCCCGAGGATTTCGTTGCCGTGCTCGAGGAGCTGCGAAGAAGGTCGAAGGTCAAAGGCCAAGGGTCTAAGGTCGAAGACAAGAAAAAAGCGCCCCGGGTTGCCCCGGGGCGCTCCCGAAACTCTCGACTCTAGACTCTCGACTCTCGACTCTCGACTCTCCTAGGCCAGCACGATCACAACGACCCGACGGTTCTTCGCGCGACCGTCCCTGGTCTTGTTGGAATCGACGGGCTCATCTTTTCCGTAGGAGATCGTGGACATCCGGTTCAAGGCGATCCCCTGCTTGCTCAGGTACCGGCGGACCGCTTCCGCGCGTTCCTCGCCGAGCTTGTAGTTATAGAGGGTCTCCCCCGTCGCGTCGGTGTGCCCCTGGATCTCGAGATAGACGTTCTTGTTCTCGCCCTTCAACCTCTCGGCGAATTCCTTCAACTTGTCTTCCGCTTCCTTGGACAGCTCGTGCCGGTTGACCGGGAACTTCACCGCGTCGTCGGAAAGGACCAGGGAATAGACGAACTTGCCTTCGGCGAGCTTGCCGGCCGCCTCGGCCCTCTCGAGCGCCTCACGAGTCGTCTTGTCGAGCTCCGCGATCTTCGTGTCATGTTCCCGGACCTTGCTCTGCGTCGCCTCGACCTGCGACTCCACTTCGTTGATCCGCTTCTCCGACGTTGCGCTGCTTTTAGAAACCTCCTCGCTCACATAGCGCTTGGAAGCGCACGCCGTGAGCCCGAAGATGCCTAGAAGAAGCGCCGCGCCCATCAGACCCCGTTGGTACCACCTTCGGTTCCCCATGAAAACCTCCTTCTCAGGTTGCTAATGTGCCGCCGACGCGGCCGGGGCCGAGCCCCGGTAACCCCGGCGGGTCCGTACTTCCCATGTCCCCGGCTTCAGAACGGAAACCACCAGAACTCGGTATTTTAACTCACCCTGCCCGGACGGTGTAAAACCAAGCAAGTACTGCTTCCGGACCTCCGCCCCGATCTTCTCGGCGGTAGGTCCCAGGTCCTCGTCACCTCCCTGCAGGAACATCTTCCCTCCGCTCGATGCCGCCAGCATTCTCAGGTTGTCCACGGACAGCTGGCTGCGTTCCTCGTCGGTCAGGCGGTCGAAAGATGCGTTCTTCATGCCGACTGCATAGACCGGTATTGAAACCTGTTGCAAGATCTCGGCCATCTCGTCGGCCTTCAGCCGGCTCGCGTTGTCCACGCCGTCGGTAAACAGAATGATCGCCCGCTTTCCGTTCTTTCCCGCGAGCATCTTGGAGGGCGTGGCGGCGACCGCGTCGAAGAGGGCCGTCTTCCCCCCCGCTTCGAGCTCCCCGAGGGCCGCGAGGAGCCGGGTGGGATCGCGGGAGAACTCCGCCATCGGGGCGACCTCGTCTTCGGCGAAAGCGAACAGGGCGAAGTCGTCACCGGGCCGGTGCTGGGCAACGATGCGGCGCACCGCCGCCTTGGCGTACTCGAGCTTGCTGGCGAGCTTCATGCTTCCGGACGTGTCGATGAGAAACGCGAACGAGACCGGCGCGCTGTCGTCGTTCTCGAAGGTGTCGAGCTGAACTGGCACGCCCTGGACGCGAAGCTGGAAGTGCTTCTTCTCCAGGTTCTCGACGAAGCGCCCTTTCTTGTCGAGGACGACGACCGGCACGAGGACGTACTCGGAACCGGCGCTCTCGGTATAGGCAGGGAGCTTCTGCTGCTCCTTGTCGCCGGCTTTCACTTGTGCCTGTCCTGCGGCCGCCGCGAGCAGCCATGCCGCTGCGAGGACCCACAACCGGCTCTTCATCTTTCTCCTATAAATGACTCTCCGGCCTGATAATTCCGGCCGTGGACCCTCGCCGGCTCGGAATCGTCGTCGTACGGCCGCTCCTTCCTTCCAACCTGGGATCGATCGCGCGCGCGTGCAAGAACTTCGGAGTGCGCGACTTGCGGCTGGTCGAGCCGGCGGCGGAGACCAACGAGGACTCCCATCGGCTGGCCTCGGGCGCGGGAGACGTTCTCGAGGGGCTGAGGCGCTATTCCTCACTTCCTCTGGCCATCGCCGACTTCGAGGCGGTCGTGGCCACGTCCTCCCTGCGCGGGCGGGGAAAGCATCGCGCGATCTCTCTCGGCGATCTGCCCGGTTTCCTGCAGGAGCTCGGCCGGTCCCGGGTCGCGCTCGTCTTCGGCCCCGAGAAGAGCGGGTTGACGGAAGAAGAGATGTCCCACGCGTCGGTCTTCCTGCGCCTGCCGACGGAGGCCGATTTCCCGACCCTGAACGTGTCCCACGCCGTCGCGGTCACTCTCGCGGCCGCCCGCCTCGCCGGGGCGAACGGCCCGGAGGGAGGCGGTGAGCCCTGGGCCGCCGCGAAGGACATCGAGGGCGCGATCGAGCACTGGGACCGCGCCCTCGACGCGATCGGCTTCTACGACACCGGCCACCACGACCGGACCCTGCGCGACTGGCGCCGGATCGTCGCCGGCCGCCCCCTCGCCGAGCGCGACGTCAAGATCCTGCGAGGCATCGCGAACCGGATAATCGTGTCGCTGACGCGGAAAGAGAAGTGATCAGTTATCGGTAATCAGTTGTCAGTTCTGGGTCGGAAAACTGAAAACTGACAGCTGAAAACTGAGAACTTCCTTCAGATCAGCTCGGCCTCGCTGAAGAAAAACGCGATCTCTTTAGCGGCGTTTTCGGGCGAGTCGCTCCCGTGGATGGCGTTTCTCTCGATGTCGGTGCCATGGAAGCTCCGGATCGTGCCGGCCGCGGCCTTGCGCGAGTCGGTCGCGCCCATCGTCTTGCGCAGGTGCGGCACGGCATCGGCGCGCTCCAGGGCGGCAGTGACGACCGGCCCTTCCGTCATGAAGCGGACGAGACCTTCGTAGAAGGGACGCTCCCGGTGGACCTCGTAGAACGCGCGCGCCTGCTCGACGGAGAGACGCAGTTTCTTGATCCCCGCCAGGCGAAATCCTTCCTTTTCCAGGTGAGCCAGGATCGCGCCCGCCTTTCCCGCGGCGACCGCGTCCGGCTTGATGATGGTGAGAGTTCTCTCCATATCATTAATGGATTGAAGGATTGATCAGATTGAGGGATTTGAGCAACGCGCCAATCTTTCAATCCTTCAATCTTTCAATCTTCAATTCCTCCCGAGAACTTCCTTCATCTTCATCCCGATATCGGCCGGCGAAGCAACAACAGCGATGCCGGCGGCCTCGAGGGCCGTGATCTTGTCGGCGGCCGTCCCGCGCCCCCCCGCGATGATCGCTCCCGCGTGACCCATCCGGCGGCCCGGCGGAGCGGTCTGCCCCGCGATGAAAGCGACGACCGGCTTCTTGAAATTCCCCGCCACGTAGCAGGCGGCCTCTTCCTCGGCCATGCCTCCGATCTCCCCGATCAGAACGACGGCTTCCGTTCCGGGGTCGTCCCGGAACGCCTGGAGGCAATCGATGAAGCTCGTGCCGTTGACCGGATCCCCGCCGATGCCGATGACCGTGGACTGGCCGAGTCCGAGGTGTGTGAGCTGATCCACCGCTTCATACGTCAGCGTCCCCGAGCGGGAAATCACGCCGATCGTGCCGGGGGTGTGGATGCGGCCCGGCATGATCCCGATCTTGCACTCTCCCGGGGTGATGATTCCGGGGCAGTTGGGACCGATCAGTCGAACCGGCCCGCTGGCGGCATTGACCTCCGCCAAAAAGGCTTTGACCCGCACCATGTCGTTGGTCGGAACGCCTTCCGTGATGCAGGCGATCACCGCGACGCGGGCGTCCGCCGCCTCCACGATCGCGTCTGCCGCGAAGGGTGGCGGAACGACGATCATCGACGCATTGGCACCGGTCGTGGCGACCGCCTCAGCGACCGTGTTGAACACGGGGATCCCCTCGTGCGTCGTCCCCCCCTTTCCAGGGGTGACGCCCGCGACGACCCGGGTGCCGTATTCGCGGCAGGCAAGCGTGTGGAACGTCCCTTCGCGGCCCGTCAGCCCCTGGACGAGGAGGCGCGTCTCCTTGCCGACCCAGATGCTCATCGCATCGCCTCGACGGCTTTTACCGCTTTTCTCGCCGCGTCGGCGAGACCGTCGGCCGGAGTGATCTTGAGATTCGATTCGCGCAGGATCTTCTTTGCCAGGTCGACGTTCGTCCCCTCCAGGCGCACGATGACCGGCGTGGCAAGCCCCATCTCCTGCACCGCGGCGACGACCCCCCTGGCGATGATGTCGCAGCGCATGATGCCGCCGAAGATGTTGATGAGGATCGCCTTCACGTTCTTGTCCGAAAGGATGATCCGGAAGGCGTTCTTGACCTGCTCCTCCGTGGCACCGCCGCCGACATCGAGGAAGTTCGCCGGTTCGCCGCCCGCGAGCTTGACCAGGTCCATCGTCGCCATCGCCAGGCCCGCGCCGTTGACCATGCAGCCGACGTTGCCGTCCAGCTTGATGTAGTTCAACCCGAATTTCGAGGCTTCGACCTCGAGCGGGTCTTCCTCCCCGAGGTCTCTCATCTCCTTGATGTCGGCGTGGCGGAAGAGCGCGTTGTCGTCGAAGTTCATCTTCGCGTCGAGCGCCAGGACGCCCCCCTGTTTCGTCACGAGGAGCGGATTGATCTCCGCGAGCGAAGCGTCGGTCTCCACGTACGCGCGGAAGAGGGACTGCATGAAGCCGACGCCCGACTTGAAAGACTCGCCCGCGAGTCCGAGCGCGAAGGCGAGCTTGCGCGCCTGGAAGGGGAACATCCCCAGGCCCGGATCGAGGACCTCGCGCACGATGGCCTTCGGGTCCCTGGCCGCGACCTCCTCGATCTCCATGCCGCCGAACTTCGAGACCATCATCGCGGGAAGGCCCCGGCCGCGGTCGAGCGTGACGCCCAGGTACATTTCCCGATCGATGTCGAGCGCCTCCTCGATCAGGACCTTCCGGACGGCACGGCCCGCCGGGCCCGTCTGCGGCGTCACGAGTGTCATGCCGAGGATCGACTTCGCCAGCGAGTAGGCCTCTTCCGGGTCCTTCGCGAGCTTGACGCCGCCCCCCTTGCCCCGGCCCCCCGCGTGGATCTGCGCCTTCACGACGCAACGTCCGCCCAGCCGGTGCGCGATCTCCCGCGCCTCGGCGGGACTATCGGTGACTTCGCCGCGCGGAACCGCCACGCCGTAGCGAGCGAGGAGAGACTTGGCCTGGTACTCGTGGACCTTCATCAGAGGCGAAGTTATCAGTTTTCAGTGATCAGTGATCAGTGATCAGTTATCAGTCTTCAGTTCCTGCTCGGCCAAACTGACAACTGAAAACTGACAACTGACAACTCTTTCTCAGGTGCCGAGCAGTTTCTTCAAGCCGTGCAGCGTCGTGGCCCGGTACATCTCCGCAATCGCGGTCGTCAGGGGGATCGACTTGGGACAGGCGCGCACACAGTTCTGCGCGTTGCCGCAGTCGTCCAGGCCCCCATCCGCCATCAGGGCCTCCAGGCGCTCCGCGGCGTTCGTGGCTCCCGTCGGGTGCGTGTTGAAGAGGCGGGCCTGGGCAATCGCCGCGGCGCCGATAAAGTTGGAGCGGTCGTTGACTTGCGGGCAGACATCCAGGCAGTTGCCGCAAGTGATGCACTGGGAGAAGTGATACGCGATCTCCCGCTCGGGCTCCGGCATCCGGGGCCCCGGGCCGAGGTCGTAGGTACCGTCGATCGGGACCCAGGCCTTGACCCGCTTCAACGCGTCAAACATCTGCTGCCGGTCCACCGCGAGGTCGCGCAGGACGGGAAACTTGCCGAGGGGCTCCAGCTTGATCGGCTGTTCGAGCGAGTCGATCAGCGCCGTGCAAGCCATGCGCGAGACGCCATTGATCCGCATGGCGCAGGAGCCGCAGACCTCCTCGAGACAGGCACGGTCATAGACGACCGGCGAAGTCGTCTTCCCCTGCCGGGTCTTCGGGCCTTTTTCGATCCGCATGAGGACCGAGATCACGTTCTGCCGCGGCTGGTAGGGAATCTCGTATTCCTCCCAGTAGGGATTCGACGTCGGCGAGTCCTGCCGCTTGACGTGGAGCTCAATCCTTTCAAGCATGGTCAGATCGTAAAGCGTAAAACGTAAGACGTAAAACGTGGCGACGAAAAGAGCCCGGCTTCGTTTGACGTTTCACGTTTCACGGCTCTCAGTACTTCCTCGGCCTGGGCTTGATCAAGGAAGTGTCCACGGCGCGATAAGAAATCCTGGGTCCGTCCGGTGCGTGCTCGGCGATCGTCGTTTTCAGGAAGTTGGCGTCGTCGCGCGGCAGCGCGTTGTCCTCGGCCACGCCCTTCGACAGGTCCCGGACCTTGTAGTGCGAGCCGCGCGACTCTTCGCGCAGGAGCGCTCCGCGAGTCATGACGCGCGCGATCACGAGCATGTTGCGCAGCTGGTTGATGAAGGAGATCTCCCGGTTGCCGTAGGCGCTCTTGTCCGTCAGGCCGATCCGGTTCCAGCGGCCCGACAGCTCCTGGAGCTTCTCCTCCGTCGCCGCGAGCTTGCTGTTCTCGCGGACGACGGTCACGTTGTCGGTCATCCAGTCGCCCATCTCCCCGGCGAGGATGTGCGGGTTCTCCGGCCCGGACATTCCGGCAATGCTCCGGAACTCGTCTTCCCAGCGCTTTTTCGCGGCGGCGAAAGCCGCGTCCGCCGCGGGGAGCTTCCCCGCCTTTTCGCGCGTGTAGCGGACCATCGCGGGGCCGCCGATCTTTCCCCCGTAGAGGCAGGAGACGAGCGAGTTGGCGCCGAGACGGTTGGCGCCATGGATCGAAAAGTCCACCTCGCCACCCGCGTAGAGGCCGGGCACGTTGGTCGCCTGGTTGCGCATCGAGGTCTCGTCGAGCATCCCGCTCTTCTCGTCCCGGTCGAAGTCCACCCAGAGCCCGCCCATCGAGTAGTGCATTCCGGGGAACACCTTCATCGGGACTTCGCGCGGGTCATCGCCCACGAACTTCTCGTAAATCTCGAGGATGCCGCCGAGCTTGACGTCGAGCTCCTTCTTCGGGATGTGGGTCAGGTCCAGATACACCTGCCGCTTGCCGTCCACGCCGTAGCCGGTGAGGCAGACCTGGAAAATCTCGCGCGTGGCGATGTCGCGTGGGACGAGGTTCCCGAGCGAGGGGTATTTCTCCTCGAGGAAATACCAGCGCTCGTTCTCGGGAATCGAACGCGGATCGCGCTTGTCCCCCTGCGTGCGCGGCACCCACATGCGCCCGCCTTCGCCGCGAGCCGATTCGGACATCAGGCGCAGCTTGTCGGAGCCAGGGATCGCCGTCGGGTGCACCTGGATGAACTCGCCGTTGGCGTACCAGGCACCCTCCTGGTATGCGACGGAGGCGGCCGTCCCCGTGTTGATGACGGAGTTGGTGGACCGGCCGAAGACGATGCCGGGGCCGCCTGTGGCGAGCATCACGGCCGCCGCGGGAAAGGCCTCGATCTTCATCGAGTACCAGTCAAGGCCCACGATGCCGCGGCAGTTGCCGTCGGCGTCGCGGACGAGCCCGAGGAACTCCCAGTACTCGTACTTGCGGACCAGGCCGGCCACCTCGTGGCGGCGCACCTGCTCGTCGAGCGCGTAGAGGAGCTGCTGGCCGGTCGTCGCGCCGGCGTATGCCGTCCGGTGGTGCCTGGTGCCGCCGAAACGCCGGAAGTCCAGGAGCCCTTCCGGCGTCCGGTTGAACATCACGCCCATGCGGTCGAGCAGGTTGATGATCCCCGGCGCGGCGTAGCACATTGCCTTGACCGGCGCCTGGTCGGCCAGGAAGTCGCCGCCGTAGATCGTGTCGTCGAAGTGGATGTCGGGAGAATCCCCCTCCCCCTTCGTGTTGACCGCCCCGTTGATGCCGCCCTGGGCGCAGACGGAGTGGCTCCGCTTGACCGGTACGATCGAGAAGAGGTCGACACCCATTCCCATCTCGGCCGCGCGGATGGCGGTCATGAGCCCCGCGAGGCCCCCTCCGACGATGACGATCCGTTCGCCGCTCACCGCCGGGACCCGAAGCCGGAAAACGGAAAACGGAAAACGGAAAACGAGCCGCAACGATCCTCTCCCACCAGCCATCGCACCGTTTCCCGTTTCACGTTTTCCGTTTCCCGCATCTTAGAGGCGGAACGCCTGGATACCCCACACGCCGATGTAGGAGAGGACGAGGAAGACCCCGGCCGAGACGACCAGCATGCGGCGCTGGGCCTTCGGGCCGATCGTCAGGCCCCACACGATCGAAAAGGACCAGATGCCGTTGGCGAGGTGGAAGGTGGCCGAGAGAATGCCGGCGAGGTAGAAGGCGTAGATCCACGGGTTCGCGACCGCGGCCTGGACCTGGCGGAAGAGGTCGAGGCTCTCATGGTCCTGGAGCTGGACCAACCGCGTTGTCCAGAGGTGGAAGAGGATGAACGCGAACACGATGACGCCGGAGACCCGCTGGAAGAAGTACATCCCGTTGCGAACGTAGGGGTTGGAGATCACGTTGGGCTTCGCCGTCGAGGTGATGAAGAGCCCGTAGATGCCGTGGAAGAAGAGCGGCACGGCGATGATCAGGGCTTCCATCGCCATGGCAAACGGAAGCTCCTGGAGCGTACGGGTCATCCTGTTATAGGCGTCGGCTCCCTTCGTCGCCATGTAGTTCTCGTAGAGATGGAAGGCCAGGAAGCCGCCCACAGGAACGATGCCGGAGAGGGAGTGGAGCCGCCGTAACCAGAAGTGGCGTTCGGCGGTCAAAAGCCGGGGACCCTCAGACTTTCAGAATCCCGAAGAGCTCGCGGACGGCCCCCGCGGACTTCTCGAGCGCCGCCTTCTCTTCCGGGGTCAAAGCGATCTCGAGGACCTGCTCGACGCCCCCCTTGCCGAGCTTGACCGGCACGCCGAGGTAGACGTCTTTCAACCCGTATTCCCCCTGCAGATAGGCGGCGCAGGGGAGGATCTTCTTCTTGTCCTTGATGACGGCGTCCACCATCTCGACCACGGCAGAGGCCGGCGCGTACCAGGCGGAAGTCTTGAGGAAGTTGACGATCTCGATCCCGCCGTCCCGCGTCCTCTTGACGATCGCGTTGAGCTTTTCCTTCGACAGGAGCTCGGTCACCGGCACGCCGCCCACCGTCGAGTACCGCGTCAGGGGCACCATCGTATCGCCGTGGCCGCCCAGCACGAACGCCCGGGTGCTCTCGACCGAGACGCCGAGAGCCTCGGCGAGGAACCAGCGCATGCGGGCGGAGTCGAGCACTCCGGCCATCCCGAAGACCCGCTCGCGCGGAAAGCCGGAGACGCGGCGGGCGACCTCGCACATCGCGTCCAGGGGGTTCGAGACGACGATCAGAATCGCCTTGGGAGACTCCGGCACGATCTTGCGGACGACGTCGGAAACGATCCCCTCGTTTGTGGCAACGAGGTCGTCCCGGCTCATCCCGGGCTTGCGTGGCACGCCGGCCGTTATGACGACGACGTCGGACTGCCTCGTCTCTTCGTAGGAGTTCGACCCGATCATCCTCGCGTCAAACCCCTCGACCGGCGCCGACTCCAGCATGTCGAGGGACTTGCCCTGGGGAAGCCCGGGAATGATGTCGACCAGGACGACGTCGGCGATCTCTTTCTCGACGATCCGCTGCGCGACCGTGGCGCCCACGTTGCCGGCGCCGACGACAGTAACTTTCTGTTTCATATGCCCGATTATTATCCGAACATCCGAATGTCAAGTGACGCAAGTGCATCATCCCGGGCCGGGGGGTTTGGTAGGCGCCTTCGGCCGCGGGCATTCGCTTCGCGAGTCCCCTCACCCCAGCCCTCTCCCGCCGGGAGAGGGAGAAGAGTGGCGGCCGAGAGAGATAAAACCGGAGCCAGGCCCGGGGGCTCTTGAAGTCGCAATTCCGCCTCACACCCTCCACGGGCTGCTAAACTCTCGACTATCGACTCTCCATGACCGACCGACCGGCCTACAAGAGCCATCCCCTCTGGGAGGGCGCGATGGCGCTCGCCAGGGATGCCTACGCCCTGGCGGAGCGCGTGAAAGACGCATCCCCCGACACGGCGAGCCGCCTGCGGAAAGCGGCCGTGGCGGTGCCCGCGCACGTCGCGGGAGCCATCTCGGAAGAGCCGGCCAAGCGCCGGGAGCACGTGCTGGCGGCGCGCGGAGCGCTGGCGGAGGTCTCGCGGCAGGCGGGCCGGGCGCCGGGTGAAGACTCGCGGGAGCTGACACGGAGAGCCGAGACCCTCGATCTCTCCGTGCTCTTCGAGTTCGGCTCGACGGAAGCCTTCTCGTGACGCAGGAACGAGGCCCGCGGCCCGCGCTCTTCACCGCGCTCGCCGGCGTCCTCCTGCTCGTCGCGGCCGCGCTATGGCTCCCCCGCTGGTGGGACAACCGGCTTTACCGCCAGACGGAGGCCTTGACCGGCGTCGGGTCCGTGCTCCAGCCCGGTGGTATCACGCAGGCTCGCGGCAAGATCGACTCGGGGAAATCCGCGAATCAGGTGGTCCAAGCCCTCGGGCGCCCGTCCTTCTCCGTAGGCACCGAGGGAAGCTCCACGCACGACATCTGGACTTACTACTACGCCGACGGGACGATGACGATCAACCTGACCGACGGCATCGTCCAGCGCGTCTCGATCGCCTACGGCCCCCCGAATAT
>Ga0209009_1000167_pt1 | contig 26840 bp, 19 predicted proteins | sample BlaSpr_A8_OM3_M2_FD_187979 | JGI IMG/M metagenome (GOLD analysis project Ga0209009, IMG submission 187979) | Forest soil microbial communities from Thunder Bay, Ontario, Canada - Black Spruce, Ontario site 2_A8_OM3_M2 (SPAdes) (version 2) | ecosystem: Environmental > Terrestrial > Soil > Boreal... | reverse complement strand
GCCTCTCGACAACCCTTTTGGCCCAAAAGTGTAACCTATGTCTCCGGTACGATCTGTCACCTATGTCTCCGGGCCGGACCCAAGACTGGCTGGCGGAGGGGGTGGGATTCGAACCCACGAGACCCTTTCAGGCCTAACGGTTTTCAAGACCGTCGGTTTCAACCACTCACCCACCCCTCCGAGCACCATTGAGTTTACCCGGAGCAACCACATGTTCCAAATGGATCGAGTTATAAAGTACAACCCAAGTAGCAATCCCGATAAGCCGGAGCGAATCAGTTCGCCCTCCGGCGTCGGGAGTTTATAGATCTCGTCCTTGCGAATCTTCCATCTTAGGTAATTCAAAGGTGGTCAAGATTTTTGCCTTTGATATGGTGCACGTGAACTCGACGCTTTTTTCGTCAGTTCCGATATTAGGTTCTCCACTGTCGGTCTTCTTCGGAAAAACAAACACGACTCCGGTCATTTTGCCGTCTGGGCTGTGCATAACCTGCGCCTTCACAGGAGCGATCTTTTGTTTTGTCTTTTTCCCCGACAGAAACGCCGAGGCTTGCAATGTCTTCTCATCTGCCGAAGCAAATGGCGTCAAATCGCGGCCGCCCACGAAAATCTGGTATACGTCGGGGACCTTCGCCAATTCTTTTTCCGCATCTTCCGGCTTCATCTGACCTTCCAGAACGGAGCTTCTTACTCCGGCTTCGCGGATCGTTCGCGCTGATACCCACCGCACCACAAAAATAGCCTTACCCGCTGGGGCGTTCCCAGCTCCCGCGCTGCCCTGGCCTGTCTTCAGTGCCATTCCGCCGTCGTCCGACATTTCGTACTTCGGCCCACCGCCTTTCCATGTGGCGTCAATCTCTACGGTTTTGCACCAAGGTGATTCCGCAAAGATTCTCTTGATGTCGTTCGCATCCCACTGTTGATAGGGCTTGGCCTTCCAGGGATCGGAGCTGGCCCATGCCGTGCCCAGCACTAACAGAAACAACGAGGCCCGCATAAATTTCATCGAATTATTGCCCATCCAAGAAGCACTTTTTCGAGATTTCATGAGTCCTCCGGTAGGGTCTGTTATTTCGCGGCGAGTCCTTAAATAACCTCTCCACAAGTCATTACCTTCTTAGTAGATAATAACAAAAACTGGTAGTTCACCGAAACCGCCGCTGTACACCTTCCTGTAGTTTCGTGTAAGTTGAATTGGCCTAACAAGTCGTGGTAAGAGTACCGCACTTCTTTTTTCAAACGTACTGCACCGGAAATCGATGTCTGCTGGAACTACCTCTACATTTCGGAATGCTAGTGCGCCCATCCACTCTAGGATTGATGCTCTAGAAATTCTTCGTCACTTATCCTACAAACATCTTGTGGCTGCGTTGTCGTTAGGTTTCGCCCTACGATTGTTTTTCGTCATCCATTTTCCCTTCACTGCCGGCGACACGAAGTTCTACGACGAACTTGCGCGGAATTTGCTCGATCATAGGGTTTACGGACTCTTTGTTCGCGGCCAATTAACCCCGGTCGATATGCGCATGCCCGGATACCCTCTCTTTCTTTCCGGATTGTATGCGGCATTCGGACGTTCCAGTAAAGCGGTCATGTTTTTCCAGGCATTCATGGATTTGTTGACATGCGTTTTGACTGCCGTGATCGCGGGGTCGATTGCGCCCGCTGCCAGTAAGATTCGTGTATCCACCATAGCTTTGTGGATGGCCGCACTTTGTCCGTTCACAGGAAATTACTGTGCCGCACTCCTTACCGAAGTCCTCGCAACCTTTCTCACAACTCTGGCAGTATTACTTTTCTTGACGTCCTTTAGCCGGCCATCTACAGGCTCCCCGAATGATTCCTCTGCCCACCGGCCCGTGTATTCGCAGGCTGCGTCCTGGCTCCTGACCGGAATAATCGTCGGCCTGGGAACCTTGGTGCGTCCGGAAACCCCTCTTCTCTTGTTAGCGGCCGGGCCGATACTCGCGGTTTGCTGGCGCCAGCGCGCCAACTGGACAAAATTGTTCTTAGCCGTGTCTTGGATGTCAGTCGGCTTAATTCTGCCTTTGCTTCCCTGGGCGGCACGCAATGCCAGGACATTGGGCCGCATCGAATTTCTCGCCCCGCGTTACGCGCAAACGTATGGCGATTTCATACCTCGCGGTTTTTATTCCTGGACCGGCACCTGGATGGTGCGCTTCAAAGATGCTTATCTCGTGACTTGGAAGCTGGGAAAAGAACCAATCCGCATGGAGGATTTGCCCAAAGCCGCATTCGATTCAAGCGTAGAAAGAGCACGTGTGAAACTGCTGCTCGATCAGTACAACAGCGATTTACAGATGTCCCCTCTTCTCGATCGCGAATTCGCTACACTCGCCTACGATCGAAAAACACGTCGGCCAATTAGGGCCTACGTTGAAATTCCGCTCGAGAGAATGTGTGCGATTTGGTTTACCCCGCGCATAGTGTTACTTCCATACTCCGGAAAGTTATGGCCTCCGAAAGAAATGTGGCGAAACGACAGAACGGACTTCGCCACAACAATCGGATTCGGGATCTTAAACTTCATGTATCTCGTCCTCGCGGCGATCGGGGCATGGCATTTTCGCAAGCAGCCTATGGTTGCATTTCTAATAGCTCTGGTTTTGATTCGTACGATTTTTCTAACACAGTTACAGACTGTCGAGCCCCGCTACGTGATCGTCTGTTATCCCGTGATTTTGGCGCTCGGTGCGCTGGCCTGGTCCCAACCTACCCAGCGATCATCGGCACTCGGCGATTAGTGATGGCCCTCTATGATACGATTTATGCGGTGCTTGCAGGTTTGGGTTGTAATCACGGTCGGAGGTCGACGATGCGAAAATCCTGCTCGGTCGCGGTGATATTTATTTTTACAATGGCCGGATTCGGTTTTGGCCTGCTGCATGCCCAAGACGCTTCGCAACCTTCCTCTCAGCAGCTTGCTCAGGAAAAAAGCCAGGCGTCTGATGTGCCCGCCTACCACGCGACTCGTTCAAAAGAGCCCTTGCCCGAAACGCTCGACCCTTCTCAGTTCCCCGATCAGCAAACTAAGAATGTTTATGCGCTGGCGGCGAAAGTCAAGAACGTGCTTTATCAACAACCCTGCTATTGCCATTGTGACAAGGAAATGGGACATACCAGCTTGCTGAGCTGTTACACCGACCGGCACGCCTCTGTTTGCTCGCTATGCCAGAAAGAAGCTGTTCTCGCCTATACAGAAACGCAGAAGGGAAAAACTCCGGCCCAGATTCGCAAAGAGATTATCGACGGGAAATGGAAAGACGTGGATTTGTCGGTATATGAAACGCAGGCGCCTTCGAACTAACAATAGTCTCGCATCTGTTTCGTAGTGAAATAATTCCTGGCTCTCATATAACACTCCCTTGTTGGAGGAACTCAGTGGACAGGATGGGAAGACGGTCCCGACGGCCAATCTTGCGGTGTGAAATCAACTCCCCAAAAATGTGGGCTGGGTGACAGAAACTCAATGCCCACGCGCGTGCCTTTTTCAGATGTATCTCCGAGATATACCACGCGGCACTCTTGCTCTTCCTCTGTTACGGGATTGATCAGCACTAGATCCGCGCCCATTGCAATTTCTTCCTGTAGGTAGAGCAACCCTCCATGGGCATTGATCACAATCGTTTGGCTGTTCTCTCGGAATTTTCGGCCTCGAACGCTCTTTCCCATTGCGCGCACGGGTATACGTGTGAAAACGCGTGAGCTGCGGCGTTGCGCGCTGGTTTGGCCATTCACTTGTGTCTCAGCCATGTCTGTTTGATATCGTGCATGCCGGACGACTCAGAGTCAACCACGCTCGCTATATAGAGTGCCCAATAACGCAGTCAGGCTAAAAAGCTTGCTGAAATATAGGAAGGTTCTCCGATAGAATGACGAGTCCGTACCCTGAAATGCAGCCAATTGACGGTGAGCAGCGGTTCGCGGCGTCAGGAGCGTGAATGAAATTGATCGATTACATTGACTCGCGTCGCGAGCAGAATCTGACGGAGCTGAAGGAATTTCTTCGGATCCCCAGTGTAAGTACCAAAAGCGAACATAAGCCAGACATCGAGCGCGCGGCGCAGTGGGTAGCAGAGAAATTGCGCGCCGCCGGCTTGGAAAATATTGAAATCGCGCAGACCAAGATGCATCCGTTAGTGTACGGAGAATCCCTGCACGCGCCTGGAAAGCCCACCATCCTCTTTTATGGACATTATGACGTGCAGCCCGCGGAACCTTTGGATTTGTGGACCAGTCCAGCCTTCGAACCCGCCGTCCGGGATGGAAAGCTCTTCGGCCGTGGCACGGCTGACGATAAGGGCCAGGTTCACATTCATTTGAAAGCTCTGGAAGCGCTCAAAAACACGACCGGAAAGCTTCCAATAAACGTGAAAGTAATGATCGAAGGGGAAGAAGAAGTGGGAAGCGTAAGCCTGTGGGATTTCGTGCAGCAGAATCGCGAACGCCTGAAAGCCGACGCTTTGGTGGTCTCTGATACTTCCATGCTGGGTAAAGGTGTGCCGTCGATCACCTATGGTTTGCGCGGACTAAACTACTATCAGATCGAACTCACCGGGCCTGCGCAGGATTTGCATTCAGGAGTTTTTGGCGGCGCGGTGCCAAATCCCATCACCATCCTCGCGGAGATGATTGCGAAACTTCACGATAAGAATTTCCACGTAACGGTTCCTGGCTTCTACGATGACGTTGCTACCGTTTCGCGCAAGGAAAGGAAAGCCCTCAATTCTCTGCCCTGGAGAGAAAAAGATTTCCGAAAAACGGTGGGCGCCCCCGGATTATGCGGTGAAAAAGGATACACCATCGTCGAGCAGCTCTGGATCAGGCCGACGCTCGAGCTAAATGGAATTTGGGGCGGGTATATGGGTGAAGGCGCAAAGACTGTGATTCCTTCCAAAGTTTGGGCTAAGCTCTCCACGCGGCTTGTGCCAAATCAGAATCCAGCCAAAATCGCAAAAGTAGTCGAAAAACATATTCGCAAATTGCTGCCGAAAGAAGTTACCTGCAAGTTCGATCTCCTCAGCACCGGAAAGCCATGGGTAGCCCCGTATTCGCATCCGATTTTTCAGAAGGCCATTCACTCTCTGGAGACCGGCTTCGGGAAGAAAGCCGTGTTTATTCGAGAAGGTGGTTCCATTCCGTTCGTGACTCAAATGCACGATACCTTCAAGGTTCCCTGCGTACTCCTGGGCTTTGGATTGCCGGACGAAAACGCTCACGCGCCCGACGAACACATCGCGCTTGAAAATTATTTTGGCGGAATCAAGGCCGTCGCGCTTTTTTATAACGAACTCGCCTCGTAATAAAACTTATATGTAATAACGCGTATCGAGGAAAGGCCCATTTTTCGGGCTTTTTTTAAGGATTTCCTTGCGTTCCGTGAACAGTGCAGCTATAGTCCGCAAGGCATCCCGAACCCCGGGGCCACACAGAAATTACAATGAGGAGGAAAACGTAACTCGATGGCAAATCCGCTGAGCAAGTCTAAAATCATTGCACACATGGCTGAAAAGGTCAGCACTCCTGAAAAGCCGGTGTCCAAAAAGCAGGTCGCGTCTTTCTTCGACGAATTCTTCAAGCTGGCCGTAAAGGAAACAAAGGGAGCGGGCAAATTCGTAATTCCAGGGCTCGGCCGCTCGGTAAAGGCACATCGTAAGGCGCGTATGGGTCGCAACCCGGCAACCGGCGAGGCTATCAAGATCAAGGCCAAGACCGTCGTACGTTTGCGCGCTGCGAAAGCTTTTAAAGACGCCGTACTGAAGTAGTTTCCTTCGGCGCAGAGATTCGCGGCAAAACCCCCAGGCATCCCCGTCCATGACATTCGACGGAGGTTTGGGGGTTTTGTCTTTTCATTCGCGCTCCATCAATAATCAGAAGTTGGATGCAGTAAACGTAATGACCATCACCTCTCAACAGCGCAACGACTAGATGACCTATGGCTGAATATTCAGGCCTGCTAACCGATCTCTATGAATTGACGATGGCGGCGGGATATTTGCAAACCCGCTTTGACGCCAAGGCTACGTTCGAACTTTTTGTCCGTCATCTTCCTCCCAAGAGAAATTTTCTGGTAGCCGCTGGACTCGAACAGGCATTGGACTTTCTGGAACACGTTCATTTTACGGCCGACGAGATTTCTTTCCTCCGCAAGCATCCCGTGTTTTGTAATATCCGCGACGAATTTTTCGACTATCTCGCGACATTTCGTTTCACTGGCGATGTCTGGGCTATGCCGGAAGGAAGTCTGGCATTCCCTGGCGAGCCGCTCCTGCGCGTGGTAGCCCCGATCATTGAAGGCCAGATCATGGAAACTTATCTGCTGGCCACGCTGAGTTATCAAACCATGATCGCGAGCAAGGCAGCGCGGGTTGTCACCGCGGCGCAGGGCCGACAGGTCGTCGAATTTGGGGCCAGACGTGCACACGGCAGCCAGGCCAGCCTCCTCGCCGCTCGTGCCGCTGCCATCGGAGGATGTGAAGGTACCTCCAATGTTCTCGCAGGTCAGCAATTCGGCATGAACACGTATGGAACTCAGGCGCATTCCTGGGTGATGGCTCACGAAAATGAAAGAGAAGCCTTCGCTCACTTCCTTGACGCTTTCCCCGGACACTCCGTTCTTCTTCTGGATACATACGATGTCCGCACTGCTCTGAAGACAATCCTCAAAATGGGACGCAAGCCCGCCGGTGTTCGATTGGATAGCGGTGACCTGGCGAAAGACAGCCGTTGGGCACGCCATGAACTCGATCGCGTGGGATGGAAGGACGTCAAGATATTTGCGTCCGGCGATTTGGACGAATACAGGATCAAGAAGTTGATAGCCCAAGGAGCAGTGATCGATGCTTTCGGCGTTGGCACTTCGCTGGCCACGCCCGGTGACGCCCCGCATTTGAACTTAATCTACAAACTTGTAGAAGTGGAGCGCGCGGGAGAGGTTCACGAGGCGGCAAAATTGAGCGCAGCAAAAGTTACCTATCCCGGGCGCAAACAGGTGCTGCGGTATTCAAATAGCAAAGGGCAGTACATCGGCGATAAAATTATATTGGAGGGCGAACCATCCAATGGCAGCGAGCCCATGCTGAGCAAAGTGATGCGTGGTGGCCGACGTTCCACACCGGCGGAGTCGATTAGCGTCTTGAAGGGCCGCTGCATAAACAGTTTGGCCCGGCTTCCCCAGAGCTTTCTGCAAATTAATCGATCTGCAGTTTATCCCGTGCGCTACAGCCAGCGGCTAAAAACGATGCTGGAACGAGTGCGACGACGAGTTCGTCGCTCCACGATAAAATAGGTTCGTTGCTCGGATTGAAGACCTATGCAAAAAAACGGAATCGTCTTATGGGAAGTGGACACCCAGCAGGATTTCATGCTGCCAGGAGGAAAGCTCTACGTTCCTGGTGCGGAAAAAATAATTCCGAACATTGACCGCTTGGTAGGGTTGGCTCGCTCCGGGCAAGCCCTGCTTGTTTCCGACACTTGCGAGCATTCCCCGGATGATCCGGAATTTAAGACCTTCGCTCCCCACTGCATTCGTGGCACACCAGGGTCGCGCGTCGTTCGGGAAGGACTTGCGCAAACGATTTATACCGTTCCGAATGATCCGAACGCGAAATTGCCTGACTCCATTTTTGAGAATCAGCAAATCAACTTGGAGAAGCAAACCCTCGATGTTTTCGATAATCCTCATGCCGAAACCATCGTGAATCGACTGGGTAAAGATTCCGAATATATGGTCTTCGGCGTAGTCACCGAATACTGCGTTCGCCTAGCCGCCAAAGGTCTGCTCGATAGAGGCTGCAAAGTATCGGTCATCAAGGATGCAATCGAAACCCTGAACGCAGCGGAAGGGCAGCGCACGCTCGAAGAACTTAAATCCCTGGGCGCAAAGTTTATTTCTACCGACGAAGCGGTTTCAGCAGTCGCTGGAAAGTCCGCGCATTGAGTTCCAACTGCGAGCCATAAAATGTCACGCGATCGATTGCAACATGCCTGGGAACTTCTTCAACAAGCCTATCAGTCACAGATGCAAGGCGACTATGATCAGGCCATCGAACTCTATACGGAATCCTTGAATATCTTTCCGACTGCGGAAGCTCATACATTTCTCGGCTGGACCTACCACTTTCAGGGCAAAGTAAATGAAGCTATTGCAGAGTGCAAACGTGCCATCGAGGTGGATCCCGGATTCGGCAATCCGTACAACGACATAGGGTCTTACTTGATCGAGCTAGGACGTTTCGATGAAGCGATCCCTTGGTTGGAGCAAGCCATTGCCGCCCCTCGTTACGACCCGCGCCACTACCCGCACTTCAACCTCGGTCGCGTCTACTACGCCAAAGGGATGATCACAAAAGCTCGCGAATACTTTCAGGAAGCGCTGCGCATCGAGCCGCAGTACACCCTCGCGCGGCAAGCCATCGAAAATATCCGTCGCATGGTCAACTAAACCGATTGAGCCGGAGCCTTGCTCGGTTTAAAAATTCTGTCGTACAGCCAGGTGAGACCTGCGGTAAGAACTCCCACCGCCGATATAATCCACCACATTTGCTGCGGCCTGTGTATCACTTCACCATAATAGTGCACCAAGTATCCGCCCAACGGCCCCGCGATAAAATATCCAATGGCAACAGGCAGAAACGCGTAACCCATATAAAGCCCTTGTTGTCCCGACGGCGCCAGACGCGAAACATATTCGTAGTATCGAGAAGCCTGCGTAATCTCGCCGATGGCTACGCCCACCAATGTCGCAACCAACATTGGAATAGTCGGGTGAAACGCCAGGAGCATCCACGAAAGCCCTGTAATCAGGAAGCCCAACGCCATGGCTTTGACCGCCGGCATTTTGCGCGTCAGATATGCCGCCAGAATTTGAAAGCAAATTACGATGATCGGATCCACCGACAAAATCAAATCCACATTTGCCTTCGGATCCACATAGCCGCGAATGAAGAGTGGAACAGAAACGTATTGTTGCCAGAACACGATGTAAAAACCGGATGAGATCAGAAGAAAAAGCACGAATCTCAGGTTGCTCAGCACAACAAACATGTTCCCCAGAGCCGTGAAGACGTTGGCGACTTTCGCTTCTCCTGAACGTCCTGGCTCACGATAAAAAAACAACGTAGTCCAAAACATCAGGAAAACGCTCAGAGCGGCCACGCGAAACACACTTTCAATTCCCCATCCCAACTGTTTCCGGACCAGCCACGCAACAATGGGCCCCAGCGCCCCGCCAATGTTCACCAACGTATAGTAAATGGAATAACCCAACGACCGTACATTTTCGCTGGATGCCCGCGCCGTCGTCCCAGCTACGCACGGCTTCACCACCCCGGGTCCCAAAGCTGGAATCATCAGTATCGCGAGCACCAGCCATTTATCTCCCATGGCATGACGCACAGATTCCATCCAGGTAGCCGAGAGAGAACCGAGGAGAAAATATCCAACGGTCATCACCAGGTAAGCAAACATCAACGCCCGGCGAAAACCGAAACGGTCCGCCAAGGTTCCGCCAAGAATCGGCAGAAACCATACGACCAGGCCGAATGTACCCACTAGCCATCCGGTGAGTTCACTCGAAAAGTGCAACTGCTCCCTGAGGTAGATCGCCAAGACGGCGGTGGTCGCGTAGTAGGCAACGCGCTCGAAAATTTCCGTGAAGTTTGCGATCCAAAATGCCGGCTCAAACCCGGACCGTATTTCGCGAACCCGTTGTGTAAAGCTCAACTTTCCTCCGAAGCCGTGCGTCAAGCGTGGTGCATTACGCAACGCTAGACCGGCCGCGATTGTAGCGGAACGACTGCCCATCCGCTCCCGTTTTTTGCCTCACATGATATGTTAAGATTGGTTGTTTGGTCTGAAGCGATTTACGCAAACGATGCCTACCGCAACGATGAAAGCCTTGCGCAAGACGCGCCCCGAGCGAGGCGCACAGCTCGAATCAGTCCCCATTCCTACTCCCGGCCCCACAGAAGTACTTGTACGCGTCAACGCCGCCTCTATCTGTGGCACCGACCTCCACATCTACGGCTGGGACCGCTGGTCCGCCTCGCGCATTCACCCACCCATGACGTTCGGACATGAATTCTGCGGCACCGTGGAAAAAGTCGGCTCAGAAGTAACCTCGATCCATCCCGGCGATTTTGTCAGCGCCGAGATGCACGTGAATTGCGGACACTGCCGCCCCTGCCGAATGGGCCAGCCCCATGTCTGCCAAAATGTAAAGATCATTGGAATCGATGCGGACGGTTGCTTCGCCGAATTCGTACTAATTCCCATACGCAATGTCTGGAAAGTTGATCCTGCGATTCCAAAACACTATGCCGCCATACTCGATCCGCTCGGGAACGCCGTCCACACGGTCCTCGCTGGAGAAATCGCGGCTCTCAATGTGCTTGTCACTGGCGCGGGACCCATCGGGTTGATGGCCATTGCCGTCGCACGCGCTTGTGGCAGCGCAATGATTTTCGCCACCGAGGTGAACGCGCATCGCCGCGAGCTCGCAAAGAAAATGGGTGCCGACGAAGCACTCGACCCCAACCAAGGCGACGTGGTCGCGCGCGTTCTCGAAGCGACGGACGGAGCCGGTGTCGATGTCCTGCTGGAAATGAGCGGACATCCCACCGCAATTCATCAAGGCTTTCAAATGCTGCGGCCCGGCGGACGTGCCTCACTTTTAGGCATTCCGAAAGATCCCGTCACCTTCGATCTCGTAAACGACGTCATCTTTAAAGGCGCCACTGTTCAAGGAATTTACGGCCGCAAAATGTTTGAAACGTGGGTGCAAATGACGGAACTTCTGAAGCACGGAAGACTGAATCTGGAGCCTCTGTTCAGCGAGCAATTACCGCTCGAAAAATTCGCCGATGCGTTTTCGCTCCTGGAGTCAGGCCAAGCTGGCAAAATTCTCTTCTATCCCAACGGTTCTCCGAAATAGCTCAACCGTCCAGTCGAAACAGTTAGTCCTAGCACATTTTTTCGAGTAACATTTTCCCCCGCGCCAATCCTCAAATTTGCGCTTACAATAAGTCCTCGTTATCACCCATCATTGATTAAATTGTCGGAGAACTCATGAGCACTACAACCACGCGCCCTCAACTTAAGTATTTACACGATGCTCTCGAAGACTTGAAAGCTAAACATCTCTATTTCCATCTCAAGATTCTAGAAGGTGAGCAAAAACCGGTCGCAAATTTCGACGGCAAGGAAGTAATCAATCTCAGCTCGAATAACTACCTGGGGTTGACTACCCATCCGAAGCTGAAGCGCGCAGCCATCGAAGCTGTCCGGGAATTCGGCGTGGGCTCTGGAGCGGTTCGCACCATTGCCGGAACCATGGAAATGCACATGCGCCTGGAAGAACAAATAGCACGTTTTAAACAAGTGGAAGCCTGCGTCGTTTTTCAATCCGGATTCGCGGCAAACGCAGGGACAGTCTCAGCCATTCTCGGCAAAGAAGACCTAATCATCTCCGACGAACTGAACCACGCCTCCATCATCGATGGCGCGCGCCTGTCAAGGGCCACCATAAAAGTCTTCAAACACAAAGACACCGCCGATGGCGAGCGCATCCTCAAAGAAACAGAAAATTGGAATGGTAAGAAGTTGCTTATTACCGATGGAGTTTTCTCCATGGATGGTGACATCGCAAACCTGCCCGCCCTTTGCGAACTCGCCGAAAAATACAACTGCATCATGATGGTGGACGACGCGCACTCCTCAGGCGTCTTGGGCAGCCGCGGACGCGGCACAATCGATCATCTGGGATGTCACGGGCGCGTCGATATTCAGGTGGGCACTTTAAGCAAAGCCATCGGTTCCATCGGGGGATATGTGTGTGGCTCGCGCGATTTGATCGATTTCCTTTATCAGCGCGCCAGGCCGTTTCTTTTTTCAACGTCACATCCGCCGTCTGTCACTGCCACCTGCCAGGCCGCATTCACCCTGCTCGATTCGGAAGTAGGCGAGCGTCTGATCAAAAAACTCTGGTCCAACACCAAGTTTTTCAAACGCAGTTTAAAGAAGCTTGGATTCAACACCGGCACCAGCGAAACTCCGATTACGCCCATCATGGTTGGTGATGCGGAAAAGGCCTTTCAGTTTTCGCGGGAACTTTTTGCTGAGGGCGTCTTCTGCGTTGCGCTAGGGTTTCCAACTGTGCCCGTCGGCAAAGCACGCTTGCGCACAATCGTCACTGCAACTCACAAGCGAAGTGATCTGGAACGGGCGCTTGAAACGATCGAACGTGTCGGCAAGAAACTAGCAATCATCTAATTTTAAAACTACAAAATAGCTGCGTGCTTTTGGACCAACCAGCTATACACACGCTCTTAAATAGCCGGCGCCAGCTGTGGACGCATATATCGATACAGCGCCAGCACCATAGCTCCCAATCCCCAAGCCACTACAAGAAACGAAATCCAATGCCCGACGTAGGGCAGCATCCCGATAGCTCTGAGCAGCAAAAGCCCTAACGCCAATCTTCCGAGACCAGCCCCCACTCCGACGCCGCTGCCCAGGATTCTTTCCCCTAGCCAGGACCCGACAAAAACCTGCGCAGAATAGATGGCGATAAAGTAAAGAAACAAAGTTGAGATGCCGACTCCGAGACCCACTATCGTGACACAAAGTATAATTGCGGCGATCGGCGTCGCGAACAAAAACAGCAAACCAAAGCCGACTGCTTGCGCAGTCTTGCCGCAGGCGCGCTCCGCATCGAAGAAAAATCCAGGCGCGAGCAACAGCACAACAAGTCCGAAGACAAAGCTCGCTCCCCAAAGCAGAACTTGGTGCCAGTAGAACCTTGGCGAAGAATAATTCCGCTCATGGCCGTGTTTCTTCAATATGAATACGATAGGGCTTCCAAGTTTCGCCGAAGAAGAAACTTCAGCCTCGCGGCCTCCTGTGAATTTTGTGCGACCCCTGATCTCGGCGTTGGGGCCGATATGAAGCGTCCCAGCCTGAAATGACGCGTCACGACCTAAGGAGCCATTCACGTCAAAACTTTCGGCGAAACCCAACACATCCCCGGCAATATGGCCATTCAGCTCAGCGTTGCCCGCACCCACGGTTACGGAGCCGCCAACACTAGCAGTTTCCGTCAGGTCCAATTCTTGCGCCCATGCCATCACATTCTTTCCGACTTTATTACTCAAAGTTGCATTCTGCGCAAACGTGCGGACATTCCCATCGACTGGACCGTTTACAGTGAGTTCTTGTGCAAAGCAAAGAATGTCACCGGTTATGTGGCCAGTCACAATCACGCTGCGCGACCAGACAATCAGGTCGCCGTCCACGGTGCCGCTGATTTGCGTGCGGTCTGCAAAAACAATGAGGTCAGTCTTAACTTCCTCGCCGGCCGGCAGCATGTAATTGGGGTCGCCGTGTTTGGTCTCCGCAGCGGACGCAATGGGAGGTATCGCCAGCGAACAAATCATTGCTCCCAATACCACCGCGATGGTCGTCAGACCTCGCCAACGCCGGCGCAGCAACCACGTTACAACAAGACCAAGAGTTGCCACTGCCAGAAATTCCATTAGGCTTCGCATCGCGTCCCATCCTTTCCAGAATGCACCGCTGAAAAACAGCATGGTGAACAGATTTCCCTGAGTAAAGCCGGCTTGTGCTGCCTGCGCTCGCCACGGCTCAACAAAACCACTCCAAAGTGTGTAAGCCCCGCCCGCACTCAGGCCCAGCGCAGAAATCCATCCCCATGGGGCTGCGTTCCGTTCTCGTCCTTCGGTCAGGCGTGCGGGAACCACTTCGTCTTCTCCCGCCAGCGATTCGCGCAGCCAAATCCCTTCGGTTTGCAGCGCATGCAGCAGTTCTCGGCAGTCGGCACAGGAAGCGGCGTGCGCGGATATCTCACGCGCGTGGTCGGCGTCAAGCTGTGATTCCAGGTAAAGGAGCGCGGTCATCTCGTCGAAGTGGCTCATCTCTTTGCTCCCCCGGCACCGAGGACCAGCGAACTGTCAGTACCTGCCAGCACATCGCGCAATTGGTGGCGCGCTCGTAAAAGTAAAACACCAACAAACGCGCGGCGCACTCCCAGCGTGTCGGCGATTTCTTCATAGCTCATTTCCGCGAAGTACCTTAAAACCAATGCCATCCGCGCGCGGTCCGGCAGTTTCTGCAGCCCATTGCGTACTTCTTTGCTGCCGTGTTCCGCTTGCAGACGCTCTAGCTGGCTTGGATCTGGGTGTTCTAGCGGCAACGTCTCCAAGTCGCCGGTCTCCAAGTCCTGGCGAATGCGGCGACGCCGGAGCATATCCCAGCAGTGATTGCTGGCGACCTTATAAAGCCAGGCGGTAAACGGCCGCGTCGAGTCGTAGGTCCCGAGTTTCTGTCGCACCTTCATAAATACTTCTGTCGTGGCATCCTCGGCGTCTTCCCGCGTGGGAAGCGCGCGACGACAAAACCGAAAAATCGCCGGTGCGTACATCCTATAGAGCTCGCCCCAGGCGTCTGCATCGCCTGCCCGGACTTGGGTAAGCACTTCCGCGATTTCGGCGGCGCTCATCTCTCCGGTGGTCTTTCGTCGCTCCATATATCAATACGCAGAGACCCTTCAGAATATTTCACTTAGGTTACAAACAGCCGCGCTTCCGTGGCGGCCCCGGTTCGACGAGCCTAGCAAATACCTCTCGAATTTCGGAGATATTCCGCAAAATAAAAGCGGCCCGGAACCCCTTTTGCGGGAAGCCGAGCCGCTAAAGTTGCGCTAGTTACGTCTCTGCTTAAACTAGAACAAGACCTTTAGGGCGAATTGGATGCTCCGAGGTCCCCCACCACCCAGTATCGGATTCCCCAAACCCACGTCTGACGTGGCGGTCAGAGGGTAGAATCCCTGGCTTCTGCCGAGCGGAAGGACATCGGGCGACATGCCTGTGCTAATCCCGTTCGGGGCGGCATCTGCAAAGAAAGCCGGAAGCAGCGGGCTGGCAAAGTTAGGATGGTTTGCAATGTTGTAAAAATCGGCACGGAACTGGAGTTTGAAACGTTCATTGATAGAGGTCATTTTGCTGATAGCAAAATCCAGATTTCTGTAATTTGGCCCGAGCAATGCATTTCGTCCTTCGCTGCCGAAATGCCGCGTTCCCGGAACACAATTCCCAGAAGTTGTAAGGAACTGGGTCGGCCCATTCTTATTGAGTGTACAAGGCACCGAGAAGGACGCTAGGTTGAGGAATTCAGCAGGATTACTGTAGTTATACTGAATGGGCGCGACGATGTCCGGGCGTCCAAAATCCTCGCCACTGCCGTTGTAATCGCCCTCATACGCATAATTCAAACTGAACGGATGCCCGCTCATTAATGTCAGAATGCCGCTGAATGACCAGCCTTCGCCAAATTTCTTTAATCTGTCTATTTTCGGAAAGTCATATACCGACGACAACACAAACCTATTACGTACATCGAAGTTCGATGGCCCTTTATTGCCCGCAGGGTTCGTACTGTCGTCAGGTTGGGCAGCGTTCGGCACATAGTCTTCGCCATCGCTCGCCGTATCGATCGAATGCGACCAGGTGTAGGAAATCTGATTGTTGAAACGGTGCCAATTTCGTTGCGTGAGAGAAAGCTGAAGCGAGTTGTAACTCGAGTTCGCGCCGGTTTCAAGTTCGTTAACATAAAACGGAAGGTTGGGAGCTAAGGGACTCAGTGGCGTGGTGAAGCCTACGATAGGAGCGCCCGGGCATTGCGGCGATCCGCGCGCTATCGATCCATTACCCCCGTTGTCGGTAATCCCGCAGAATGAGTCTATCGTAGTGATTTCAGCGTGCGTGGGTTGGTTGATATCGCGGAAATAGAATAGTTTCCGCCCTGACGAACCTACATACCCCACCTGCAGAACGGTATTTGGGAGTAGTTGTTGTTGGATGTTGAGATTGTAGTTGAAGACGTATGGCGTACGCAGGTTGCGAGACACTGTGAAAGCGTCCGTACTGGAGGCGGTGCCCGGTGTAACAGAAGCTGGATCGAATACTGGTACGCCTGGCTGGATAGCCGGAACTAACGACGTCGTATTATTTGGATTGGGAATGACGGGAAGCGCCGGATTAAGATTGTACGTGATGAATACTGGATTGGGACCAATTGGGTTGTAGGCTGGCCCAGTATTATCAGTGTTATATGCCAGCTGGCCGGTAAAGAAATCCTGCGAAAAGCCATCGTAAAACACTCCCACGCCCGCCCGAATGATCGTCTTGCCTTTCCCGAATGGGTCATAAGCCGCGCTTAGTCGTGGCGCGAAATTGTTAAAATCTTTCGGATACAGCTGGCTCGGTCGCACTAGCCCAACGCTCGGGTTATAAATACTAAACTGATTGCCGTCGGTTCCAATCACTCCAGCGTAATCCCACCGAAGGCCCGCATTCACGACCAGCCTTGTGTTCACGTGGAATCCATCTTGAACATAAAATCCCCAAGAATTTTGATGAGTATTACGAGAAGTATTTCCAAAGTTCTCAGTCCCACCGCTGAGTCCGCCGGCTAGGAAGTCCGCGAGGCCACTGAAATCAAGCACACTCCGCGCGACGAGGTCATTGAAGGAATTCACCGTCGTCCGGCGGAATTCGCCGCCAAACTTTATGTCATGGCGACCCAGTTTCCACGAAAAATTGTCAAAAAATTGCCAGTTGGAATCCACGCGATTCCGTGGATTTGAAAACGCCGAAGAGCCTAGATGCGCAAGTCCGCTAACCGCAATCGTGGGTAGGCCGTAATCGCGAGGGTTGGCCGTGTTGGGACCCAGCAAATTCAGTGTGTTGAGCTCCAACGATTTATTCGGATCGCCGAAAATTGACGCGTCTTGAGGAAAAAACCCATTGCGATAGCGATTCCAGCCAAACCGCGCCTCGTTTACTTTTTCTGGTGAAACTGTACGGACCCAGCTTACAGATACAAGCTGCGTGCGAATCGGAGCGTTCGTGTTCGTATTGGGCAGATTGTTTCCGCCGCCCACCCCTAACGGAAAGCTCTGATGGCTATTACCGAAAAAATAACGGCCTGAAATCTGATTATTTGGATTCAGATTTTGATCGATCTTGATAAGAGCGCTATCCAGGTTGTTTGTGGCTGGTCCGGCGGCGAATGTAGTGGTAGGCCACACATTCGTTCCACCCGAGCAGTGGCCGTTAGTACTGCATAAATTGTACAGGTTCAAAATTACGGGATTAATCACGTTCGAGTTGGCGTTAACACACGCGATAACTGTAGTACTGCAAGGAAGCGCCGTGCCGCCTAGGGCTGCAATAGCCTGAGTGTAGTCGTTAGCGCTTGTATTAGCGGCATTATTTAGCGTTGGCACAGAGTTTATCGAGGTGATAGCCATGCCTTCGCGCTGCCCTTCGTAGGAAGCATAAAAAAACGTTCTGTCCTTTACGATCGGTCCGCCAACGGATCCCCCAAATTGGTTATTGCGAAAAGCATCTTTCGGCTGGCCTACGTCATTAAAATAATTTCTCGCGTTCAAAACAGCATTGCGAAAATCCTCGAACACGCTGCCGTGAAGCTGATTCGTTCCACTCCGCGTAACGATGCTCACGACCGCGCCCGAATTTCTTCCATACTCCGCCTCAAAATTCGTGAGCACATTCAATTCCTGTATCGAGTCCTCGGGAAGAATCGTTCCAGGAACGCCAAACACGCCCCCTTGGTTGATTGCCGGCAAGTTCCGGTAACCGTCATTCATGTCGGTGCCATCGAGTAAATAATTGTTCGACCGTCCCCGGCTTCCATCTGCGCTGAATAGCCCATAAGACCCTGGTGAGTCACCGCCGCCGTTCGGCTCGCCCGCCGTGCCCGGAACCATAATCAGCAGCTTGGTATAATCGCGCCCATTGATAGGAAGCTCCTCCACTTGCTGGCTTTCAAACGTACCGCCGAGAGTATCGCTTGCCGTTTCTACCGTCGGCAGCGTCTCGCCTGAAACCGTAATGGACTGCGAAGTCGCTCCCGGTTTCATCGCAGCGTCTACACGCCGCTCTCCCGCCACCGTCACCGTTACACCCGTGGTAGTAACTTTCTGAAATCCTTTCATTGAGAAGGTCACGTCGTAACTTCCCACCGGAAGCTCAGGCATCAGGTAGCCCCCGTCCGAGGTGGTCTCCGTAATTCGGTCCGTGCCCGTGTCAACGTTGTGCACAGTCACCGTAGCGCCCACTAACGCCGCACCTGTGCTATCCGTCACCGTACCCAAGATCGTTCCGCGAAACGTTTGCGCTTGGCTCGTCGTCGCGCCCAAAAGCGTGATGAAAAGACCCGCGCAAATGAACACGAAATAAAAACTCCGCGTGCGGAAAAATGTCATGGCACTCCCCTGAATTTTCAATCCAGACGCAACATAGGCTGTGCAGAAAACTGATCGAACGATTATTCCCCCGCCGCCCGATCACGCGCGTGCAAAAAGATGGTAATAGCTATAAGCCTCAGCGCGTTAGGAGTCAAGGCACATTCTAGGATTTTTGAAGTGCGGCTCCATGATGCACCGTCCCGAATGCAGAAATTTGCGATTTTGATATACTGAAGGTTCGCTCTTCACCGCGCGAACTACCTGGTTAAATGCCTTCCAAAGAAACAAAGCGGCTATTCCTTGTCGACGCCATGGGCTACATCTTCCGCGCCTATTTTGCCCCCATGGAACGCCTGCAAAGCGGTGGCATCCCTACGAAAGTTCCCTATCTTTTTGCCACCATGATGCGCCGCCTGCTCAACAACAAAGAGCGTCGCCCTGATTACCTTGCCGTCGTTTACGACCACAGCGCCCCCACCTTCCGCGACAAAATTTTCGCCGCTTACAAAGCGCAGCGCCCGCCCATGCCCGATGAACTCTCCATACAGATGCCCTTCGTTCGCCGCTATTGCGAAGCGATGCGCCTGCCCATCCTCGAATATCCCGGCTACGAAGCCGATGACGTGATCGGTTCCCTCGCGCGCCAAGCAAGAGAAGAAAATCTGGAAATTTTCATCGTCACCAGTGACAAAGACCTGATGCAGCTAGTCGGCGGCCCTGTCCGTCTTCTGAACCCAACAAAAGGCGACCTGATTGTCGACGAAAAGAAGGTCGAAGAATTAATGGGCGTTCCTCCCCACAAAGTTCCTGACGTTATGGCCTTGATGGGCGACTCTATTGACAATATTCCCGGCGCACGCGATCCGAACGATAAGCCCGCACCCGGCGAACGCCGCAAAGCCGGCATCGGCGAAGTCGGCGCGCGCCAATTGATCCAGCAATTTGGCAGCGCCGAGGAAGCTTTGAAGCGCGCCAGCGAAGTAAAACGCTCAAGCTACCGCGAAGCACTCGAGAAATGCGGCGAGTTTGTGAAACTGAGCAAACAGCTTTCCACCATTCCCACCGACGCGCCAGTCCCACTCGATCTTGAAGCACTAAAGATTCATCAGCCACATCTTTCCACTCTCCGCGATCTCTACGCCGAACTTGGCTTCACCTCCTTACTTCGTGAACTTGCTCCCGTCTTGGACGAACAGAAAAGCGACTACACGAGGCTCAACTCGCCCGAAGAATTGCGAAAATTCCTCAAGGAGACGCCTCGCGGCACCGAAATCGCAGCCTGGTTAACTCTCGATGCAGAGGAACCAGAGGACGAAGGTTACGGCACATACGTCCGCAGCCTGGAAGTTTCTTCTAAGGCCGGGACGGCGCAGATACTCCTCAATGATGCCGAGAATAAAAATCTGGCGGCGTGGAAAGAGTGGCTCGGAGATTCCAAGCGCCCGAAAATAGTGCACGATCCCAAATTGTTTAGCCTTCTGGCTATGCCGGATGCCTCAAATCATCGCGATGCTGTATCCGGAATTCGTCACGCCACAATGCTCTATTCTTATCTCTTGCGTCCCACTACCGCGAATCATGAATTCGCCGAAGTCGTTCTGCGCCACTTGAATCGAACTCTGTCGGGAGCCGCGGGCGAGCGAGCCGATTTTCTCATTCGTGTAGCGGCAATCCTCCGAGCGGAAGTCGAAAAGCTAGGCCTCTTGGACGTTTACGAGAAGATCGATCTCCCCCTCGCACCGGTGCTTGCCCGTATGGAGGCCGCCGGGGTTCGCGTTGACAAAAAAGAATTGGACATTATTTCGAAAAAAGCCGAAGACGAAATCACCCGGTTAGAAAAGAGTATTTACGATCTCGCGGGTTTTGAATTCACCATAAATTCTCCTCAACAGCTTGCCGAAGTCCTCTTCGACAAATTAAATCTGCAGCCGCCGCGTAAAAGTAGAGTAAAAACGCGGTCCACCGCTGCGGAAGTATTAAACGAGCTTGCCCTGGTTCATGAATTGCCCAAGAAAATCCTGGAATATCGCGAGCTCGCAAAGCTTAAATCAACTTACTCGGACAGTTTGCCGCGCTTGATTCATCCAGTTTCCGGACGCCTGCACACTCGTTTCTGCCAAACCGGCACCGCCACCGGCCGCCTAAGTTCTTCGAACCCGAATTTGCAAAATATTCCCATACGCACCGAATTAGGACGCGAAATCCGAGCCGCCTTTGTTGCCGCGCCCGGTTGCAAACTTCTTTCAGCGGATTATTCGCAAATCGAGCTGCGCATCCTCGCGCATCTCTCCGAAGATCCTGTTCTAGTCGAAGCTTTCCGTCGCGGGGAGGACATTCACTCTCGTACAGCGCAGGAAGTTTTCGGCGTAGCCCCCTTCGCTCAAACACACGATCACCGCCGCGTAGCGAAGGTTATCAATTTTGGCGTAATTTACGGCCTTTCGGCCTTCGGCCTCGCCCAGAATCTAAGCATCGACACGCGTGAAGCTGCAAAATTCATCGCCGCCTATTTTGAACGCTACAGCGGCGTAAAGAAATTTCTGGACCGCCAAATTGGCGAGACCCGGAAATCCGGTTTTACCAAAACTCTTTTCGGCCGTATTCGCCCTATTTCCGAAATCAATTCTCCTCAGCCGAACATGAGAAATTTTGCCGAGCGCACCGCCATGAATACTCCGATGCAAGGAGCGGCCGCAGATCTGATCAAACTCGCCATGATCGAAATGGACCAGCATCTTCAGAAGGATTTCAAATCTAAGATGATCCTCCAAGTCCATGACGAATTGCTATTCGAAGGCCCGGACGACGAAATCTCGCGCCTCACTAAAGTGGTCAAAGAAGTGATGGAAAACGTGCACAAGCTCCGCGTCCCCTTGCTCGTCGATACCAAGATAGGCTGTAACTGGCGCGACATGAAGTAATCAGAATCCTTCTCGGAAAATAATTTCGATGCGCAACATCCCAACTTTCATTACGATTAGATTGCCGATCTAAGGAGAGGAAGCGATGGACCACCCCGAAGGTTTCCTGAAACTCGTCAAAGACGCAAAGAAAAGAATCAAAGAAGAAGACTACCGCGAAGTAAAAAAGAAAATGGATTCCGGCCAACCTTTGATCCTGGTGGACGTTCGTGAAGAAAGCGAATGGTCGCGCGGACATATCCCTGCCGCCATTCATCTAGGCAAAGGAATCATCGAGCGCGACATCGAAAAGACCATCCCCGACAAAGACGCCGAAATTGTCCTGTATTGTGGAGGCGGGTATCGCTCCGCCCTCGCTGCTGACAATCTTCAGAAAATGGGCTACCGCAACGTTATTTCCATGGACGGAGGTTGGCGCGGTTGGACTGAATCGGGATACCCGGTCATTAAAGATTGATTTCCAGCAGCTGTACGACCAGTCCCTTCCTACGTAGAAAGTATGAAACCCTTCGCTCCGATTTGGAATGGCTGGGGCGGGTGGATTCGAACCACCACCGTCTGCATTAACAGTGCAGCGTCCTACCAATTGGACCACGCCCCACCAGCACCTCACATCCGCTTGTATCGAAGGGCGTATTGTACAACAGCGGATTCAGTTCTAATTCCCCTGCGACTAGAGGAGAGCACGTCCAAGCAATTCCCGAGCAAATCCTAGCAACTTGCTTTTTTATCGCTGTGAGGGAGCAGTGGATAAAGTTTCTGATCGAAGCATAGGGCAGACGGTTAGTCCGGCGTTTAAAAAGCGAAAAAGGAATTGGATGCAGGAAGTAGGCCGAGGGAAGGAAGCCGGCCCAGCCCTCAATCCCCGAAGGGATCCTCGGCTTTCCTTCCCTCTGACACGAGCTCTATTCGCACGCGACCAACCAAAGCTATCTAGCTGAAAACAATGCCTTTTGAGATCGGCCGACGGGTAAAAAATCCCTAGGAACCCGTAAATTTTCCGACCACCCACCGACTCCCGCAGCTCGTTGCCTTCGTCTCATCTTGACCATTACGAGGTCATCTTGCTATGTTGGGAGATTACCCTGTGTGCGTTATGCCCCGTGTGTGGTGGCGACCGCTGCAGCGTGGTTACATCTCAAATGAGTTTGAAGAAAATCGTTATCCGGGGCGCCCGGCAGCACAACCTGAAGAATATTCATCTGGAAATCCCTCGCAACACCCTAACCGTGGTTACCGGGCTTTCAGGTTCGGGCAAATCTTCGCTCGCATTTGACACTCTTTACGCAGAAGGCCAGCGGCGTTATGTCGAATCATTGTCATCTTACGCGCGACAATTTCTTGACCAGATGGAACGGCCCGATGTGGATTCGATTGAGGGGCTTTCACCCTCGATCGCCATCGAGCAGAAAACTACCACGCGCTCTCCCCGCTCCACGGTAGGCACGATTACGGAAATCTATGACTACCTCCGCGTGGTTTACTGCGCGATCGGTATGCCGCATTGTCCGAACTGCGGCAAGCCCATCACTCGTCAATCCACCGAGCAAATCGTTCAAGCCGTGTCCGCTCTGAAACCGGAAGAGCGCATTATGGTGTTGGCCCCGGTGGTCCGTGGCCGCAAGGGCGAATACAAAAAAGAGCTCGAAAAATATGCTAAAGAAGGTTACGTCCGCGCACGGGTGGACGGAGAATTGGTGAATCTCGATGAGCCAATTCCACTGGACCGCAGAAAAAATCACACGATAGAAATTGTCGTTGACCGTTTGCTCCTGAAAAACGGTGTCGCACAGCGCCTCGAGCAATCGGTAGAAACCGCTTTGAAACTTACCGGCGGCTTGGTGACCATAGCGGTCGTTGGCGGTGAAGAGCACGTTTATTCTGAAAAACTTGCGTGTCCGGATTGCGGTATTTCTGTGCCGCAGCTGGAGCCACGCTCGTTCAGTTTCAATTCTCCCTACGGGGCATGCGCTGATTGTCACGGTCTCGGGTCCAAGTTTGATTTTGACCCTGCAAAAGTCATCGTGGATTGGAGCAAACCGCTCTTCGAAGGGGGACTCGGCCCCGGTTCGGGCTCCTCGTTCTTGCAGCGAACCATGGCCATCGCCGCGGCCGCGCATGGATTCGATCTCGATACACCCTTCGAGAAATTTCCCAGAAAAATACAAAATCTAATTCTGCACGGTAACCCCGCCAATGGCGGTTCCAGCAAAGGTCTGAACTTTCAAGGCGTCCTCGGTCATCTTGAGACCAGTCTCGAAGAATCGAAATCCGATACCTATCGCGAGTGGATTGCTCAATACATGTCGGCCGTTCCCTGCACCGCGTGCAATGAGCGACGTTTGCGCCCGGAAAGTCTGGCCGTAAAAATTGCGGGCTTGTCCATAGCTGACTTTACATCGCTGCCCCTTTCTCAAGCGCGTGCCGCAGTCGATAAGATTCGCGCTAGCCTCACTTTGCGTCAAAGAAAAATCGCGGGACGTCCGCTCACCGAAATCGCCGATCGAATCGAGTTTCTCCTCAACGTCGGCCTCGGCTACCTCACACTGGATCGCTCGGCGGCCACTCTTTCAGGCGGCGAGGCGCAACGAATTCGTCTGGCTACGCAAATAGGCTCGCGGTTGCGTGGAGTACTTTATGTCCTGGACGAACCATCAATCGGTTTGCACGCGCGTGACAACGGTCGCCTGCTGGCGACTCTTGAAACCCTGCGCGACCTCGGTAATACCGTCCTCGTTGTTGAACATGACGAAGAAACCATACGCCGCGCCGATTATGTGGTGGACCTGGGCCCCGGCGCAGGGAAAGCGGGCGGACACCTTGTAGCCGCCGGCTCCCCAAGCGAAGTCGCCGCAAATCCCGATTCCCTAACCGGACAATATCTCTCAGGAAAAACTGCGATCGCCATCCCTGAAACTCGCCGCAGTCCAAACGGAAAATCTCTCACTGTTATCGGGGCTCACGGCCATAACTTAAAAAACATCGATGTCAGCTTCCCGCTGGGCTTGCTCACCGTTGTAACGGGAATTTCAGGCTCGGGGAAATCCACGCTGGTGAACGACATCCTCTACCGCGCTCTAGCCGCCAAACTTTATCGCTCAATGGAAAAACCCGGCGCGCATACTGCCATCGAAGGAATCGAGCATATCGACAAAGTAGTCCAAATCGACCAGGCCCCCATCGGCCGCACGCCGCGCTCGAATCCAGCAACGTACACCGGAGTTTTCTCGCCCATCCGCGATCTTTTCGCCATGCTGCCGGAATCGCGCGAGCGTGGCTACCGCCCGGGCCGCTTCAGTTTCAACGTGAAGGGCGGCCGCTGCGAAGCCTGCCAGGGAGATGGCCAGCGCCGCATCGAAATGAATTTTCTCCCTGACGTTTACGTCACCTGCGAAGTCTGCCGCGGCAAACGCTACAACGCTGAAACTCTTGCAGTCCGATACAAAGGCTATTCCATTTCCGATTTGCTGGATATGCCGATTGAAGAAGCTCTCAAAGTAATGGAAAACATCCCCGCAATTCAGCAAAAGTTACAGACCCTGGTAGATGTAGGCTTAGGTTACGTTCAACTCGGCCAATCGGCCACCTCGCTTTCCGGCGGCGAAGCCCAACGCACGAAACTTTCCAAAGAACTTTCGAAGCGGCAGACAGGACGCACCTTCTACATTCTCGATGAGCCCACCACTGGCCTCCATTTCGACGACGTAAAAAAACTGATGGGCGTGCTAAATCGCCTGGTGAGCTTGGGCAACACAGTCCTAATCATCGAACACCATCTCGACGTCATCAAACAAGCCGATTGGATCATCGATCTTGGCCCAGAGGGCGGCGAGGAAGGCGGACGCATCGTCGCCCAAGGAACTCCCGAGCAAGTTGCTCGAGTAAAGAAATCCTACACCGGCCAAATTCTTGCCCGCGCACTAAATGGCAACGGTTCCCAAACGAATCACTCCAACGGAAAGATCCCGAGTCAAATCAGAATCCATGAATAATCCCGGCTATACGCGAACCAAAACGAGCGGCAACTTTCGATGAATCGCGACGGAAACAATTTGCTGCCCTCGGATCTGGCGCCATTGCTTGATCATTCCGGACACGTCGATCTAGGGTCCTCCTCACTACCCTCTGAGTCTCCCATTCCAGAAGTGACTCATCCGATTGCTGCGTTGGGACCTCCAGAAAATCCTCCACCCACGAGTAATTCCATCACCGAAGACATTCTGGTGCCCTGGGGTTGGACTGACTTAGTCCTATTTGTGGTGCTTGCCGTCGCCGGCTTTATTTTGATTAGTCTATTCGTAGGCTTGGTGCTCTCGATGTCCGGCGCCAATTTCCACCGCATTCAGAACAACCCACATGACGTCAATTTGTTGAGCATCGTCATTCAGGTGCTCGTGGATTTGGGATTACTAGCCTATCTCGCGGCCCAGATGCGCCTGCGCTTCCATTCTCCTTTCTGGCACACCATCGGTTGGCGCAAACCTGACACCGGCCGTGTCCCGCCGCTCGCTTTTTACTCTGGCTTGATTCTCAGCGGCTTTTTTCTTTCAATTATCGTTTCTCTGGGTTCTTCCTTATTTCCACCCCAGAAGAACCTCCCCATTGAAACTCTTTTCCAGGATCGCTACGCCACTGTCCTGTTCATGTCTGTTGCGGTGTTGCTGGCGCCTCTAGTGGAAGAAACAATTTTTCGCGGCTATATTTATCCCGTCGTGGCCCGCTCGTCCGGAACACTCTGGGGAATCCTTGCTACTGGAACGCTTTTCGGTTTGCTGCACGCCTCGCAGTTGTGGGGCGGATGGAGTCAAATCGCTTTGCTAGTGTTCGTTGGAGTTGTGCTCACTTTTGCTCGCGCGGTATCGCGGACGGTGGTAGCTAGCTTCGTAATCCATACAAGCTATAATTCTGTTCAGGTCATCGGCCTGCTCGTAGCAACGCACGGTCTGCGTCACCTTCCCGGCGCGTTCTAATCAGCAGCAGCCGCGGGCGGGCAGCAGACGTTTTGAAACAGTTTTCTTGGAGAAGACAATTGCACACGGTTGAGCCCATCCGCTGGACCGCAGACGGTGTCGTCCTTCTCGATCAACGCAGACTACCCAGCGAGGTAATCCATCTTACCTACACCGACTATCGCGATCTCGCCAAGGCCATCAAAGACATGGTCATTCGCGGAGCCCCCGCGATTGGCGTCGCCGCCGCTATGGGTATCGCCCTCGCCGTTCAAAGATCAAAAGCCAAATCTCTCGACGAATTGCGCGCGGAATTTCCGATCATTTGTGACACCTTCGCGCGAACGCGCCCCACCGCCGTCGATTTATTCTGGGCCATCGAGCGTTTTAAGCTGCGCTTCCAGGAACTCGCGCTGCACGCCGCGAAAAATGGCTCGGCTGCGCTGGATCAAATCCGCCTAGCCCTCGTGGACGAGGCTTTGAAAGTTCACGAAGAACGCCGCCAAGGTGACAAAAATATCGGACGCTTCGGCGCCGAACTGCTCCCTAAAACCGGTCGCGTGATGACGCAGTGCAATGCTGGCGCGCTCGCCACCGCCGGAATCGGTACGGCCCTTGGCGTTATACGCATGGCTATCGAAGGCGGCTATCGCATCGAGGTCA
>Ga0209009_1000165_pt1 | contig 26991 bp, 26 predicted proteins | sample BlaSpr_A8_OM3_M2_FD_187979 | JGI IMG/M metagenome (GOLD analysis project Ga0209009, IMG submission 187979) | Forest soil microbial communities from Thunder Bay, Ontario, Canada - Black Spruce, Ontario site 2_A8_OM3_M2 (SPAdes) (version 2) | ecosystem: Environmental > Terrestrial > Soil > Boreal... | reverse complement strand
AGTAGACCGCTTGAAGACTGCCCTCCCATGGTCGTAGCGTCTCGTCGAAGACGCCGAGAACCGCGACGCCCGGATGCAGCCGGAGCGATCGCCCGACCGCCGGCGATCGCATGCCTGAGCGCTGCAGCAAGGCAGGCGTCCCGATCGCGCCCGCTGCAGCCACGACGGCGCGGCTGCGCACGATCAAGGTAAAGGCCGGCATCTCGGGCTGGCGCACGGTGGCGCGCACACCGACCGCGCGTCCGTCCTCGATCAGCACGCGGTCGACGGTGCAGTTGACGACGATGCGGGCGCGCCGCCGATAGGCGTCGAGCAGGAAGGTCTTGAGCGTCGATTGCTTGGCGCCAATCTGGCAGCCGTAGCTGCAGAAGCCGCAGCTGGCATCCTGGGTGCAGCCCTGGACGTTGCGCGGCATGTGATCGACGTGCCAGCCAAGCTTGCGCAGGCCGCGTTCCAACACTCGTTCGCGCGCGCTCACCCGGCTGTGATCGACGTTGACGCCGAGGCGTTCGTAGACCGCGTCCAACGAGGCGGTGAACTCATCGGTCGCAAAGGCGGTGAGGCCATAGCGATCCGCCCATTCCCGTCGGAGCCAGTCGGGACTGCGAAAGCTGGTGGTGTAGTTGACCACCGTGCCCCCGCCGAGACAGGCACCTGCGATCAGCGCGATCGATGCGTCGGCGGTGGCGGCGAAGCCACCCTGAAAGTAGAGCTTGCGCATCATGGCGAGCTCGAGCTGGTTGAAGTCGGCCTCGTTGTAGTAGCCGCCCTCCTCCAGCACGATGACGCTCTTCCCCGCCGCCGAAAGCTCACCCGCCACTACCCCGCCGCCGGCACCGGATCCGATCACGACCACGTCGCAGGTCAGCGTCGTGTCACCGTCGAGCGTGGTCGTCCGGATAGCTTTGGGCGTTGGTGGCGGGGCCGACACCGGACCCGGGTAGCTCATCTCCGGCCAGACTGGATTGGTACCGTCAGCCTCGGTGTCGCCGATGAAGGCGAGCAGCGACAGGCGCTTGAAGACCTGAAAGAGCTGACGGCGAAAACTAAGGCGGCTGACCGCCCAGGACGACATCACGGCAACACGCTGGTCGCGGGGCCAGCGGTGAAAGGGGACCGGCCGGCCGGTGAGGAGGAAGGTGCCAGAGCGGCGCCCCAGGATGCCAACGAGCAAGCGCAGCCGGCGACGGTCGCGTTCGGAGGGTAGGCGGGCGAACGTTTCCTCCATCGACGCAGCGACCCGGATCGGTGAACCCGGGTGACCCATCCCACCGATGAACGTGTCCGCGATCGCCACCAATACCGGCGATTGGCTGTCACGGCTGGTCGTCGTTGGCGGCGCCTTTACCGCGGTGGACATGCCTGTCACCCCCCTGCCTGATCGGTCTATCCATCATAAGCAGGCACGGGCAGTTTGCGAAGGCCCACAATAAACCACCATGTGCTACACAAATGCGGCCCGATCTCCGCTCCCGCCGATCATGGGGGGCTCCACCGACGAAGGCGACCTGGTCCTGACCGCGGCCGACGGCAATCGGTTCCGGGCTTACGCGGCTCGGGCAGCGGCACCCACCGGAGCCGGTGTCGTCGTCATCCCCGACCCGCGCGGCGTCCACCCCTTCTACAAGGACCTGGTGACACGGTTCGCCCAGACCGGGGTCGACGCGATCGTGGTCGATTACCTCGACCGAACCGCCGGCAGGGCAGAACGGGCGGAAGGCTTCGACCTACGCGCCGCCATCGGAAAGACGACGCCCGACGGGATCGCGGCGGACGTCGCCGCCGGCGTGGCGTACCTGCGCTCGCCGGCCGGCGGCGCGGTGCAGTCGGTGTTCACCGTGGGTTTCTGTTTTGGCGGCGCCCAGTCATGGCGGCAGTCCGCGGCCCAGCCAGGACTCAGCGGCGCGATCGGCTTCTACGGCATCCCGTCGCGGGTGCGCGATGTCATCCCACAGATGAAGGCCCCTCTCCTGCTTCTGCTGGCCGGCAATGACCAGGCCACAACACAGGAGGATTTCGTCCAGTTCGATCGAGAGCTCACGCAAGCCCGCGTACCCCACCAGAAAGTGGTTTACGACGGTGCGCCGCACTCGTTCTTCGACCGCACCTTCGAAGAGCACAAGGCTGCCTCGGACGATGCCTGGCGCCAGATGCTGGCATTCATCAAGGAGCACACACGGCAGACCGCGCGGGCGTAAAGCTTGGGCGCGCCGGCGTCTGGCTTGGCTCGATGGCGTATCTGTCGACTCCCGACCTCCGGCGCGCGGTCGCCGAGATCGAGGAGATGGGTTTCGGCACCATCTGGATTGGCGAGTCGCTCGGTCGCGAGCCCTTTGCCGCCTGCGCCATCATCCTCGAGGCGACCCGCCAGATCACCGTAGCGACCGGCATCGCCAACATCTGGGTGCGCGACGCGGTCGCGATGATGAACGGCAGCCGAACGCTGGCCGAGGCCTGGCCCGGACGGTTCGTCCTCGGCATCAGCGTCAGCCACGCGCCGCTGCTGCAAGCTCGCGGCCATCAATACGAACATCCCCTGGCCGCGATGCGTGCCTACCTCGACGCCATGGACAAGGCGCCGTACCGCGCCGCGGCGCCGAATCCGCCGGCGCCAACCGTATTGGGGGCGCTCGGCGTCAAAATGCTCGAACTGGCCCGCGAGCGAACCGCCGGGGCCCATCCGTATTGCGTGCCGGTCGAGCACACGCGGGAGGCGCGCCGCATCGTGGGACAAGATCGGCTGCTCGCTCCCGAGCAGGCGGTCGTCTTCGCCAAAAATCGCGAGGCGGCTCGCGTTCCCGGCGACATCTATATGCGCACCTACCTCTCGCTGCAGAATTATCGCCAGAACCTCGTGCGCCTGGGCTGGCCCGAGGATGAGCTCACGCCGCCAGGCAGCGACCGAGCCTTCGATGCGCTGGTCGCGTGGGGCGACGAGCAGGAGATCGCCCGCAAGGTGAAACGGCATCACGAGGCAGGCGCCGACCACGTGGCGCTCAACGTGCTCACCCCGACACCCGCTCGGGCCTCGACCGACGATCTTCGACGCCTGGCGCCGGTGCTCGTCACATAGCCGTGTTAAACTTCGAGCCTCGAAAATCTGATCGGGAGGTGAGGTCCGCGTGGCTGCCAGTGTTGTGCGTCGCACCTGCGTGACGACCGCCTCCCGAGGGTTGCGCTAGCTAAACCCGCGAATACCTCCCTCGGCGAAGGCGCCGATGCCATTTGCCGTTGACCACATCAGGGAGGTTCTCACCTTGAATTCAAACGACCGCGCCGAGCTGGATGAGCTCGGTTGGAACGACCGATTCGCGTCTGCGTTCGACGAACTCAATGACGAGGCGCTGCAGCCGGGGCGGCTGGCCGCCGACTTCAGCACGCAATTCCTCGTTCAACTGGCCGGCGCTGCGCCGCTGGCCACGCTGAGTAGCGCACTGCGCGGCGCCCGTCTCGTCGCGGTTGGCGATTGGGTCGCGGTTCGCAAGACGGCGCAGGCCACCGAGATCCGCGCCGTACTGCCGCGGCAATCCGCGATCACCAGGGAGGCGCCTGGCGCGGAGACGGCCCAACAGGTGATCGCCGCCAACGTCGACCTGGTCTTCATCGCCACCTCGGCGGACACCGATTTCAACCTCCGCCGCATCGAGCGGTTGCTGACGGTTGCTTACCAGAGCGGGGCCGCCCCGGTGATCGTGCTGACCAAGGTCGATCTCGGAAATCCGGACCCATTCGAGGCCGAGCTGGAAACGATCGCGACTGGTGTGCCTGTGGTCGCGGTCAGCGGCCGGACCGGCGCGGGCATCGAGGCGGTCCGCGCCCATCTTTCGCGGGGAAAGACGGCGGTGCTGGTGGGATCGTCGGGCGTCGGCAAGTCCACCCTGATCAATCGCCTGCTCGGAGAGGAGGTGCTGCGGACGGCGGACGTCCATAAGAGCGGCCAGGGCCGCCACACCACCAGTCATCGCCAACTACTGAAGGTGCCAGGCGGGGGCCTGATCATCGACACCCCGGGATTGCGGGAAATCCAGCTGTGGGCCGGGGCCGAGGCCCTCGCCGAAGTGTTCCTGGACATCGAGGAGCTGGCCCTCGGCTGCAAGTTCACCGATTGCCGGCACGAGACCGAACCCGGCTGTACGGTGATCGCCGCACTCGAGGGCGGCGTACTTGATCCGAGTCGCTTCGCCAGTTACCGCAAGCTGCAGCGCGAGCTGCGGGCGATCGAGGTCAAAGCCGACGTGCGGTTACAGATCGAGGAGCGCCGCAAGTGGAAGGTGATCCACAAGAGCGTGAAGCAGCACATGCAGGTCAAGCGTCGCTTGGACTAGCACGCTTTCGCTTCGGGCGTTCGAGCTGACCGGAACGATCGGGAGCCTGATAACCGGCCCACGGGTCGTAGTCGACCTCGAGCGCTTCCTGCGGTGGACGCTCAGACTCGGGCACGTTGCGCAGATTGAGCCGGATCCGCGTCCATGTTGTATTCCGGCCCCGCATTGAGTCCACCATGATGTCCGAGGGTGCGAGATGGGACCAAACCTCGGCATGGCGAGTCCGCCAGCGCTGGAGCCCGGCGCGCGCCTCAGCCTCGGTCTCCGCACGGGCGATCTCGATCAGAGGTGCGGTGGTTCGCCGCCGGCCAGTGGGACCCACCGTTTTGCCGGGAGCCGGAGATGGCACCTGTCCTTTAGAGGCCGCCGGCCGATCCTCGCGCCGGCGTCGCGAGAGCTGGACCCGAGCCGGCTCGCCCTCTTGCTTGACGAAATGTGGCGGCCATGGTGCGTCGCCGAAGCCGGCCGCCTCGTGCTGCGCGGAAAGCTCAAGCAGTGGTTCGAGCGAACCAGCCGCCTCATCGATGCCCTTCGACGGGTCGCCTATCTGCGCAAACCGTTTTGGAACGGTGTCGATGGTGAAGGCCTCGAGCTCGGCCGAGGGCACCTCCTCCCAGGTCAGGGGGGCCGACACGCGAGCGTCTGGTGTCGGGCGAATCGAATACGCCGACGCGATGGTGCGGTCCTTGGCGTTCTGGTTGTAGTCGAGGAACACGCCGTGGCGTTCCTCCTTCCACCAGCGACTGGTGGCGATCTCGGGCGCGCGGCGCTCGACCTCGCGGGCGACGGCCAGCGCCGCGCGGCGAACCTGTGGAAACGTCCATCGCGGCTCGATTCGAGCATAGACGTGGATGCCCCGCGAGCCCGACGTCTTCGGCCAGCCGACCAACCCGAAGTCCTTGAGCACCTCGCGCGACACCATCGCCACCTCGCGAATTTGCGCCCACGACACGCCGGGCACCGGATCGAGGTCGATCCTTAGCTCGTCGGGATGGTCAAGGTCGCTCGTCCGCACGGGATGGGGGTTGAGATCGATGCATCCGAGGTTGATGATCCAGGCCAACTGGGCGGCATCCCGGATGACGATCTCTTCGGCGGTTCGGCCGGAGGGGAAGCTCAGCTCGACGGTCTCGATCCACTCCGGCCGCGAGGTCGGCGCGCGCTTTTGGAAGAAGGCCTCACCTTCGGCGCCATTGACGAACCGCTTGAGCGCCATCGGTCGACCGTAGACACCGCGAATCGCGCCCTCGGCGACGGCCATGTAGTAGCGCACCAGGTCCAGCTTGGTGTGGCCGGTCCGCGGAAAAAAGACCTTGTCCGGGTTGGTGATCGTGACCTGTCGTCCCGCGGCTTCGATGATCTCTTCTCTGGGCGCGGCCATGCGGATACCTTAACGGCGCGGCCACGAGCCGATGCCGTCAGGAGGTCATGGAGGCGGAAGCGGGGATGGGCTGACGGCGACGCTGCGAGACACCGCCGCCGTCCGCGCGACGCCAGAGCCAGATCAGCGGCACCAGCCCGATGAGCGAAACGACGACGTAACCGAGGATGCCATTAATGGAGTCGAAGGCTCCGTGCAGCACCGAAACCGCGAGGTAGGTGCCGATGACGGCGGCCGAAAGCCGCAGGCGGCCGCGCCGAGCGGCCGCGCTGAAGATGGCGGCGCCGAGAATCGCCGACCACATGCCGTGGCCGAACGGGGAGAGCACGCCACGGATGAGCTCGGTGACGACGACCGACGTGAGCGATAGGTAGAGCTGGTTGCCCTGCACGACGAAGAGCGAGGCGAGCGCATACCCGCTGCTCTCGAGGGCTGCGAAGCCGAAACCGACCGTCGCCCCCAGCACCATTCCATCGCGGACATGGAATGGGCGGATGCCCAACGCCACGACGGCGATGAAGGCGCCCTTGACCGCTTCCTCGATCAATCCCACCTCGAGGCTGCCGAGGATGCCAACGCTCACGAGCCAGTATTCGAGCAGCGAGGCGCCCAGTACCCCAAAGACGCCGGCAATGATGAAGGCTGCCAGAATCCGCCTCGGCGACAGGGCCGGACTGGGATCGTGATCGAGGTACCAGACGACGGCCGTGACCGGGACCAGGAAACTGCCGAGGAGAACGATGGTCGGCAGCAAAATAACGTTACGCGTGAGGCGAGCGACGCCAAAGGCCGCCGCCCACATCACGAGCCCGATCAGAAAAACCGCCCACCACGATGGCGCCCAGCGTTCAGCGCTGACGGCTTCCGCTTCCATCTCCTTGCCCACTCTCAAGCTAGCAGGGGCAGGGGTGTCAGGGAAAGCGTCAGCCGGCGTCGAGCTGAGGGATCGGCGGATGGACCGCCAGGTAACTCAGGAGGATCCCGATTCCTCCAGAGACGACGATCGAGCCGAGCCAAAGTGTGATCGGCCAGGCAACTCCGCGAGTCAGCTCGAGAAAAAGAAGGTACAGGGAGGACACGCCGACGGGGCCGAGGACCGATGCAACCCGAAGCGCCACCACCCGATCCGGTCCAGGCCGAAGCCACAAGAGGACAAGGTCAGCCGACAGCCCGCCAATGATCGCGACCAGGATCAGGTCGAAGTTCTGCTGAAGCGAGCCCAGGAGAATCCCGTTGAGGCCGACCAGTAGGGTGATGCTGCCAAATGGCAGTGTGAAGCGGCTCAGCAAGTAGAGCACCACGCCGGTCAGCAGGGCGGTCTGCACCATCAAGCCGAGAATGCCGAGCTGCTGCATGTACCAGACGGCGTCGGGACGCGCCGCCTGCGCCGCGGCCCAGGTGTTGACCAGCGGCTGGTCGAACTGATCGAAAAAGGTGAACACGGACAGGAGAAGGCTTGCCGAGATCACCGCCGTCAGGGGGGCTCGGGTTCCCGGCCGACGCCAGGCGGCCCGCAACGGCCCGGTCACGATCAGCGCCAGCGACGCCATCAAGAGCAGGTGGGGCGGGCTGATCAGGGCCGCGAGGCTGACTTCGATGCCGAACCGGAGGTGCCAGAACATGTCGATCACGCCGCCGATGCCGAACAGAACACAGCCAACCAGCGAGAGGCTGTAACCAGCGGGCAGCACCTGACCAAGAGCGTAGCCGCGCTCGCGGTTGCGCAGCGCCGTGATGGCCAGGAACGCAAGGATGGCGAACATCCCCGAATAGAGCACGGCGTGCCAGGGCGTGAAGAAGGTTTCGAGCCGCGCCAGGTGCCGGTGTGCCCAGGAATCGAGATAGGCGCCCGCCAGCAGCCAGGTACAGAGGCCGACGACGACCCACTCGAATCGGCTGGTCGCCACCATCGTGCCGCGGTCTCGGATCAGCTCGCGCGCGGCAGCCACCTCGGTCGTCCATCGCTTGGCATACACGTTCCCGTAACGCCGCGGCCGTCGAGGAAGTAACGGTCGGAGATGCATCATGTGCCGCGCTGGTCGCGACGGCGGGCTCGGGCGATCAACTCGAGCTGCGAGTTGATGCCCAACTTGCGGTAGATGTGCTGCAGATGCGTCTCGATGGTATTGACGGATAGGAACAACTGCTTCGCAATCATCGAGGGCTTCACGCCTTGTTCAGCGAGGCTGCAAACCCGTTTCTCCGCCGGCGTCAGCGCATCCGGGTCGGTGGTTCGCTCACTGTACCGCCCACGCGCGAGCTTCAGCTCCTCACGCGCCTTCTTCGCCAGCCCTTCAGCAGAGGATGCTTCCGCGAGCTCCACCGCCCTTTTTAGGAGCGGACGCGCGGCGATGTCCTGACCCGACTTGCGCAGTTGCGCCCCGAGCCGGTGCCGCATCCGTGCTTCGAGTAGCGGCATTCCGCTCTGAGCGGCCAGCTGAATCGCACCCTCCAGCAGGCGCGTGCTCTCCTTTGGATCGCCTTGTAGCAGCGCCTCAGCCGCCCGGGCTCCCATCGCCACGACTCGGGGGAAGCGACAGGGCAGACGTTCCGCCATCGACTCGAGCGACGTAAGAACCGCCAGGGCATCGTCGATCCGGCCGCCGTAGAGGTAGGCGGTAATCGCGTCGCCCGACCAGGGGACGATACAGGGCTCGAGGATGTGTAACTGATTGGCCAGCGCTCGCAAGCGGTCGAAGAGCATGCAGGCCTCCGCCGTTCGCCTGGCGTGCATCGCGAGGACGGCTTCCATGTGAAGCAGCCAGACGCGGCCCGCCCAGTTCTCGCTCGGATCGGCGAGCTCGCTCGCCCTACCGAACCACTGCTTACACTCTTCCATCTCTCCCATCTCGTTCAAGGTGTAGCTGTGGATGATCGCCGCCCAGAAGGCGCGCTCGGGTGCGAGGTCAGCAAGCATGGTGGCCCGGTCGGCGAGGAGCAGCGCCTCGCTGAGCCGTCCCATCCGCAGGCACGTATCGCCGTGCATGACCGCAACATGGGCAATGGCGACGGGCAGCCCCATCCCCTCCGCCGCCGCCATGCTCACTTCGTAGGCTCGGGTCGCTTCGCCGAACCGTTCCGTCCACTTCGCCATGTTTCCGTAGGTGCCGAGCGTTCCCCAGTTCCAGGCAAGTTCGGTGGTGTCCGCCTCGGGATTGGCGAAGGCAGCCTGCACCGCCGCGTCGACCACGGGGATGCCGGCCGGGTCGCCTCCGACAAAGGTGCTGAACGCCCAGGCGCTATCGGTTCGCGCGCGTAGCGTCGGCGAGACCTCGACCGCGAGTGCGCGAGCCTGGTCCAGCAGGGGCGTCGCGAGCGCGGGACCACCATCGGGCCACGAGATGAACGCCTGGTCGAGCAGCGCCCGCACGGCCTCCGACCGGTCCGTGGGCATGGCGCTGCTGACCGCCGCTCGGAAGGCCTCACCGGCCTCCTTGACCGAGCCGCGAATGAACAAGGCGCGCCCAAGCATCCGGTGCGCGATGCTGCGCTGATGATCGTCCAGGTCCGCCAGGTCGAGGACGCGTCGGAAGGTCGCGATGGCAGCTCGCCCGTCTCCACTGTCGAGCAAGACCTCGCCGAGGTCCATCAGCAGGTCCGCTGGCGCCCGCGAGCCGGCGACCTCGACAGCAGCCGCCAGGTGTTCCTTCGCGCGCGCCACCGCACCCTCCCGCATAGCCGAGCGCCCCGCGCTCGTGAGCACGGCGACCGCCTCCGGATCACCAATAACGCCAGCGCGGGCCGCGTGTTCGGCCGCTTCCGCAGGGTCAGCTCCGCCACGCACCAGCAGGCGGAATGCGGTCGCATGCCACCGATCCCGCATCGGCGAAGGAATCTCGTCGTACACGACCTGGCGCAGTAAGGGATGGACGAACCGTGCCCACCCTGGCGCGGATGAGCTAAACACGCCGCCCCCCAAGAGGCCCTCGAGCGCCCGATCGCCATCTGCTGCCGAGAGGTCCGCCATCGCGGTTGCGATCGTCGGCCGGAACCGGCTTCCCAGAACGCTCGCCGCCTGCGCGAAGTGCATTTGCTCAGCCGAGACTCCGATGAAGCGATCGAGCAGGAGCCTGGCCTTCGTGCTCGCGGCGTCGCCATCGGATTCGGGGATTGTGCGACCCCGCCGCAAAATTGTCGCCTGCAACTCCAGCAGGAGCGGGTTGCCGACTGCGGCCTTGATGGCGAAGTCGCTCGAAATCCCGCCGGCTCGATCGCTCAGCATCGCCGCCGCACTCGCTTCGCTTAGCGGTTGCAGCTGCTCAATTAGGGCATCACCGTCGTGCGTCAGGGGGCCAACGGTCTCGAGCGCATTGTCCGGCCATGGCCGGAGCGTCCCGATCAGGGCAATCGGCAGGCCGCCGATCCGGTGGCAGAGGTATGACAGCAGCGCGAGCGAATCCTCGTCCGCCCAATGCAGATCGTCGAGCAGGAGCAACGACGGGGAGGGCAGGTCATCGAGAAACTGGAGTGCGGCATACAGCATCGCCGCTCGCGCCTGCGGAGGAGACCGCCGAGTCGTCTTGCCGTCGATCGGACCTTTAAAGCCCAATCGCCGCAGGGCCTGGTCGATGACGCCAAACGGGAGACTGGATTCGGCGGCATCCCCGCGCCCGATGCTGATTCGGAACTGATCGCGGCCCGCTGCCGACGCCCGCTCGAGCATCGTGGTCTTGCCAAGCCCCGCCTCCCCAACGATGAACAGACTGCGCCCGTGACCCTCGCGGGCCTCCGACAACAGGTGCTCGATCGCCCCCAATGTCGCGTCGCGCTCCCAGATTTGTGCCTGGGGCATTCCCCTCTTCCCCAGGCAATCGTAGCCCTTAGTCCGGAGGCGGGGGTGATTCCTCCAGCCAGCGGGTCTCGCCGATGTTGATGACAACATGGGCGAACGGGCCGACTCGCCCGGCACCATGCCAGTGTTCTTCGTTCGGTTCAGTAAGTACCACGTCTCCGACATGGACCCGCTGAGGCTCGGCACGCCGGGGTTGCACCCAGCCTTCGCCCTCGACGACGATCATCAGCTGGCCGCCAGCGTGGGCATGCCATTGATTACGTACGCCGGCCTCGAATCGAACGACCGCCGCGGACGTCGGCGGCAACGGTCCTGTTGCCGGCAGGAGTGCATGCGCGCCTGCCTTTCCCGTGAAGTGGGTCGCATCGAGGGGCGTGAGGTCGCCTAGCGCCTGGGCGCGTCGGGTGATCTTCATCCACCAACGCTACGCTGCGGCGCGAAGCCCATGCAACGCGCCTCGAAGGACGTCCGCCTGCTCCTGGATCGGATGGCGGAAGTCGGCCCACCCATCGAGGGCTGGATCCAGGCGGGCGTCAACCGTGAGATACGCGGAGTCCCGCTGATGGGCCGTCCGTCTCGCCAGCTCGCGCGATGGCACCAGCCAGCACTCCGGAAAGGAGCCTGCGCGCCGCTGGTCCCAGAAATGCAACGCCAGCCAGAAGTCGTCGGCTGGGACGAAGGTGTTGCGGCGCACGTGGAATCGGATCAAGTCGTCGCCCCTGCGTATCGCCGTGCCCTTGATCTGTATGAAGATGGCATACGGCGTGTTGACCAGCTGAACGAGGAGATCTCGGCCTTTGATGTCGAAGGCGGGTCGAAAGAGCAGCAGGTCCTTGTGGTTTCCGCGCATGAGTTCGGTGAACATGGCGAACTCGTACATCCCACCCTGATCGATGCGCAGGACCGGGAGCTGCCGGATCGCAGCCGCACGGACTCCAGCGTCGGGAGCAAAACCTCTCCATAACGCGTCGCGCGTGCTGCGGTAGGGAGCCAGCCGGTCGTCGTGGGTGGGAGATGCATCCAGGCGGTAGACCTCGGTGCGGAGCGCTCCATCGTATTCGCGGCGGGCGAGGCGCCGCACCATGGCGGCGGGCAGCCGCCAGAACACGTCCTCAACCTGGTTCGACTTTGGATCGATCAGGGCCAGCACCACAGAAAACTGCGCGTAAGGAGCGAAGGAGCCAGCCCGGAGTTCCCATCGGTGGCGGCCCTCCGCGTCGGCAAAGCCGCTGGTCTTCACTTGCGCGAAGCTTTGGGGCTCCGACCCCGTCCCAGCAGTAGGCCCGGTCAACGCCGTGGGCGTCGACGAGGGGGATCCAGGGGATCAGCCGGCCGCCGCTTCCGACCACCAGGGCCTGGTCGACCGCGAGCTCACCGAGCCAGCCGATTTCGGGGCGTTCAAGTTTTGCCAAAGTCGTGCCTCCACCAGCCGGGCAGCCTAACTCTGCTGGGTGCAACGGCAAGTCGCGCCAGATCCGTCACGGCTGCCGTAGGGGAGACTATTGAGCAATGCCGGAGCCGGGGAAGACCAAGCGGGCCCTTCGTCGGCGGCAGCGGATCGGTCCGTTCCTCTGCTGGGCTGTCGTCTTCGCCGACATCGGCACCTCCGTGTACTACACCCCCGGCATTCTCTACGGACGATTCGGAACGCGGGCGGCGATCTTCGTCGCGATGACGCTGCTGGTCTTCGTGCTGCTGGCCATCAAGTACGCCGAGGTGGCGGTGCGCTATCCCGAAGGCGGCGGCGTGGTCACCGTAAGTACGAGGGCGTTTCATCCCTTCGTCGGGCTCGTCGGCGGGATGTTCATCCTCGTCGACTACTTTCTGACCGCTGCGCTCAGCGCCCTCTCGGGCGTGATCTATCTCAGCGTCGTCTTCAAATCGCTGGGGGCCATCGTTGTCCTGGGGACGATTGGGGCGCTGGTCATCCTCGCACTGCTCAACCTCATCGGGGTGAAGGCGAGCGCGGAAGCCAGCGCCATCTTCGCCGTGATTGCCGGGGTGCTGCAGCTGGCCGTCGTCGTTGCGGTCATCGCACGTCTCGGACCGGCCCACGTGTTCGACGCGGTGCACCAGGTCCTCAGCGGACCGCGGCTGACGCCGATTTTTGTTCTGACCGGATACGCAGGCGCCTTCCTCGCCTTCTCCGGTCTGGAGAGTATTGCGCAACTCTCGCCCGTCATGGCCGAGCCCCGCCGTCGCGTCGCCAACCTGGGGATGGGCCTGGTCGTGATCACGATCGCGTTGACGAGTCCGCTCCTCACCCTATGGTCGACGACCCTCCTGGGAAGCCACGCCAACCCCGACCAGTTCATCTCCCTGCTGGGTGACTATGCTGCCGGACCGGTGCTGGCCTGGATGGTCGCGATCAGCGGCGCCCTGCTGCTGATCTTCGCCAGCAACACCGCCCTCATCGGCAGCTACCACGTCTTCCTCGCGCTCACCCATATGCGGTTCCTGCCCCGGCCGCTGGCCCAGCGGAATCGCTGGCGAAATACACCCCACTGGGCGATCGCCGTCGCCACCGTCATCCCGGTCGGGGTTGTGATCTTTGCCGGCGGCAGTACCGGCACGCTCGGCGGAATCTACGCCTTCGGCCTCCTGGGCGCCTTCATGCTTACCTCACTGTCGCTCGACGTGATCCGCTGGCACGAGCGAGTCTCGGCCATCGTGATGGTGGTCGGGGTCATTACGACGGCGGCCGTGACCGTTGCTTGGGTGACCAACCTCTTCGCCAAGCCCCTTGCGACCATCTTCGGTGGTGGTCTGTCAGTCGTAGGCGTCGCGGTCGGCGTGACCACCTATCGGCTGGCCCACCGGGGTGGCGCGCCGGCGGTCTTTCCGCACATATTGCGCGATGATCGCCCGCCGACCCTCATCTCGCGCGCTCGTCGGATCGGCGCGTGCAACGTCCTTGCCGTCGTCCCGAGCGAGCCGGGACCCGCGGTCGCGCTTGCAAGAGCCGCGGTGGAAGTGGCCAACAACCAGCCGATTGTTTTCCTCTATCGAGGCCAGGGCCTCCCGCAAACGGGGTTGCCACACTTGATGGAGATCGTCGATCCGTACTTTGCAGACCCCGCCGCCCAGGACGTTCTCGGGCGGGTCGAGGGAGAAGCCAGGACCCACGGCGGGCATCGAAAGTACATCTATGTGGGTAAGGGAACCGCCGCTGAAGCCGCTACCCGCTTAGGTGTAGCCCTTCGCCCTATCCACACGCTCGTGGTCGACGGCCCGAGCGAAAGGTCGGCGCCGACTGCGGCTGGGCGGCCGTCCCGGATGACCGAGGATTCGGTCACGATTCTCGACTACGGACCGTCCTAAGGACCGTCCTAACCCCGGGCGCGCCTGGCAACCCCGCGCAGCTGCGCGATACGAGCTCCGCCGAACGCCAGAACGATGACCGCCCCGAGGATCACGGCAAACAAGAGGGCGACGGCCAGCGGCAGGTGACCGTGGAAGACAAGGAAGGATATCTCCACGCTCTGCAAGTTCTGAAGGATGAAGATCAGAATCAGAATCAGGGCAAGGATCCCAATGACGAGCGCCGTCCAGGCGCCACTGAGGCGTGTGTGTTCCTCGCCCGGATAGGGCTCCGGTTCAGGCTGCTTCTCGGGTGGCGAGGGGCTGTCCGCGCTCAACTCTTGCTGCGCAGGGCGCTCCACCCAAGGACGCCCGTAACCCCCTCCAGGCGGTCCTTGATCGTCAGGCCATGCTTGTCGATCACATACTCGAATACGCCCTTGTCGTGGTCGCTGGTTCGCATCTTGATGATGTTGAGCGCCCGACGAAGTTCGGAGCCGATTTCGAGGTACCGCAGCATGATCACGTTGTGGAACAGGAACGACAATCCGCCGATCGGCTCCGTCATGGGTCCAAGGGTGGTCGTTTCGCTGGTGATCAGGACGGAGGCGCCAGCCGCCCGAATCCATCCCACCAGACTGCGCGAATAGGCGGGAAACCGTTCCGCCTCGCGGGCCGCGAATACCAGCTCCGCCAGGCTGTCGACGACCACACGACGAACCGAACCCTTGCCCAGTTCCCGGCGCACGGCGGCCGCGATGGTGTCGAGGTCCAGCTCTCCAACCGGGACGTAGTGGATGGCCAGCTGACCAGATTCGCGGGCCTTCGCCATGTCCCAGCCGAAGCTGGCGGCTTTGTTGACGAGCTGGTCGCTCGTCTCCTGGAAGGAGACGTAGAGGCAGCGCTCGCCCGCTTCGAGGCCCTCGGCGGCGAAGCGGAGTCCGAGGATGGTCTTCCCCGCGCCAGACGGTCCGAGAACGACGGTCGCCTGCCCGGCACGGATCCCGCCTCCCATCAACTCGTCGAGCCGGGGCACGCCGCTGGCGACCGGCGCATCGGCAGCGAAGGTGCCATTCGGCGCCAGCGTCTCCAGTCGGGGGAAGACCTCGAAGCCCGCCTGGCCAATGCGAAAGGAGTGCTTGCCGACCAGGTGATCCCCTCCGCGTAACTTCACAACACGCAGCCAGCGGCGGTCTACCGGCTCATGGGGCTCGTAAGCAAGCTGGACAATGCCGTCCGCCAGGGAGAACTCGACCCCGCCCTCGATTTCGTGGGGGGTGTACTCACCGACCAACAGGAGGAGGGCGTCGGTGTGAGCCACCCGGCTCGCCAGGTCATAAAGAGCGGTGCGGAGTTCGTGTTCGCCGGCGAAGTCGCGAAGCGCCTTGGCGCTGTCAATCACCACCACGGCCGGCCTGGTCTCAAAGCACTTCTGGACGACCTCGGTCACGACTGGCTCGAGGCCGGCCTCGCCCGCCTCCGCCACCAGCTCGCCCAGGTGGATGAAGTCCACGGTCTTGCCGAGCGCCTCCGGCTTAAAGAAATGGAAGGGCTCCAGGTGCCGTACGAGTTTTGTGTGCGGCTCGGACAGCGTGGTGTAGTAGAGCGCTTTGTGCTCGGGCGTGGCGTTGGCGAAGCAGATCTGCTGGGCAAGGATGGTCTTCCCCGTGCCCGGGGCTCCGGCCAGGATCACGAGCGAGCCGGGCTCGAGCCCGCCGCCCAGAATGAGATCGAGGTCCGTGACCCCGGTTCGCAGCCGTCCCATGTCAGCCGCCATCTTCTCTTATAAGGAGGGCGGCGGCGTGAAGGAGCTCGCGCCGAGTGAAAGGTTTGGGTAAGCGGGCGTTCGCGCCGGTGCCCAGTTCGGAATTGCCACTGACGACCAGGATCGGGATGGCGGCGGTCTTTGGATCGGACCGCAGGCGCTCGATCAGCTCGAGTCCATCCATCGTCGGCATCATGACATCCGTGGTCACGAGGTCTGGATGGCTGGCCCTAACAGACTTCAGGCCTGCGGCACCGTGGCGCGCTTCGGTCACACTGTAGCCCGCGCCTTCGAGAATCAAGCGCATCATGAACCGGATATCCGGTTCGTCATCGACGACTAGAATCCTGGCCAGCGATCCTCCCCTGCCTCTTCCTTGGTCCGTTCCGAGCCGATTTTGAACGCCTATTGCCACCACCTAGAAGATTAGCAATAGCGCGCTGCAAATCTCTCACAGGCCCGGAGAGATGTCTGCAAAATCATGCCCCGGCCAAACGCAACAATTGTTGCTATGGCCGAGTCCCACCAACCCGAGCCGCAACAATTGTTGCGGTGGTGCAATCGTTCACACTATGGCTTGAACAAGCCCGGTGAGGGAGTGGGGAATGGGCAAAGACGAAGACGGCAAGTCTCAACAGGCAGGGCTCCCACGGATCCTGGTTATCGAAAGCAATCCCGCCTACCGATCCGTCATCAGCCACGTGGTGGAGATTGCGGGAGGACGTTGGGACAGCGTCTCAGAGATCGAACAAGGCAGGAAGCTACTCGACGGAACCAAATTTGACCTGGTGATCATGGGAGCCGATACCGAATCCCCGATCGATCCAGAGGTACTGAAGGAGATTCGCGCCCTCGCCCGGGCACCCTTGATCATCCTCGATGAAACCTACAAGGGAGCGCTGGAAACCTACGAGGCCGGAGCCGAGCAAATCCTCCCCAAGCCGTTCGTGCCCGACGCATTGATCGGCGCCATCAAGGTGGAACTCCGAGGGCCGAGTCCCAGTTCCCTGGTCCCACTCGCGACCCGGATCGAGCTTGGTGGGCTAGTGTTCGATGCTGAGCGGCGTGTCGTCCTGCGGGGTGAGACAGAGGTCCGGTTCACCAAACGTGAGTGGGAAATTCTGTCATTCTTCTTGTCCAGTCCCAATCAATATTTCCGTGCTGAAGAGATCCTCGCCCAAACCTGGGGGACGGAGGCGTCGGCGGAGCAACTCCGAACCTACATGACCCGAATGCGACAGAAGCTGTCTCCTTTTCAGGCTTGGTGCAACCTGGTCACCGAAAAAGGCCGAGGTTACTGCCTCGTTCTCGAGGGAGCCGCGGACAAACCCTAATCAGCGTAGCGACCCAAAGGGTCCAGTGCGACCGACCCGGTCCCCTGGTCGCGAGCTCGGCAATCAGGGTGGTCAGCATTCCGGTGACGAAGGTGGTCGTGACTGCCACGACACCCAGGCGGCGCGCCACGGCGGACTGCATCCCCATGGCCCCGGCGGAGAGGGCGATCAGGATATCGAGGGTGACCGCGCTAGGCCGATCTCCGGTAATTTCCCATCCCGCGAGCAAGCCCAGCAGCAGGCCGAGCTCAGCGAGCACGGCCAGGGTGGTGGAGCGCGGCCAGACCGCCGGTGGTTGCGTCCTCGCCGTAACTCGCACGCCGAGGAGAAAGCCGACAACGAAACCCGCGAAGGCCACGACTGCGCGGATAGATCCCGTCAGCTGTTGCTGACCGATCGCGATGCCGAGAAGGACCAGGTTTCCGGTGATGTTGGCGGTGAACACGCGCCCGAGACCCAGATAGCTCACGGCGTCGACGCTGCCCGCGGCAGCGGTGAGCGTCAGGAGGAGCGCGTCACGAACTCGCGGTCGCAACCCGCAGCCGGTGTCCGGCGGCCTGCAGCCGCTCGGCGCTGCGTTGGAGCTGCGCCCGCTCGTCGGCCGACATCGGAGGCGTAAGGACCCGGATGATGCCGCCGCGACCGACCACGCTGGGAAACGCCAGGGTGACGCCATAGGCCGATTGATAGCTAGCAACGGGGAAGATCTTTCGCTCGTCGCGCAGAATCGCCTCCGTCAGCCTGGCGCAGACGATGCCGATGCCGTACTGACTGGCGTTGTTGCCCTCGATGATGGTGATATTGGCGTAACGAACGTCACGCTCGACCGCGTCGCGTACCTTCTCGAACGGCTCGCCGCATTGCTGGCATGCCTCCTGGATCGGCAGGCCGGCTACCGTTGCGGACGACCAGAGGAGCACTTCGGAGGTACCGTGTTCACCGATCGCCATCGCCTCGACGGAGGCCGGATTCACTCCCAACCGCTGGCCGATGTGGACCTGGAAGCGCAGGCTGTCGATCACCGTGCCGGTGCTGATAACCCGGTCGTGCTTCGCCAGATAGCGAGTGAGATCCGCCAGCGGGTCAGGGGGATCCGTCACGACCATGAGAAGCGCCTCGGGCGCGGCGGCCACGACCTGCGGAACCACGTCCTGGTAGATCTCGACATTCGCATCGAGGAGCTTGAGGCGGCCCTCCGCATCGCTCCGATCCGTGGCACCCCCGCTCTTCTCGTTGACGCCGGACGTGATCATGACCAGCTCGGCGTCTTTCAGGTCGTCGTACCACCCGTCGCGGACGTCGACCGCGGGCGACACCGGCGCGCCGTAGGACATGTCCAGTGCCACCGCCCTGGCCCGCGTGCGGGTCCTGTCGAGCAGCACGAGTTCCCGCGCCGAGCCCCGTTGCATAACGGCCATGGCACAGGCAGACCCCACGGCGCCGACACCGATGATCCCGACTTTCACACCCACGCCTCCGGAAACGTGTTCCACCTCAAGACTAGCTAGAAACGAGGGACTCCAGCAAGTCCAGGGACGGGACGAAGAAGAGGTTGCCGGTCAGGGCGCGGCTGAAGTCCAACAACCGATCGTAGTTCCCGGGCGGGCGCCCTACGAACATGTTCTCCAGCATCTGCTCGATCGGCCGCGGCGACCGGGCGTAGCCGATGAAGTAGGTGCCGAACTCGCCGCGAGCGACGTCGCCGAACGGCATGTTGTCGCGGAGAATCTTCACTTCTTTCCCATTCTCGACGAGCACGGTGAGCGCGTTGTGTGCCGAGGTTGGCTTGACGCTCTCGTCCAGCTCGATATCCGACAGCTTGGTCCGGCCGATGATCCGTTCCTGCGCCTCGGTCGACAGCGCGTTCCAGGCGGGCACGTCGTGGACGTACTTCTGGACGATGACGTAGCTCCCACCGGAGAACCCTGGGTCCTCGTCGCCAATCAGCGTCGCGTCCGCCGCGGCTTGATCGGTTGGGTTCTCGGTGCCGTCGACGAAGCCGATCAGGTCGCGGTCGTCGAAGTACTGGAACCCATGAACCTCATCGACGGGCGACACTGCGCCCCCGAGTCGGGCCATGAACTGTGTCGCCAGCTCGAAGCAGAGGTCCATCCGCGCGGCGCGGATATGGAAAAGGATGTCCCCGGGCGTGGCAACGGCATGCCGCGATCCCGCGTGGAACTCGCGAAACACATGGAGGCCCGCCGGCCGGGCCGATTTGAAGAGCTGGTCCCATGCCGTGGAGCCGAACCCCATGACGCACGAGAGGTAGCCCTCGAGATCACGGAACGCAACCGCGCGCACAAGCGCGGGGAAGTCTTCGCAGAAGGACCCCACGGTCGCGCGATGGTCATCACCCGGGTTGACGGTCACGACCAGAAAAATCGCGGCTCGCGTGAGCGGCGCGATCACCGGCTGAGGCTGCCGGTTACTCATGGCGCTAGGGGCGGTCCACTGCCGCCTCGTCACGGGCGATCAACACCGGGTCTGGGCGGAGTGCCACGCGGACCCGCGTTCCCGCCGGGTAGGCGGCAGCTTCCGAAGTCGGCAGCTGCGCCAGGATCGTCAGGTCCCCCAAATCGACGGTGACCCGGCTGGTTGCGCCGAGAAACGCAGTCGCGATCACCGTCCCAACTAGAGGCCCGGTCGCCGCCTCGCCGTCGCTCGCAATCGTGACCGCTTCGGGTCGCACCAGCGCCACCGCCGGTCCGTCGGCGGCCTCGGGCTGCACGAGCGGAATGCTCGCCCCCCTCACCTCGACGCTGCCGCGCCGCACAACCCCAGGTAGGCGATTGGTGAGCCCGACGAACTCGGCGACGAAAGGCGTCGCCGGTCGTGAGTAGATCGCCGTCGGCGGTCCGAGCTGCTCGATCCGACCCGAGTGCATGACCCCCACCCGGTCGGCGATGGCGAGAGCCTCCTCCTGGTCATGTGTCACGAAGAGGGTCGTGATCCCGACCTCGAGCTGCACCCGACGGATCTCGTCGCGTAGCCGAGCCCGCACCTTGGCATCGAGGGCGGATAAGGGCTCGTCGAGCAGCAGGACCTTCGGCTGGATCGCGAGCGCCCGAGCGAGTGCCACTCGCTGCTGCTGGCCGCCGGACAACTGGTGGGCGAACCGATTGGCGAAGCCGGACAGCCCGACGAGCTCGAGCATTTCGCCCGCCCGTTGGCGCCGCTGGCTGGCGCCCACCTTACGCATCTGCAGCCCGAAGGCCACGTTCTGCCAGGCCGTCATGTGCGGAAACAGCGAATAGGCTTGGAACACCATGCCGACATCGCGCTTGTTGGTCGGCTGGCCGGTGACGTCCTTACCGCCGACGAGCACCCGTCCGCCGTCGGCTTGTTCCAGACCCGCGACCAGCCGCAGCGCCGTCGTTTTGCCGCAGCCGGATGGCCCGAGAAGGGCGACCAGCTCGCCCGGGGCCATGGTCAGACTCAAGCCGTCGAGTGCGGTCACCCCCGCGTAGCGACGCTGGAGGTTCTCGAGTCGAACCTCGACACCGGCGCGCGTGGCGGTCCCCACCCCGGCGGCCGCGACCGCAGTCGTCACCTCTGGCCTCCTCCAGCCGCACCCGGGAACGGTAGACCGGCGCGCTCAGGAGCTACGCGCGGCCGCGCCCGGCCGAAGAACGACAGAATCACGAGCAGGATAAACGCGAACAGCAGCGACGCCACGGAGACTGCGATCGAGGTCCCCGCGTTGGCCAGACCGAGTTGGAAGATTTCGACCTGGAGGTTGAGGTAGCTGAGCAGGTTCGCGAATGTGAACTCACCCAGGACCAGGGCGACCGAGAGCAGACACGCATTGAGGAGCGCGCCAGACATGTTCGGTGCAATGACGCGAAACATCACAGTGCCCCAACCGGCCCCCAGGCTGCGGGCCGCTTCCGAGAGGGTCTTGACGTCGATTGCAGAAAGGCCGGCGTCGAGCGCGCGGTATGCGAACGGCAGCACCAGGATGACGTAGGCAAACGAAAGCAGGAAGATCGTGTCGACGAGGTTGATCGCCATCCACCGGTAGACCGGCGATAGCCCGACCACGAGGACGATCGCGGGGATGGTGAGCGGCAGAAGGCAGAGGAATTCGATGGTGCGCTTCAGCCGTGGCAGTCGGAGGCGGACCCAGATCATGGTCGGCAACAGCAGGACCAGCATTGCGACCGACGTGATGGCGGCGAGACCCAAAGAGTCGCGAATGGCCCCAAGTAGGTCGGGGTAGGTCACGATCGTCGTCCACGCCTCGAGCGTGCGTGGGGCGCTGACCCCGTTGCCTCGCGTTGAAAACTCGAGCATCGCGCCGATCGGGACGAGGAAGAAGGCGCCACCCAGAATAAGCACGATCACGCGAAACACGCGCAGCCGGAGGCGGCGAGCGCGCGTCACCGGCTGGCCTCTTGTGAGGGGTTCATCGAAGCCACCGAGACGTCCTGCGTTGAAGCAGGGCATACAGCGTCATCACGACCGCCACGATCACGACCATCCCCAGCGCCAGCGCTTGCGCAAGTCCCGGGTTGTTGCGACCGGTCTCACTGGTGAGAAAGTTGCTGATCGCGATCGGCACGATTGGATTGCCCTGGCTGATGAGTGCGGCCGCGGTGGCGTAGGCGGAGAACGCGTTGGCGAAGAGAAGCAGTGTGGCGCCGAGGAAGGCCGGGGCCAGAAGCGGACCGGCCACATAGCGCCAGTAGTGCCAGGTGCCGCCCCCGAGGCTCTCGGTCGCCTCCCGCCATTGCGGGCGGATGCCGTCCAGTGCCGGGAGAAAGACCAGCACCATGAGCGGGATCTGAAAGTAGGTGTAGACCAGTACCAGGCCGGGCAGCTCGGTGAGCCAAACGCCATTCGCATAGATGTCGATGCCCCGGTCCTGAATCCACAACCGAATGAAACCCACGCTCCCGATGGTGGCGATGAAGGCGAAAGCCAGCGTCACACCGCCGAACTGGGCGAGCACGCCACACGCGGACGAGACCACCCGACGGAGCACGCCCCGTGGATTTCCGGTGGCGACGGCGTAGGCGAGCAGCGCACCGGCCACGGCGCCAACGACGGCACTTGCCGTGGAGATCAGCAGGCTGCTAACGAAAGCGTTGAGGACGAACCCCTGGTTCAGATCGGTGATATTGGACAAGCTCGGGCCATCCTTGCCCACGAACGCGCCCACGACCACGATCACGGTGGGGAGCAGCAGGAAGAGGCCCACGTAAAGCAGGAATGGAAACGCGCCGATCCAATGAAGCGGGAAACGGCGGCCGCCCTCTCGAGGGCGGCGCGCCGTCTTGACGTCCGGATTACCGGCAGCGATCAACCCATCGCCTTGGACCAGTTGTCTTTGAGGTAGGCGTTGGCGGAGGCCGCCTGGTCATCGCTCATGAAAACCGGCGTTCCCTTCACCGGCGGCAGTGCCGCCGCTGCAGCCGCGTCGACGCTCCCCGCCGCCGTCATGGCGGCCATGCGGACGGGGTGTGCCCCGCCCCTGAGGAACTCGTTCTGGCCGGCGTTCGAGTAAAGGTACTCCTCCCACAAGCGGGCGGCCGCCGGGTGTGGTGCACCTTTGTTGATGGCCTGTGCGTAGGCAGCAACCACGGGGTTTGCCGGCAAAAAGAGCTTCCACGTCGGCACGTCCTTGACGTGCGTTTGGGAGTTGTAATCCCACTCGAAGAGGACCGGCGTGGTGCCTTCCTTGACCGTGGCCGTCGTTCCAATTACGTTGACCCAGTTGCCGTTCGCCTTCAGCTGCTTGAAGAAGTCGACGCCCTTGCTGATGTCACCGAGCGAGCCACCGTTGTTGAGGCTGACCTCCATGATCGAGTTGACCGCCTGGTTCGAGCCCAGCGCGTTGCCAGGAAGAGCGACCTTGCTCTTGAACGCCGAACCAAGCAGATCCTGAATAGACGTGATCGCCGGCACCTTGCTGGAGTCATAGCCGATCGCCATGGCGCCGCTGTAGTCCTGGACCCATAAGCCGGTGGGCTCCTTCGAGCTCGCTGCAATGTCGCCCCACGTTGCGACCTGATAAGGAGCGAAGCGGTCGACGTTCTTCAGAGCGACCGCCATACCAACGTCAACCACGTCGGGCGCGCGACTCGTGCCGGCGAGCGTACCGATCGCGTCGACCTCCTGCTGGCTGCTGTCGTTCGGAGCGGCTGAATTGACGTGGATGCCGTACTTGGTCTGGAAAGCCGTGATGGTCACGCCGTAGTTGGCCCAGTCAGGAGGGAGCGCGATGACGTTCAGCGTCCCCTCCTTCTTGGCCGCGGCGATCAAGGCATCCATGCCGCCCATATCGGCGACGGACTTGGCGTTGGCGGCACTTGTGGACGAGGTTGAGGTGCTCTGCCCGCATGCCGTGAGCAGGACGAGGGCTCCGGCAAGGATGCTGAGTCGGCGTAGCGCCCCGCTTACCCTTTCCCTCTCGAGCTGGCCCCCACCGGCCAGAACGTTGCGTCGCCGAAGCCAAGCGTATTCCATCTTCCCCTCCTCAGAGTCCGAGCTGATGCGTCTCCCCGTTTAAACCATCTCCCGGACGGGTTGTCAAGGAGCCGCCGATTAAGTCCTGGTTGCGGCATGATTGGCTTGGGTGGCATGAACGAGAACCTGAGCCTTGGCCGCATCGCCGGCATCCACGTGGGGCTGAACTGGAGCCTTCTCGTGGTTGCCGCCCTGATCGCCTGGAGCATTGCCACCGGCATCCTGCCGTCGGCCGCGCCCGGCCAGACCTCGGCTGCGTACTGGACCGCGGGCGTGGTGTCGGCGTTCGTGTACCTGGCCTCGCTGCTTGCCCACGAACTCGCGCACTCGATCGTTGCCACGGGTAGCGGGGTCAAAGTCGAGGGAATTACGCTCTGGCTGTTTGGCGGGGTGTCGCGCTTCAACAGCGAGAGCAGTTCGCCCGGTTCCCAGGCTCTTATTACCTTCGTCGGCCCTCTCACGAGCCTGCTGCTGGGCGCTGTGTTTATTCTTGCGTCAGTCGCTGTCGGTGGTGGCGCCAACTCTGCCCTCGTGTCCGCCAGCCTGGCGTGGCTGGGCTACATCAACATCCTGCTCGGGGTATTCAATCTGCTACCCGCCTTCCCGCTGGACGGAGGCCGGATCCTGCAATCGCTGATTTGGAGAGGCACCGGTGATCGCCTCCGGGCCACCCGGATTGCCGCCCGGATCGGCATGGTCTTCGCCTACGTCTTCATCGCCTACGGTCTGATCACCTTCTTCGCCGCCGGCAGCCTCATCGGCGGGGTCTGGGCGGTGTTCCTCGGCTGGTTCCTCTTGAGCGCTGCGCGGGCCGAAGAAGCCGGCGGCCTGATCCGCCAAGCGCTCTCCGGGATCAGCGTCGCCGAGGTGATGACTCCCAATCCGATGGAGGCTCCGGACGACATCAGCGTCGATGAGGCGCTGCACGGCTACATTCTGACGTCTCGGCATTCGACCTTTCCGACGCACGACGCGGGCGGCCGGCTGAGCGGGCTCTTGACCATGGCTGCTCTCAAGAACGTCGCCCCGGACGCTCGTCCTACCACCCGGATCAAAGAGATCATCTGTCCGCTCGAGCGGGTGTCCACCGCCTCTCCAGCTGACCCGGCCACCAACTTGCTCAACGTCTCGGACGGTTGCAGCGAAGGTCGCACCTTGGTCATCGATAACGGCCGGCTCGTTGGAATCATCTCGCCGAGCGACGTCAGCCGGCTTATGCAGCGATCGCTGTCGGGCCGAGCGTAGCGGCGGTCAGGCGCTATCCCGCTGTCGTAACGCGCCTGGAATGCCTGCGGCATCGTACGACGGGTCCGGATGGATGTCGAAGGCGTCGGCGAGCCGCACGAACAGATTGAAGAGCGCCCCATCGTAGACCGCTTCAGCGATCTGGGCATCGCTCCAACCGGCGTCACGCAGTCCCTGGACCTGCTCGTCGGTGATGCGATACGCGTGTCGGGTTAACGTTTCGACGAATTCCAACAGCAACCTGTACGGGGGTGAGAGGCCGGCGCCGTCGAGGTCCCCGTCGCGCAGCGCCGTCGCCGCCTGTGAATACTTCTCGCCCTGCAACTGCAGGAACCACGCGTGGCTGCTCAGTCAATAGTGGCAGCGGTTGAGCGCCGAGACATAGGACGCGATCATCTCGTGCTCGGCCCGGCTGAGCGCGCCATCCGTGAAGTGCAGCCGGCTGGCCTGATCGATGGCGCGCAAGAAGTCGGGGCGTAGGCTCATCGTTCGCAGGATGTCGGGGACGTTTCCCCTCGTCGACGTCCGCTTGATCTCGCGGAAAAGGTCGGCGGTCTCGCCGCTGGCGTCGCCATCTTCGATCCACGCGATCCGAGCCATGTCTTTTTATGTCCTCCTCAATTAGTCGCGTTGGGTGGGCAGACGCGTGGCCAACCTACCACGCACATCCGGCCGTGTCCAGCGTGTTTGGCAGCGGCGCGCTGAGCCCTGAGGAACGTATTAGAGGGCGCGGGCTACGCAAAGCTGCTGTTATAAGGACAGGACGGAGGAAAGCCATGACCGAAACTACGAGTTCCAAGCGGCGAGCACCAAGGAAGAGCAGCAGTCGCGAACCGTCTCACAAGACCGGCACACGTGAAGAATGGCTTGCGGCCCGGCTCGACCTGCTCAAGGCTGAGAAGGCGCTGACGCGGCGTAGCGACGAACTGGCGCAGAAGCGGCAGGAGCTGCCCTGGGTTCGAATCGACAAGGACTACCGTTTCGAGACGGACGAGGGTTCAGCGTCCCTCGCCGATCTGTTCAGAGGACGCTCGCAGCTCCTCATCTATCACTTCATGTTCGGGCCCGAGTTCACGGCAGGGTGTCCAGTCTGCTCCTCGATTGCGGACGGCTTCGACGGTTTCGCCGTCCACCTGGCGCATCATGACGTCACGCTCGGCGCGGTGTCGCGGGCTCCAATCGCGAAAATTCATGCGTACAAGCGACGGATGGGCTGGAGCTTCCCCTGGGCGTCATCATTTGACAGCGACTTCAACTACGACTTCCAGGCGACGCACACCGAGGAGGAGCAGCAGTCAGGAGCCATCAAGTACAACTTCCGCACGTTCGACATGCGGCCGGAGCTGAAGGCCGGCGAGGAGGGTCACTGGGTCGACGGTATGGGCGTCGGCGTCGACTGGACGACGTACACGCGAGAAGCGCCCGGGATGAGCGCGTTCACGCTCGAGGATGGCGTCGTGTACCACACCTACTCGGCGTACGCGCGCGGGATAGACGGCCTCTGGGGCATGTACCAGTGGCTCGACCGCGCGCCACTCGGTCGCAACGAGCACGGCATCTGGTTCCGCCGCCATGATGAGTACGTAAGCCCGTAATTGTTTGTGCCTAAAGGGGCCTTCCAGATTCATCCGATGCGCTGCTGATGGCCGAGCGAGATAATCCTCGCATGTCGAATCCCGTATTCGAGGCGGTTCGCACCGTTATGGCCGTTCGCGACTATCAGGACAAGCCCGTTCCCGGCGAGGTCGTGGACCGCATCATCGATGCGGCTCGGCTTACCGCCAGTGCAAGCAACCGTCAGCCCTGGCATTTCGTCGTCGTCCGTGAGCGGGTGCACCTGCAGGAGTTAGGCACACTGGTCAGGACGGGTCCTTACACGGCGCGGGCTGGTCTCGCGGTTGTTGTGGCATACCTGAAGGAAAGCCCGATCGCGATTTCGGATGTCAGTCGTGCTATCCAGTCGATGATCTTGACGGCCTGGGCGGACGGCGTCGGCTCCAACTGGACCGGGTTCGGCGGCCTAGAGGGTGTTCGAAAGGCGGTGGGGTTGCCGGAAAAGTACGAGGTCCTGGCGGTCGTGCCGTTCGGGTATCCTGCGCGGCCCGTCAAGGGAATCAAGAAGCGAAAGCCTCGGGGTGAGGTTGCGTCCGCCGAGCGCTTTGGATCGCCCATCTCCTGAACTGAACTTGCTGCGGCGCTAACATTTGGGCTGCACAGTAGGAGGACGTGACATGTTGAAATCACAAGACGTTCGGCGATTCCAGGATCGACTCAAGGCGGAGCGCGATGCGATTGAGTCGCGTATCGCAACCAACAGACACGGTATTCAGGAAACGGTGCAGGACGAGTCCGGAGTGGGCGATTCAGGCGATGAATCA
>Ga0209009_1000164_pt1 | contig 27069 bp, 16 predicted proteins | sample BlaSpr_A8_OM3_M2_FD_187979 | JGI IMG/M metagenome (GOLD analysis project Ga0209009, IMG submission 187979) | Forest soil microbial communities from Thunder Bay, Ontario, Canada - Black Spruce, Ontario site 2_A8_OM3_M2 (SPAdes) (version 2) | ecosystem: Environmental > Terrestrial > Soil > Boreal... | reverse complement strand
CTCCCCGCCAGCAGAAATGCCGCAAGCACAGGCAGGAACCACGCCGGCGCCACGTGCCGCCGCGCTGATTCCACCCACACCAGGCCAATCAGCAAACATTCAATCCATGGGAACACATCCGCAATCTCGACTAGAACGCTCGCCGGTTTCCCACCCATCAACGGATACAAATTTTTCGTCCACCCCTGCCACATCGCGCGAAAACTTCTGTACATCCTGGTGCGCACGGTTCCAAACGGCGCGGTGAAGTAAATCCCATAACCCGCGCCCTTTACCCGGCGCGCGAGCGCTACATCCTCCAGAATCTGCCCCGCAATCGCCGCATGGCCGCCCAGCTTTTCGTAAACCTCACGCAGCAATAATAGAAACTGCCCATTCGCCGCCGCATCCGGCTGCCGACGATCGTTCACTCGCGCAAACGAAAACTTATTCGCCAGCCTGCAATAGACAAACGGAATCAGCGCGCGCTCCCAGAACGATCCCAATTCCTGCTCCGGCGAGTACGAGACCAGCACCGCATCATGTTCCACCGCATCGCACAGCGCCCGCCGCGTGGACCCGTGCAAATGATAAGTGTCAGCGTCGGTGAAAAGCAGCCAATCCGCCGACGCCGCGGCTGCGCCAATAGAAACCGCGTAATTCTTGCCGGCCCAACCCGGCGGCAGCGCATCCCCAGTAGTCAAAATTTTCAGCTTGGGTATGCGCGCGATGAGCTCAGCCAATATCGCGCCAGTCCGGTCGGTGGATTGGTCGTTTATCACAATCACTTCGCCAATCTCGGGCTGCGCCGCCACCGACTCCACCGCTCGCGCGATAGACGCTTCTTCATTTCGTGCCGGAATAATCGCGGAAACCATTGGGTGTGAAAATCGACCAGCACTTGCGGCGCTACAGGGACTGAATCTGCTCGTCGCAAAGTGCTCGCTTTCGATTCGCCGATACTCGTATTATAGGTCGCTTGGACAAAGGACTGAAACGGAAACTGAACACTGGCCTGGTTCTCGCCTTCATTGCGGGCCTTCTCTTCCTTTTTGCGCGACCCGATTATCGACAGGGTGAGGCCAGCCTGCGCGGGAAGCCCGCCAAAGATTTCGCCCTGACGCTCGACGACAAGCCTGCCCATCTCTCCGACCTTCGCGGCAAAGTGGTTCTGCTGAATTTCTGGGCCACCTGGTGCCCGCCGTGCGTGGAAGAGACTCAATCGCTAAATCAGTTGCAGCACCGCATCGCCCCGCTAGGCGGCACAGTCCTCGGCGTGAGCGTGGACGACGACCCGCAAGCCTACGAGAATTTCCTGAAGACATATCACATCACCTTCCCCACCTACCGCGACACTACCAAACAAATCCCCCTCACCTATGGCACCACCATGTATCCCGACACCTACGTGATCACCCGCAACGGCCGCCTCGACCGCAAAATCGTCGGCGCCCAAGATTGGAATAGCCCCGAAATGACCGCCTACATCAATTCCCTGCTAAACGAAAAGTAACCGGGCGAGTCACTTCTTGCTTTTTGTGAAATCACCTCTTATTACGGCGTGCTAAGTCTTCCCACTTGCCACTAGATGTCCTTCGCCTCTATAACGTGAACTCCCCTAGGCGCCGCTTTACCATCGGCTAACATCCGCTCCGCTAAAGGTTCCGCCAGCGTAATGAGTTTCTTGCGAATCCCAGTCGGTAAGAGTCGCGAAAGCGGGATGAGTGTCTTACTCGCAATGCTTTCCGCCAAACGGAATTCGCGCCGCGGCCCAACCAGAAGAGCAGGCCGAAAGATGATCAACGAGCGAAGTCCAACCGCTCTAACATCATTCTCAGTCCGCCCTTTGACTCCATTGTAAAAAAACATCGAGTTCGCATTCGCCCCCATAGCCGAAATGAATGTAAAGGATTTCGCATCATGCGCCTTCGCGATTTTCGCAAAGACCAGCGCTGCGTCGTGATCCACTTTCTCAAAGTTCTCCTTGCTGCCCGCCGCTTTGATCGTCGTCCCAAGACAACAAAAGTAAATTTCGCCGCCAATCGTCGATTCAATCGATGGCAGCTCCTCCAGATCGCGGACCAGCACCTCCGTCAGCTTTGCGTTCGGAACCTCCACCGGCCTGCGTGCAACGGAAATCACCTTCGTTATCACCGGATCATCTACGAGCTTCCGGACCAGAAACGACCCCGTCAGCCCAGTGCTGCCTATAATTGTCGCAATCATAAGTAGAACCTCTCGCTTTTCAGCGAAGTTGCACACTGAACCGTCACAGCCTCTCGTCTTTTGTCCCTGTGGAGGTTAGAGTAAATCGCGGGAGCCAAAGACCCATAGCGCAGTCACAGAATTATCCCGCAGTATCGGATGTTCCGCAGCGCCGGGCTTTCAGCCCGGCATCTTGGCCGCGTTGCAGCAGGCCACACAGTTCTTCCCCCAAGTCCCGCTCTCGCAGGGGAGCAGCATGCTGCGCTTGCTTCAGCATGTCAAAAAATATTTTCCGCAAAGACTCCGTGCGTTCTGGTTGTGATCCGGCTCTAACCGTTTTGTTGTAAGTGCATTACCTGTGTGAAGCGATCACTCTGCCAAAAAGTCCACCGCCTCGCACCCTTGTATTTGCACGTCTAACTTCCTATCATCGTGTCGATGAAAATTTGGTCTAGGATCGGCGTTAGACAGAATCGATGGGGGCCTCCCGACAGCTCCTTCTCTGCAACCACCGCGACGCGACCGATGCCTACGCAACCGGCAAGCTTACAGCCCGCTTCGGGTAGGAAACAGGGTCTCGAAATTGGGCCGCTTTTTGAAAGTGGTCATAGCACTTCTAACCGGTTCTGCCCTAAAAACAGAAGTTATAGAAAACAAAACATTAAACTCCGTCTAACCGGGGCCAGAACAGCGATTACGGATTTCCGAATTTCCGCTGTTTTGCACGTTCCTGCCTGCGCCAAATTACCAGAGCTAACCCGCTCGAGCGTCCTATACCGGCGGGTCGAATCTAATACCTCAGCAAGCCTGGCGAAATGCAAGAGCACATAAAAACTATCGAAAAAGATCCCGTCTGTGGAATGACGGTTGATCCCGACCGCGCCGCGGCGCAATCCGTCCATGACGGAAAGACTTTCTACTTCTGCTGCCAGAGCTGCGCCACAAAATTTGCCGCCTCGCCCGAAAAATATCTCGGCGCAGCAAGCTCTACACCGACCGCTAGCGGGCCCGTTCAACTAATAGGAATAAAATCAGCGCAACCCAGCCCGGCGCCCGCGTCGCAAGCTACACCGCCAAAACGACGTGTCGCCGCCGACTACATCTGCCCGATGCATCCGGAAGTCCGCCAGGATCACCCGGGAGCATGTCCCAAATGTGGAATGGCACTCGAACCCGCCATCCCCACTCTGCCAGCCACCCACATCGAGTACACCTGCCCGATGCATCCGGAAATAGTCAGATCTGAACCGGGCTCCTGCCCCATCTGCGGCATGGCGCTAGAGCCTCGTGACGTTACCGCGGACCAGGACGAAAATCCCGAACTCATCAACATGACTCGGCGCTTCTGGGTCAGCGTCGCGCTGACCATTCCGATACTTGTTCTGGCAATGTCGGACATGATTCCCGGCCAGCCCGTGCAAAATATCCTATCGCCCCGCGCGATAGCCTGGATCGAGTTGCTCCTGGCCACGCCAGTGGCCTTATGGGCCGGTTGGTTTTTCTTCGAACGCGGCTGGGCCTCCATCGTCAACCGCAGTCTCAACATGTTCACGCTGATCGCTCTGGGCACTGGCACCGCGTACGTGTACAGCGTGATCGCTGTCTTATTCCCGCAAGTTTTCCCAGATACTTTCCGCGTGAGAGGGGGCGGCGTTCCGATTTATTTCGAAGCCGCAGCTGCAATCACCACGCTCGTGCTACTCGGTCAAGTTTTAGAGTTGCGCGCTCGCAGCCGGACGTCCACGGCGATTCGGTCGCTCTTAAAACTTTCGCCAAAATCAGCGCGCCTCGTTCGAGCCGACGGAACCGAGATCGACGTCCCAGTCGAGCACATCGCCGCCGGGGATTTGTTACGCGTGCGCCCTGGCGAAAAAGTTCCGGTGGACGGAGTCATCACCGAGGAGGAAAGCTCCGTGGACGAATCCCTGATGACCGGCGAACCCATCCCGGTCGAGAAATCACCCGGCGCGCGCGTGATTGGGGGCACCCTCAATGGTGCCGGAAGTTTCATCATGCGCGCCGACCGTGTGGGCAGTGAAACCCTCCTCTCGCAAATCGTGCGCATGGTCAGCGAGGCGCAACGCAGCCGCGCCCCAGTGCAAAAACTTGCCGACCGCGTAGCAGGTTATTTCGTTCCTGCTGTGATCCTGGTCGCCCTCATCACCTTCATCGCCTGGGCCATCTACGGTCCCGAGCCGAAGATGGCGCATGCGTTGCTCAATGCCGTCGCTGTCCTCATCATCGCCTGCCCCTGCGCACTCGGCCTTGCCACGCCGATGGCCATTATGGTCGGCGCCGGTCGCGGCGCTCTCGCGGGCATCCTGGTGAAAAACGCAGAGGCGCTGGAAACCCTTGAAAAAGTGGACACGCTCGTCGTAGATAAGACCGGTACGTTGACCGAAGGCCGACCAGAAGTGGCATCCGTGATTCCAGCGGCGGGCTGGGATGAAAAACAGATTCTGCGGGTAGCTGCAACCCTCGAACGCGGCAGCGAACACCCGCTCGCGGGAGCGATCCTTACGGGTGCCAAAGAACGCGGCATTGATCTCGGCAACCTCACTGATTTTCAGTCGCGAACCGGAAAAGGTGTCCTGGGAAAAGTTGACGGGCGCACCGCTGCACTCGGGAATCGCGCACTCTTCTCTGAAATCGATCTTGCCATCGGAGAACTGGACGAAACTGTTAAATCGCTTGAAGCCGACGGCCAGACCGTAATGTTCGTCGCCGCGGACGGCGCAATCATCGGAATCATCGGTGTCGCCGATCCGGTGAAATCAACAACCGCACAAGCTCTCGCGAAACTTCACCGCGACGGAATACGCATCATCATGCTCACGGGAGACAGTCGTGCAACTGCCGATTCCGTCGCACGCAAACTCGGCATCGATCAAGTCCACGCAGAGATTTTGCCCGGCCAAAAAAGTGAAATCGTAAAGCAGCTTCAAGCCGAAGGACACATCGTCGCCATGGCCGGTGACGGAGTGAACGACGCCCCTGCGCTCTCGCAAGCCAACGTCGGAATCGCCATGGGCACCGGAACCGACGTCGCTATGGAGAGCGCCGGAATTACGCTCCTTCGTGGCGACTTGCTCGGACTGGCGCGCGCCCGAACACTCAGCCGCGCCACCATGCGCAACATCCGCCAAAATCTTTTCTTCGCCTTTGTATATAACTCGGTCGGCGTCCCCATCGCCGCCGGCGTCCTCTACCCCTTCGTCGGCTTGCTCTTGAGCCCCATCCTGGCCAGCGCCGCGATGACCTTCAGCTCAGTCTCGGTCATTGCAAACGCCCTCCGCCTCCGCAAAGTTCAGTTATGAACGGATAGGCGACAGCGACAACGCAAGGGCTACTGGGGAACAGGTTCCAATCTTCGCAGGACGGGAATTCTGGCTTGGCGCAAAACACTCTCTACTACGTTGTCGGTCAAACGCGAGGCGTCGTAGTCAAAATGGAGCAGATTTTTCTTCTCATCATAACGAAATTTCTGAAGGCCGTAAGTATTCGAGAACTCTCCCAGTGCACGAAAATGCTCCGGCTTCAGGCGTTCCTGCAATTCGTAAGTAGCGGTCATTAACGTCATGCGTCGGATTATAGCAGGAGCCTTGTCTAAGTGAACGAAACCTCTGGTGAACGTACATGGCGAAAACGAACTCCGTGTCGCACAGGAGCGCATAAAACAGGGATCCTCGCTTGGGATCGAAGGTCCCTAAAGGCCGCGTTCCACTGATTCGGTCTCGGCGGACCGGATCATGGCGTCATCCATCCTAGCTTCCCTCTCAGAACCAGGTGGGAACCACCCGGAGCTTTCAGCAGGTGGGCCCCTTCTTCCCCACTTGCTGTCGGTATGGGACACGCCCATTTTCAATGACTTAGGGAGACGGAGGCGGCGCGTGGTGCTGGCTCAAAACCAGAACGGAACTGACTCGCACGGATTATCCCGTATTGGCGCAGGTCACGTGCTCACCGGGCAATTTGTGCGAGCTACTCGTTGTTCGGCGTGACAGCATGCTGCATAATGGAATGGGCAGTTGAGGGCGGATGAAGAAATCTTTTATTTTTGTCTTGGCAGCGGTAGCGGGACTGGCGGGAATCGCGATCGGACTTGCAGCGGGCCGATCGAATCTAATTCGCGTGCCGAAAACCTCTGTTGCGGGCGCGCACAGCTTGCCTGGGCACGCTATGGCTGCTGTTAAAAACGTGGCCGCGCAACAATCCGGCCAGATGCCGGTTGTTCGATTCGCCAGCAACCCGCAGCTTGCTCCTCCTTTTCTCGTGCGCGACATCGACGGAAATGTGATTTCCACCGCGGAATGGAAAGACAAAGTTGTGCTGCTGAATTTCTGGGCCACCTGGTGCCCGCCTTGCCGCGAAGAAGTTCCCGAGCTCGTCGATCTGCAAACCCGTTACAAAGACCGTTTGCAAGTAATCGGAATTTCCATGGACGATGCGGAAGACGTGCGCGCGGTGAAGAAATTCGCGGTGCAGGAAGGCGTGAACTATCCGATCGTTATGGCCAGCCGTGAAATAATTTTGGAATACGGCGGCGTTCCCGCGCTTCCGACTTCCTTCGTGGTGAACACGGAGAACAAAGTGGTGCAGAAACACGTGGGGCTCTATCCGACCTACGTTTATGAGACGGAAGTGCGCGCTCTGCTTGGAATGCCCATTAACGCCACTGTCGAAACGTTCAAGGACGAAGGGCAGGTTTTCCTGAAGAATGCTGCGCTGGCAACCGAACTCCCCGACGTTGATTTCAAGGATTTGACGCCAGAGTTGAAGAAAGCCGCGTTGCGGCGTATGAATTCCGAGAGCTGCGATTGCGGATGCCGTCTGACGCTAGCGCAATGCCGTATTAATGATTCGCTTTGTCCGATTAGCAAGAAGCTTGCAGCAAAAGTAGTTGCAGAAGTTGCTTCAAACGCTCCTGCGCCCACCAGCACCCCTCGGCCTGCTCCCGACACAACCGCGCCGACCTCGAATCAGCAGTAGATTACTTCCACGGGGAATCTCCTCATCCAGTTCATTTGGGAATCAAAGGAGTGATGGTTTCGCCGCATCTCAAGAGCGATTTGGGCGGATTTTTTGGTTCCCCGCCCGCAGGACTTATCGCGATGTCAGTTGCAATGGGGTTCCGGCGCAAACGTTTGAACCGGCGGAGCTTTTGCTGCAGAAGAAGAGAATTACAAAGAATTTTTTCCGCTCGAAAAAGCTTGCCAAGATTACATTAAGCTACGGATGGGTCATGTCTTCGGGACGTACGAGTTCATCGAACTCTTTCTCGGATAGGTAGCCCAGTTTTAGTGCGGCTTCGCGAAGACTTAGGTGCTCGTGGTGCGCCTTGTGCGCGATTTCCGCAGCTTTGTCGTAGCCAATCTTGGGGCTGAGAGCAGTTACCAGCATCAGCGAGTTCTCGACATTCTGCTGGATGCGATCTCTATCGATTTCCATGCCGGTGATGCAGTGGGAAGTAAAGGAATGGCACGCGTCACCCAGCAAGCGCACGGAATTCAAGAAATTGTGAATGATCACAGGCTTGAAAACGTTCAGCTCAAAATTACCCTGCGAGCCGGCAAAACCGATGGCGGCGTCGTTTCCAAAAACTTGTACGGCGACCATGGTGACAGCTTCGGACTGCGTGGGGTTCACTTTTCCGGGCATGATCGAGGAACCCGGCTCGTTTTCCGGAAGCACTAATTCGCCGAAGCCAGCGCGCGGGCCGGAGGCGAGCCAGCGAATGTCGTTGGCGATCTTCATCATCGAAGCTGCCAAAGTCTTAAGAGCGCCACTGGCGAAGATAATTTCGTCGTGAGCTGAGAGAGCAGCAAATTTGTTGGGATGCGAACGGAACGGCAAACCGGTGAGCTCGGAAATTTTCTTCGCGGCGCGCTCGGCGAATTCAGGGTGAGCATTCAGCCCTGTACCTACCGCGGTTCCGCCGATGGCGAGATCGTAGAGTCCCGGCAACGTATCTTTCAACCATTTGATGTCGCGATCGAGCAGGTTTACCCAGCCTGACATTTCCTGGCCGACCGTGAGAGGGGTCGCGTCCATCAGGTGCGTGCGGCCGATTTTGACTACGCTAGCGAAAGAGCGCGCTTTTTCGTCGATGGCGTCGCGCAATTCGGTGACTGCCGGGATCAGGAATTCTGAGACAAGCGATGCCGCGGCAATATGCATCGCGGTTGGAAACGTGTCGTTGGAGGATTGCGACATATTTACGTCATCGTTGGGATGAATGGGCTTTTTGCTACCCAGGACGCCGCCAGATATTTCGATGGCGCGATTCGAGATTACCTCATTGGCGTTCATGTTCGTTTGCGTGCCGCTGCCAGTCTGCCAAACGTGGAGTGGGAAATGGTCATCGAGCTTGCCGGCCATCACTTCATCGGCTGCCTGGATGATCAAGCGAGTTTTTTCGGGCGAGAGTTTTCCGAGATCCTGGTTTACGAGCGCGGCGGCTTTCTTGAGTACGCCAAACGCGTGGATCAGTTCTGGCGGCATGGTGTCGCGGCCGATATCGAAGTGAATTATGGAGCGAGCGGTTTGTGCGCCGTAGTAACGATCGGCGGGGACTTCAATTTTCCCCATGCTGTCAGATTCAGTCCGCATCTGCGTGTTCGGCGCAGGTGACGCTTTGGCATCCAAGGTCAGTTCCTCCCTACATCAAAGCGAACCCAAAAAAGACAAAAGTACGTTTTTAAGGATACTGCGGAAACGCCAATTGCGCAGCCTTGTTTGTAACTGTGTGTAGCAATTTGCAGGCAGTACAGCGCAGCGCTTTAACTGTGCCGATTTGAACCTGTCTTGAAATTTTGCGAAAGGACGCGCGGGCAGCTGTTCGGGGCCTGCACTAACGTACAGGATGGATTTGAGAAACGTCCACGATAGGATTTTCGGGGCGCGGGTTGAATAAGACTAAAATTGATGCAGCACAAAAAGCCGCAGGCTTCACGCGATAGAAACTTTCACGGGGGCAGTGGGCACATCAAATGGCTTCTCTTTTCAAGCGTCTATTCTCGTCTGGCGGAACGCAGAGCACCAGCGTGCAGGTTGCAGAGCCTAGCGCCGAAGCGTCCGTTGCGCAAGAAACTATCGAGCAAGCGGCATCGCGATATCAAGCGGCCGAATTGCCGCCTTCTGAAGAAGAGTTGAAAGAATTTCTCTATAAGAATTTTCTCGACGGCGCCAAGCCTACTGAGGTTCCGCAAGAGCAGCCATGGGGAGCGGCGAGCTCGGCGGAGGTAACTGCGGAGCTTACGCCGGCCATCACTTCGGATGATGTCGATTTGCCCTCCGTACGGGAAACAAGATCAGAAGACAAAGTTTACACAGATGAAACGGTCTCTGCGGAAGTTCGCGTGGAGGATTCCACTGAGGCCGCACCTTTTGTGGACGAGAACTTTGCCCCTTCGCAAGGCGGCGCTCTCGCCGCAGCGATTGTCGCCGCTATTTCAGATCTCGAAACAATTCCGCAGGCCGAAGCGCGTTCGGATTTGGCTTCAGAAAACGAAGACGTCCCGCAGGTCGCGGCTTGGTCGGCCTCTGAAGATGAAATGATGGCCGAAATCGAAGTGGACTCCATGGCCCTGGATTCGCCTGAAGTTGCGGCGGCATTCGCTGATGAGCGAGTCGCTCGAGCATTGCCGCCGACTCTGACGGAAATTCCGGAAGCGCTCAGGCCGACGCTTACAGAGGTCATCGAGGAATCCGAATACGCGGAAACGGAGACGGTTGAAGGCGTCGTAATTCCATCGTTAGAGTCAACAGAGAATCTGGCCAGGCCGGCGAGGATAGATTCAAGCGAGTGGGCGCTCGAAGAAGCGCTGGGCAATCATAAACAGTGGCTGGACTCGCGAGGTGTGGAGGGGAAAAAAGCCAATCTGCGTGCGGCCAAACTGGAAGGCACGGAGTTGATCAGCGCGAATCTGCGATATGCCGATTTGCAAGATGCAAACTTGAAAGCGGCGGATTTATTGTTGGCGGATTTGCGCAACGCTTGTATGGTTCGCGCGAATTTGCAGGATTCCTGCTTGGTTGGGGCAAATCTCGAAGGCGCAAATTTGGAAGGTGCTTCGCTTGAAAGCGCCATGGGTCTTGTTCCGCGGCAGCTGGCGGGCACGAACTTGCGCGAAGCTTCTTTGCCGGCGCAGATTGCGGAATTTGGTGCGCTGGCGGAATTCGCGAAGGCGTCACAAACATCGGCACGAACGTTTAGCGCAGTGATACTGGCCAGTCTGGTTTCGTGCCTGATGATTTGGAAGACGAAAGATGTGCAACTAGTTTCGGATTCGGCTGTTCTTCCTTTTCTGCACTCCCCTACTGCGGCCGCGGCACTTCCCACGGCGGAAATTTACCTGATGGCCCCAGTACTGCTCCTTTGCGTTTATTTGCTATTTCAATATCACTTGCAAAGGTTGTGGGATACGGTTCTGGAGCTGCCTGCGATATTCCCGGACGGGCACGCTCTGGGCGAAAAGCAACCGCGCATTATTAACGGGCTTCTGCGATTGCATTTCCATTGGATGAATCATCAGGACGCTCCGTCTACGCGGCTAATCGAAAAAACTGTTTCGGCCTTGCTGGCGTACTGGATTGTTCCAGCAGTACTTGTTCTTTTTTGGGGACGCTATTTAACGTTGCAGGAAATTCACGGAACCATTTTGCATGAGGCGCTGGTGATGGCGGCCGTGGGCGTTGCAATCTACGCGACAACGAAAATTGGACGTCCCCAGGAACGCTGGGTAGTGTCCAGGCAAACCAAGAAAACATTTGCCGAGAAGTTACGGCAGATAAGTCCGGCAACGCTCTTGATTATCCTTTTCGTCGGTTTGACTTTTCTTTCGATAGGGACGATCACGGGAGTTCCGCACGGCAAGGATCGCGCGCCGCAATTCTCGTCCGCGAGCGTACGAAGGTGGGCTCCTGCGGCTTTGTGGAGCCTGGGTTATGACCCCTATGCAGATTTGACGGAGGCTACCGTTTCGACCAAGCCAGCGAACTGGCGCGGGGATGTAACCGAAACGAGCGACGAACTTTCTGGAGTGAAGGGGGCGCGGCTGAACGAATCGCATTTCCGCTACGCACAGGCATACGGAATATTTTTGGCGAACGCGCATTTGTGGCGCTCGGATTTTTATGGCGCCTTTTTGTCGGAAGCGGATTTGCGCGGCGCGGATTTCGGCCAAGCGGATTTGCGATGGGCGATACTGGACCGAGCGAAGATGAACCATACGAACTTCGATCGAGCGCAACTGGGCGGCGCGAATCTGGCGCGTGCAGACTTGCGGGGCGCGAACCTTTCTTATTCGTCGTTGGTCAATGCGATTCTGGTGGACGCACGGCTGGACGGTGCGAGCCTCTATGGCGCGCGTCTTTCGGCGGCGAATATGGTTCGAGCTAACATGCAGAAAGCCGACCTGCGCGATGCGCAATTGGATGGCGTTGACCTGGAGCATGCGGACATGCAGCAAGCGTATTTGTGGTCTGCGAAATTGCCCAACGCGCGCATGGTCAATGCCCAGCTCGCTACTGCGATTTTTATTGATGCTGATTTGAGCGGTGCGGACTTACGTGGCGCGCAATTCAACGGCACCGTGCTGAACGGAGCCAACTTGCAGAACGCTAATCTAGACGGCGCGGATTTGCGCGGTGCGCTTCAACTGGGAGCGGCGCAAGTTTGCTCGGCAAAATCGCGTCAGGGCGCGACTTTGGACAACGCGCTGCAGAAGTTAGTGGACGCACAATGCGGCGGTGGGCCTCCGGTCGACTCCCCTGCGGCGAAAAACGACGCTAGCGCTTCGGCGCCGACTGCTCCTTAGGCGCTTCTTTCGGCTTTTCCGCAGGCTTGTCGAAACGGCTGTCATCGATTGGAACATTCGCCTGAATCTGTTCCCACTTGTAAATCGATTCACCATCCGGGCGCGCGACACGAATAACGAATGGAGTGTTGACTCCGCTTACGTCGCGGTAATCTTCGTAATTCGTATCCTGCGGGATTGCACCCAAGGGGCTGTCAATCTGAGCCGAAACGCGCAGGAGCAAACCGGATTGTGTGTCGAAATAATATTGGTCGGGGGCGCCTTCGCCGCGTGAGGCGGTCAGGCAGTAGGCGTCGTGGCCATTAATCTTTGTGATGCTAGTGAGTTCGACCCGCGTGTAATTTTTCTGCAGATTCAAGCCGGGATTGAGTGCTGCTGAATCTTTCAGGTGGATGAAGTCGTCGCCGCGTACTTCTTCTAATTCGTCACCGCGCGTTTGCCATCCGACGATGCCGTTGTATCCCTGGGAAGAATCTCCGCGAGGTGTGTGAACGATGGTGAGGATCTTGTCCGGGGCTTGGCGATAAATTTCGAGGGCTGAATGCATGTGGCGCGCAGGGATATCGAGTGTTCCCTTATCAACGCGTGTTTTAATTTTGTGGATGGCGGCTTCGCCTCCTGATGCTTGGATGTGCTTCTCGAGCATCTCTCTTACGGAAGGAAGCGGGCTGGCTGTTGCTGAGATTACGGCCGTAGAATTTGCGGGGCTGGGTGCTTCGCTTAGCGGAGGCGGCGCAGCATTGTTGGCGGAGAGGCTGGATGCCGAGACAACGTCTGCGAGGACCGGCATGTCGGCAGCTTTCGCGGCGCCGCGATGACACGTGTAGCACGCCACGGCGCGATGTCCGCTGAAATATGTATTGTCGATCGCAAACATCATTTTCATCATACCGCGGGCGCGTTTTTTGGTGGGCTTCTCATCGCTGTCGAAATGGCCCTCTACGTGGCAATACTCGCAGCGCACGCCCAAGGCGAAGGTGATGTAGCGCATCGAAGGGATGAGTTGGTCAGCGGGAACATCGGTCAACACTTCGACATTCTTGAAGGCTTCGCCGGCGGTTTTTATTCCTGGAGGCGCAGGGCGCGGCAACGCCGAAGATTGCTCACTGGCTGCGGACTGTGGAGAGGCGCCGGCGCTTTGTTGTGGCGATCTTGCATGAGCGACTAAACTTACTGGAATCCAAAGTAGTGCCGCCACACCAAGTGCGAGTGAAATAGCATTTTCTGAAATTCTCCGCGGGGCTGGTTTGCCAGCATTCATTAATCGAGGATCATCCTTTCAAAATATGAGCCTCGAATCATACAGGCGAATGGATGTTTCCGCTGGATAAAAGATCCCCGGCGCAGAAAAATCGGAAATCGCGCGACATTCGGTTAGAATGTTGGACGGATCACCCCTGCGGAAAATGTTCCAGTGAATTCAATCGCGCGCGCGTCTCTACCCTCCACATTTCTATCAAAAGCTTCTGCACTCGGGATCATTTTCGTAACCTGGGCGCTGATTTACCTGCCCGCGCTTTCAACCCCTGGACTTTTGGACGACGCGGATTCGATCCATGCCGAAGCCGCGCGCGAGATGCTGCTGAATCACAACTGGGTAACGTTGTATGTGAACGGCATACGCTATCTGGAGAAGTCTCCGCTGATGTATTGGTGCGTGGCCGTCGGCTACAAACTTTTTGGCGTCGGGGAGTGGCAAACGCGCTTGCCCCTGGCGTTAAGCGTGTTGGGACTTGGGCTCGGCGCCTGGATATTCGGCAGGCGGTTTTTGAGCGCGGAGGCGGGATTTTACGCAGCGGTCATTTTGATTACCGCCCCGGGGATTTTTGTTTATACGCGCTTCCTGATTCCAGACGCAATCGTGGCGATGTGGCTTACCCTCAGTCTGTATTTTTTCCTGGTGGCTTACGACCAGGAGAAGCCGGAGCGGTGGGCTTGCTGGGGATTCGCAGTAATGGTCGCGCTGAATGTTCTGACTAAAAGTCTGATTGGCCTCGCGTTTCCCGGGATGATTATTTTTGTGTTTCTTCTGCTGGTTGGAAACTTTAAGAAGCTTCTGGCCATGCGTCCTTTGTCCAGCACCTTGGTGTTTCTGGTTGTCGCGGCGCCGTGGCACATTTTGGCAGCAATGCGCAGTCCGGCGCAGCCGAGCGGGCCCGAAAAAGGTTTTCTTTGGTTTTATTTTGTTAACGAACAAGTGCTGCGGTATTTGAATAAGAGAATTCCGCGGGACTACGACAAAGTGCCGCTTTTGCTTTTCTGGGCCCTCGTGCTGGCCTGGCTGATTCCCTGGTTCGTGTTTTTGTTCCCGTCGTGTAAGGAGATTCCTAGGAAAGTACGCCGGTGGCGCGATGGGTTGAGTGCGCGCGCCGAGGCGAACCTGTTCTTTGGAGTATGGGCGGGTGTGATCATGTTGTTTTTCAGTTTTTCGACGCGACAGGAATATTATTCGCTGCCGGTGCTGCCAGCTCTGGCATTGCTCATCGGCGGATGGATGCAGCGAGAGCGCGAGTCAGAGATTGGGAGCCGTGAACGCAGAGCCGGAAAAACAGCTTCGCTGGTGTTGCTCATGATCGGCCTGCTGGGGTTTGCCGCGGCGATGAGCGTCCTTGCAATGACTCATCCATTTTCCCCCGGGACTGACGTCGGGAGCGTCCTGGCGCCGCATCCCGGGCAATACGCTTTGTCCTTGGGGCATATGGAAGATTTGACCATCGAAGCGTTTGGATTATTTCGTATGCCGCTTTGGCTAGTGGGATTCGCACTGTTAATCGGCACCGGGCTGAATTGGATTTTTCGCCGCCGTGAAGCGCCATTCAAGGGCAACCTTTCTCTTACGGGAATGATGATTGTGGCGCTTTTCTGCGTGCACCAGGGATTCGTCATATTCTCACCGGAAGTGACCTCCAAAAATATTGCACTAAAGATACAGAAGGAATACAAGCCGGGCGACACGATTGTGATCAACGGAAAGTACGAATTTGGCTCGACACTTAACTACTACACCGGCATCGAGCTTCATGTGCTGAATGGACGCGACGGCAATTTGTGGTACGGCTCGTTCTTTCCCGGCGCTCCGGATATTTTTGAAGACAATCAGTCGTTCACTCGTTTGTGGCAAGGCCAGGGGAGAGTCTTTCTGTTCACTGAAGATTATTTGAAGGATCAAGCGCTACAGGCCGTCGAGCCCAAGACCGTTTATGTATTTGCGCGACAGGGTGGCAAGGTCGTGCTGACCAACCATCCTCTCTGATCTAGAATTGGTCTCGAGTTGGAGGTATTCCGATGCATCCTTGGCACGATTTAAGTCCGGGCGAAAACGTTCCGCGAGAATTTCACGCTGTGATCGAAATTCCCCTGGGATCGAGCGTGAAGTACGAGCTCGACAAAGGGAGCGGCATCATCAAAATGGACCGCGTGCTCTATTCAGCCGTGTATTATCCAGCAAATTATGGCTTCATTCCGCAATCGCTCGCGGAGGATCACGACCCTCTCGATGTTCTAGTGCTTTGCCAAGTGCCTGTGGCGCCACTCACGATCATGGATGCTCGCACCATTGGATTGATGTCCATGATCGATTCGGGGACGAAGGACCATAAAATTATCGCGGTGGCTACCGCTGATCCCGAATACAACGAGTATCACGAGGCCAGCGAGCTGCCTCCTCACAAACTGGCCATGATTCGCCGCTTTTTTCAAGATTACAAAAATCTCGAAGGTAAAGTTGTGGAAGTGGACGATATTCTTCCAGCCAAAACGGCTTACCCGGTGATGGAGGACGCCTTGGCTCGATACGACAAGAAACGACGCGCCGGCCACCACAAAAAGTGAGCGACCTAGGGCCATGGCTGGTGCCTGCGCGGTTCATTTGCAGAAGTGTACAATTCTCGTGAGTACGATGGCGGAGGTGCACCATGATGCGTTGGACTTGTGGCCTGCTCTCAATTGTTGGGATCTTTTGTTTAGGCTTCTCGCTCTGTGCCGGAACTAAGAGGCAATCGCAATACTCCGCGGTCCATGTCGGCGTCCGAGCGGCACAACTCGGAAAAATAAACTTCCCCACTTCTTGCTCGCCTGCGGCGCAACCCACGATGGAAAAAGGTGTGGCGCTGCTGCATTCCTTTCAATACCAGCAATCCGAGCAGACTTTTGGAGAGGCAACACAACAAGATCCGCATTGCGCGATGGCTTATTGGGGAAAGGCTATGGCGCTCTATCATCAGCTCTGGGATTTTCCCGGGCCGCATACTTTGCGCGGAGGCCGTGAGGATTTGGAGCCAGCCGCGAAGATCGAGGGGACGACCGAGCGAGAGCGAGAATATATTTCCGCGGCGCTAGCCTTCTACCAGGACAATTTGGAGCTGAGCCATGAAGCGCGTGCGCGGGTTTATTCTGAGGCTATGGCGAAGCTGTATCGAGACAATCCGAAGGACATCGATGCGGCCGCGTTCTACGGCTTGTCGCTAATCGCCTTGGCCGAATACAACGACCGTGATCTGGCCGACCGCGAGAAAGCCCTTGCGATTCTCAGTCCCCTTCTGACCGCCGATCCAGACCATCCCGGAGTAGCGCATTACATTATCCATGCCAGCGACACGCCTGAACTCGCTCCGAAGGGCCTGGAAGCTGCGCGCATGTACGCGAAGATAGCCCCGGAGTCGTCACACGCGTTGCACATGCCGGCGCATATTTTCACGCGCCTGGGTTTGTGGCAGGAATCGATCGATTCGAATATTGCTGCCATGGCCGCAGCCGCAAAAGACACGCAAATGCACATGGCGGACGCGCATTACGAAACACATGCCATGGATTTTTTGGACTACGCATATCTGCAGAGTGGACAGGAAGCAAAAGCAGAGAATTTAGTGACTGCTTTGGCTTCCGTTCCGGGAGCAGGCGCCCGGACGATTCAGAATATGCGGGCAATTTTCGAGGCGCGCAATGCGCTAGAGCTGCATCATTGGAAAGCGGCGGCGGCGCTCAATGTGCGCGACATTCCCTTGCGCGACCTGGGGATGACTTATTGGGTAAAGTCTATTGGCACGGCACGCAGCGGCGATGTGGACAGCGCGAAGCAAGACATTCAAAAATTAATCGAAGCGGATGAGGCGTCCGATCAACACGAAAAAGACATGGGAAACAAAATTTATCCGGGCGAAGGCGTTGAACAACGCGAAGCGGAGGCCTGGCTCGCTTACGCGGAAGGCAAATCCGGTGAAGCTGTGAAAATCATGCGGCAGGCAGCCGAGCGAGAAGAGTCGGAACATATGGATTCGCTTGGCATGCCGGCACGCGAGATGCTCGCGGATTTATTGGTGGAGCTCAAACAGCCTTCGGAAGCGCTTATCGAATACCAAGCGGCCCTGAAAATTTCGCCGAACAGATTCGATTCATTGTACGGCGCTGCACGAGCCGCCGAATCTGCTGGAAAGTCACAGGAAGCCCGAGATTATTTTGTGCGACTAGCGAAAATCGCGGCGCCGGGCGCGGATCGTCCCGAGCTTCAAGAAATGAAAGTAAACATAGCCAAAAAGTAGCTTTGCCTTTCGCATCTTGACGGCCGATAATTTTCGAGCGGCCTAACCCAGGCAGTTTTAGAACAGAAAGCGAAAGCGCTTCCCTGCCCTTGTTCTGTCCTTTTGTCCAGTTGTGGCTTCGTTTTCCGGCCGCGCATACTGGCCGTGTAGATTCAGGTGTTTCAAAGCAGTCCAGAAAGATTTTTGACATGCTGGATCATCCCTTTCGCAGCCTTCGAGCAAAGTCACGCACTGTTGCTGAGCCACGACTCAAAAAATTAAGGGATGATCGGATCGCGTGCAAGAGCGCAGACAATTTCGCTTAACGGAGGAAGGAATAATGCAAGCCAAAATCGCGCTGACACTGGTCCTACTTTCCGGTTGTTCTGCGTTTCCCACGCGAGCAGCGGAAACAAGCCCATTAAAGTGCGGCGTGAACGAAGACCGGGTATGGGTTTATGACTCGCTGAATAGCTACGACGTAGCTATGAAATTAAAGTGCGGCGAGCCGGTGGAGGTTCTTGGACGCGAGAAAGGATATGTGAAGATTCGGACTTCAGGCGGCAGAGAAGGCTACGTGGAAGCCAAAGCGATTCCCAAGCGTCCAGATACGGACGAAAATAATTCGAGTGGAGCTGAAACGCAACCAGGACAGGAAGAGCGGCAATCGGTTGTTGCTGCGGCACACGCAAAGAATCCCGCGAACAGCGTTTCCAGCGTAAATGCGAAGCCGGTCGCAACTCGTACGAGCGCCGATTTGACGAAACCCGCCATGGTAGCTGCGCCTGTTCCCCGAGGTGAATCGGCCGGGGTTTCCGGTTCCGGCACGACAACGATCCCTGCGTCGACCGAATTGAAGAATTCTGTTGCGTCTTCGACCACCGCACTAAATTCAAAACAGCCCGATGCCGCGCCAAACGTTGCGCATTCACAAGCCAAGCCGAGCACGAATACGTCAACGGGATCGGCCACCAAAGCCTCTGATGCGACAGGGTCGTCTGTGAAAACCGTTTCGGTGCGCTCCAACAAAACGAAATCTTCCAACACCAACAATGCGGATAACAACGGCAGCAAATCTTCTGTCGCAAAAACGAATTCGGGAAGAACTGTTGCCGTTTCAAGCTCGTCCACGCCCGCTCCCAAGACCTCCGGGACCGCAACTTCGAAAGCATCCTCGAGCAAGACGCTCGCAGGTTCCAAACCAGCCGTAGCGGCTGCAGCTCCAGTCCTCCCAGCAAGCCATGCAAGCGTTGTGTTGGCTGACAATGTCCAGCCCGTGCCTTCCGTCGAAAATGTTCACGCCGCAAGCCCGCGCGATCCTGACGAGGAAGAGGAACCTCTGATGGAACCGCTCGAACGAAAAGAAAACTGCAAGATTTATTTCTCGGCGTACGGGCTTTCGCCGAATCAGTATCGATGGATGACGCAAAACAGAGGCAAGAATTTTTCCGGCATCTGTCCGGCTCCCTCACCTTCCATGGTGGATTTCGTGGTGATTTTCACTCATGACGCTGATTTTTTTAATGGGACGATGCCCACGCCGGTTCATACCGACAAGAACGGATTCTCTGACTTTACCCCTCTAACGACGATAGACACCGCGGTCGTTTCACCATCTGATGCGGACAAGAATCGTCGCGAATATGTATGGGTGTTCCATACGAAACGCGGAACATTCGACCCTACAAAATTCTCGCCAAGGCGTAAGCCGCTGTTTTCAACCACAGAGTCGAATAAGATAGGCACGGCAGCCGGAAGCCGATCCGCGGAAGACGCACTGCGTTTTATAGGACAGCAGGGCGTAGCTCAATAACGCGATCTGCGCCGCGCGATATTCGCGATTTGAGCCGCCCTTGGCAAGAAAACACGCCCCTACCACCTATAGTTGAAAACGTGCGGCCCTTACCGTAACACTGGCATCTACTCTTGAGATGTCTTCCACTGCGATTCATCCAAGTATTACACCGCGCGAAATCCTTACGTCCTGGGGAAGGATTCTAGCGGGCCGAGTGCCTTTGCTCTCCATCGAGATCACTCGCGAATGCCCTCTCCGTTGTCCTGGATGCTACGCTTACGGCGATACGCATTTGTCAGGCGGCGTTACGCTACGGGAACTGAACGATAAACGCGGAGACGCGCTGGTGGATGGTGTGCTTGCTTTGGTCCGCAAGCACAAGCCGATGCATGTCTCGCTGGTTGGCGGAGAGCCGCTGGTACGGCATCGCGAACTGAGCCGAATTCTGCCGGCGTTGAGCGAGATGTCGGTGTTTACCCTGGTAGTGACGAGCGCCGTGATTCCAATCCCGGCTGAATGGATGGGAATCCCGCGCGTGCGCGTTGCGGTGTCGATCGATGGCTTGCCAGAAGACCACGACATTCGACGCAAGCCAGCTACCTACGAGCGCATCCTGAAAAATATCGAAGGGCGGCAAGTGAATATTCATTGGACCATCACGCGTCCGATGCTTTCTCGGCCAGGTTATCTGGAAGAATATATTGCGTTCTGGAATGCTCGACCTGAAGTAAATCGAATATGGGTGAGCCTCTATACGCCCCAGATCGGTGAGCAGACTCCGGAGATGCTCACTCGCGAGAACCGCGAGACTTCGGCGCGAGAACTACCTGCGCTAACCGTGAAATATCCCAAACTGCTGATGAATGCAGGCGTCGCGAAAACATTTTTAGCGCCGCCCGCAAATCCAGACGAGTGCTTGTTTGCAAAAATGTCAGCAAATTATTCTGCGGACTTTAAGAGCCGCGTGGAACCTTGCATTTTTGGAGGTAATCCGGATTGTTCGCAATGTGGCTGCGCCATCAGCAGCGGACTGCACTGGATTCGCGAGGTGAAAGTGGTGGGGCCGCTCAAGGTGAAACATTTCGTGGGGAGTTCGGTGGGCGTCGGCTTAGCGATGAACCGGCTGAGGTCGGGTGGATTGCGTCCCGCGCGATGGAAGGCTGGCAAGCCAGAAACGGCCCAGAAAGCAGACCTGGTGCAGCTTCAACCCTAGCTCCGATTCTCCGTAACTTATTGTGATACAGATACTTCCTTGATCCTACGGCGTGTCCCTGCTCTTTTTTACAGGCCTCCTTGTATACCAATGCCTGCCTCCATAACTTACGCTGCGCCTGGGTGGAGGAATCCTCAAGTTAGGGTCTCATTTTTCGCCCGGTTGGTTCGATGGGCGTAGCGATCGCAATAAAATTATAAGGAGTGACAGAATGAAAAAATATTTTCTAGGTTGTTTAGCTTTAGCGGTGTTCCTGGTTCTACCTTTCGTCACCTCTGCGTCTGACAAGGACGACGATATCAACCGCACGCAGAGAGCGGCTCAAGTTTTCCAGGAGATCATGAATGCCCCAGATGCTATTTCACCTGGCGTTCTTAACAAGGCCCAATGCATCGCCATCATTCCGGGCGAGAAAAAGTTCGCGTTCATATTCGGTGCGAACTACGGACGCGGTGTAGCGGTTTGCCGCACTGCGAACGGATGGAGCGCGCCAATTTTCCTAGCCGTGGAAGGCGGGAGCTTTGGCTACCAGGCCGGTGGCTCGTCTACTGATCTGATTCTCCTGTTCATGAACGATCACGCATTGGGTCGTTTGTTAGCTGATAAATTCAAACTGGGCGGCGATGCTTCAGTGGCGGCAGGCCCCGTAGGCCGCAACGCGACTGCGAGCACCGATGTTTCGCTGACCGCCGAAATCCTGTCCTATTCGCGCAGCAAGGGAATTTTCGCGGGCGTAAGCTTGGACGGAACCGTGGTGCATGCGGATAAGAGCGGGGATGAGTCGATGTATGGCCCTGGCGTTTCGCGCCACGACGTCCTCGGGGGACGAGCTCCTGCCCCTGAGGCCGCACAGCCGCTCTTAAGCGAACTAGACCGATATTCCCGGTAAAAAATCGGTCAGCAATCATGCGGGTGAGGAGGCTTGAAACAAGCCTCCTCGACTCGCGATTAGATCGTTACACGTCCATTCGCTTCTCAAGCTGTCGTCGCCACAACGAATTCTCACAACTCCTCTACGCTAGAGATGAGACACGTTCGAGCTGTCTTCAAGTAAGATACCCTCCGTTCATATCCAATGGCTCGCAACTCTCTCATCGAGTTCTTTTTGGAATATTTCCCTGGGAACGCCGACGTCGCTTTCACAGCCCACCGCGGCTATCGAACGAATCGCCGGACCTATCAGCAAGTCGCTGCCGATGCTCGACGGTTTGCTCGAGAACTGGAAGCCCGTGGCATTGCAAAGGGCGACGCTGTTCTGCTTTGGGCGGAAAATTCCGCCGAATGGGCAGTTGTGTTCTGGGGATGCTTACTGCGGGGCGCGGTCGTGGTGCCGATCGATCGGGTTTCCACAAGGGACTTTTCTTCGCGCGTAACCCATCAGATGAAAGCGAAATTGGTTGTTTACTCGGAGGGAGTACAAGCGAATGGTCTGGACCTTCCCTCCTTGGCTATTGAATCGATTCCTGCTGCCATCGCTCGGCATTCGGATTCGAATTACGCTTCTCCTCAAATTTCGCGGCAGGATATTTTGGAGATTGTCTTCACTTCGGGCACAACGGCGGAGCCGCGCGGCGTGGTGATCACGCACGGGAACGTTCTGGCAAATATTGAGCCCCTCGAGCGCGAGATCAAAAAATATTTGCGCTACGAAAGAATTTTCCATCCACTGCGTTTTCTCAATCTGTTGCCGCTCAGCCATATTTTCGGACAGATGCTTGCATTGTTTATCGCGCCAATATTGGGCGCGAATACCATTTTTCGTGAATCTTTGAAACCTGTGGAACTGCTGGAAACCATAGGTGGTCAGTGTGTTTCGGTGCTAATCGCGGTTCCGCGATTGATCGAGTCTTTGCGGAGAGAAATTGAGGGGCAAATGGAGGCGGAAGGTAGGCTAGAAAAATTCAAAAAGGACTTGGCGGCTTCGGAAAATGAACATTTCTTGTTGCGCTGGTGGAGGCACCGGCGAATCCATCACCAACTCGGGTGGAAATTCTGGGCATTTATCTCGGGTGGTGCCGCGCTCCCAGCTCCCACTGAAACTTTCTGGAATCGGTTGGGATATGCGGTGATTCAAGGCTACGGGCTAACGGAAACCACCTCCCTGATCAGCTTGAACCATCCGTTCCGCTCTGACCAAGGCTCCATCGGTAAACTTTTCCCCGGGATGGAATTGAAAGTTGATGCGAGCGGGGAGATTCTGGTTCGCGGCGAAAATATAGCCGCCGGGTATTGGAGTGGCCAGCAGCTTCAGCCGGTGCTCGGCGAGGATGGATGGTTCCACACGGGCGACCTGGCTCAAGTGGACGGGCAAGGGCGTCTTTTTTTTAAAGGCCGGCAGAAAAATGTGATCGTCACGCCTGCTGGTATGAAAATTTATCCGCAAGACCTCGAGCGTGCATTGCGTGAACAGCCGGGAGTGAAGGAAAGCGTGATCATCCCGCTCGAACGAGATGGAAATGCCGAACCTTGCGCGGTTTTGCTGCTCGAAAATCCCAGTGTGGATGCGGTGCTTGCGATTCAAAACGCGAACAAGTCGCTCGCGGAATTCCAGCAGATTCACCGCTGGGTCGTATGGCCGGATCCAGACTTCCCTCGCACACCAACTCAAAAGCCGCTCCTACCGCGCATACGAGCGGTAGCAGAGGCAAAGCTCGGCATGCAGACCGAAACCCAAGGCGCCAGTCCACTCCGTGAACTTGTCGCACGCGTTACCGGCCGCCCATGGAGCACTCTCTCACCCGATGCGGCGCTGGACGTCGAATTGAACATGAGCTCGTTGGATCGCATGGAACTGATGAGCGCTCTCGAGGGACGCTACCAGGTTGATTTGAATGAAGAGAAATTCAGTGAAATTAAAACGGTGGGCCAACTGGAGGAATTGCTACAGAAACCATCTGCTTCGCGACGCGAATACAGTTATCCGCGATGGGGGCAAAACTGGCTGGTGACATGGATACGGCTCGCGGTCTATTACCTGCTGGTTTGGCCGGCTACTTACATTCTTGCCGCTCCTCGCGTGAAAGGGCGCGAAAATCTGCGCGGGCTGAATGGTCCCGCCTTGGTGGTCTCCAATCACGTGACGTATATCGACATCGGTTGGATCCTTGCAGCGCTACCGGCAAGATTCCGCCATCGTCTGGCAACCGCCATGAGGGGCGAGCGGCTTAAGGAGATGCTCCATCCGTCCGCAGAATTGAATCTGTTCCCGCGCATGGTAGAACGCCTGCGATACTTTCTTGTGATTGCGCTCTTCAACGTTTTCGCGCTACCCAGAGAATCGGGATTCCGTCGCAGCTTTTCTTTTGCAGCTGACCTTGCGGACCGTGGATGGAACGTCTTGATATTTCCAGAAGGTCTAACGACGCCAGACGGCCAGCTCCACGATTTTCGCGCGGGCATCGGTTTGCTGGCAACCCAACTGGGATTGCCGATAATACCTATTCGGTTGGACGGGCTGTTCGACTTGCGCCAAACAGAACGCCTCATCGCACGCCCCGGACATGTTCGCGTAACAATCGGTAAACCAGTCCGATTTGCGGCGGATCAAGACGCTGGCAAGATCGCCAGAGAACTGAAGCGTCGAGTCGCGGAATTGTAGCCAAAGCCGCGAGAGGACAAGCTTGTCTCTAGACAGCGTGCCGAGGTCTGATGGTCCCTCAGGCTGAGGCCGATGGACGCCGGAAGATGAAACTCGATTGCTTTCTTTGCTGGGCGACAGCGCAATTAAGTCTGCCGCCTGTGGTTTTCAGTGTGGAGCCAACCTGAGTGTTGCTGGACCCGCAAATTTCGCAATATATGAGCGAAAGACGAAACCTGATTATCAGTTAGCCCCGATTCTGGATTACTTGCAGCCTCCAAACCCGCACCGCTACTCAATCCGGCAATACGCGTACCCGAATATGCAGGCCCTGAAAGACAAACTGCTGCAGTTTCCAGTAGGCTCAAGCTTCGATTTGCTTGGAACTTTTCAGCGCGCGATCGTGATGAGCTGGTGGAAATCAGCGACTTTCTGTGGAACCATGGTTATAGTACTCCACTTCTCCAGCAGAAATGTAGCCGAGGCGGCCACCTTTGAAATCCCCGCAGAAGCAATTTGCCGCCGTGAGAACAGCGGCTAAATCTGATTACCGGACGAATTCTCTACAAGCGACTGCGATTCTTGAAGATTTTACATTGAATAACTTGACATCTTTTGATATTGGCTATAAGACAATTCCACTCGAGCAGTTGAAAGAGGACCGAACTCACGGTCCCGGGCACGTCTTGGCGCCGTGAGTTCGACTTGCCAGTCGAGTTTAACGCGGACGCCTTAGGGTCTTAGACAAACTCATCGCCTGCCTTTCTGACCTTCGACGTTTCGCGGATTACACAAACGAGGAACCAATCAAACAGCTTGCTGGTTTTTTACAATACCCCTACCGACCGAAGTTGTCTTAGAAATGAACGAAAGGAGATCAAAGATGAAGACACGTTGGATACCTGTGGCATTGTTGTTGTTTTTTGGATCCGCAACTGTCGCGCTAGGACAGAGTAGCTCCATGCAGAATCGGGGCGCGGCCGGCCAAGTCACGCATAGCAAACTAATAAGCCTAGGGAAGACCTCGCTACAGTCCCCAAAGATCGGGAAAACATCGGCTCCAGCCCCAGCCGCGCGTTCGACTCGCATGCAGATGATCGACGAGCCGGCATTGATCAAGCGGATGTACAAAGCTAACGCCAACGCCGCGATGCCGCACGAACTTCAAATGCCGGCAGCGTCAACGAATAGGTCGGTTGGCTTCGGCGGTTCCACCTTTACGGTCCCCGGCCTTGACAACTCGGACAGCAACGCCGTGAATGGTGGTGGAGATCTGGAGCCGCCGGACCAAGGGCTTTGCGCAGGAGACGGCCAATTGTTCGAGGTCATCAACCTCGTCTTCGCCGTTTACGACGAGCACGGCAATAAGATTTCCTCAGACGTCTCAGGCAATGCTTTCTTCGGCGTGGGAGCGAACTTTCTCGTCGGAAGTTTTATCTCTGACCCGCGGTGCTACTACGATCACAGCTCGCAGCACTGGTTCGTCACCGTGACCGACGTCGAAGACCTTGGGTTCGTCCCCGGCGGTTTGGGCCGGAGCTTCGTGCTTATCGCCGTGAGCGATGGCCCGAGCTTGTTTGGCTCCTTCAACCTCTACGCAATTGACACCACCGACGACGGCAATGACGGCACTCCCGCGGATCCCGGCTGCCTTCCATTCGAATTCGAGGGCTGCTTTGGAGATCAGCCCCTTCTTGGAGCGGATGATAACGGATTCTATATTTCCACCAACGAGTTCGCGCTTGTTGAACCAGATGTCAATGGCGCGCAAATCTACGCCATGTCTAAGGCCGACCTCGAAAGCGGCATCTTCCCAACGGTCGTGCATTTTAGCAATCTGACGATCGGGGGTGGAGTCGCGTTCAGCGTGCATCCTGCGCAATCGCCAGCGGGCAACCTCGCCGAACCGAACTCCGGGACCGAGTTGTTCCTGAGCTCGCTCAACTTCACCGGAACGTCAGACAACCGCATCGGTGTCTGGTCGCTGACGAACACCGCTACGCTCAATTCCACGCCGAACCTTTTTCTGCAGAACGTAGTTCTAAAGGTACAGCCTTATGAGGAACCCGGCGCCGCCCAGCAGAAAGTCGGCCCCTTCCCTCAGGGACAAGCTGATGGTGACCCGGAAGAGGCGCTCGATCCCGACGATAACCGCATGCAGCAGGTGTACTACACAGGCGGTCAACTCTACTCTGCGATTACTTCGACAATTTATGACGGCGCCGAGTTCGTCGATGGAGTCGAGTGGTTCATCGTTAAGCCAACCTTTTCAGGCGGCGCGCTTCATGCCTCGCTTATCGGAAACGACTACGTGACTGTCAAAGGTCAAAACCTGATTTATCCTGCCGTCGCGGTGGACGCAGACGCCGATCATGGTGCCATGATCTTCACGCTCGTAGGCCCGAACTACTACCCGTCCGCTGCGTTCATTAAGTTCAGCCCCACCGGCCCGCAGGGAAGCGTAAACATCCTCGCCGAGGGTGCTGCTCCCGACGACGGCTTTTCGGGTTACGTCGGCATCCCATCGGACGAACAGGAAGCGGGGCGCTGGGGTGACTACTCCGGGGCGGTGGCCGATGGCGAGAACATTTTCATCGCTACGGAGTACATTTCGGGAGGGCCGCGCGACCCCTTTGTCAACTGGGCCACTTCGGTGAGCGAAATTACAACGCCGAAATAACCAGTAGCATATTCCTCCAACCTGCTCGGTTTGGGGATTGCCAAGCACTCCTCTGAGCGCGGTCTTATCGATTCGCGCTCAGAGGACCCCCTTTTGCCAGTAATCGGACATCTCTAACAACGTCGGCTCTGTCAACTCTTTTTTAGACAAACTTCTGCATCCACTCCGAAGAGTGTTCTCTTTCGTGATATTTCTTTGGCCCAGTGTCGATGACCACGGCTCGCCTGTAATCTTTCGGTCGGTTTCAGTCCGACCCACACATCTCTTCGATCCAATTTCAGACCAC
>Ga0209009_1000162_pt1 | contig 27353 bp, 29 predicted proteins | sample BlaSpr_A8_OM3_M2_FD_187979 | JGI IMG/M metagenome (GOLD analysis project Ga0209009, IMG submission 187979) | Forest soil microbial communities from Thunder Bay, Ontario, Canada - Black Spruce, Ontario site 2_A8_OM3_M2 (SPAdes) (version 2) | ecosystem: Environmental > Terrestrial > Soil > Boreal... | reverse complement strand
CACGATCGTGTCAGGGCTCGGGACGACGTCCGCCTATACCTGGCTGAAGCTGCCGGTGGTCGACGACCTGGAGCGGGTGATGCGGGCGACAAGTCTCCCGACGCTGCTCCTCGGCGGCGATCCCGGCGACGATCCGGCTGGTACGTTTGCCAGCTGGAAGCGCGCGATGACGATCCCGCAGGTGCGTGGCCTGGTGGCCGGCCGTACGCTGCTCTATCCGCGAGACGGCGACGTCGCGCGCGCGGTGGACCAGGCAGCGGCCATCGTCGCCGAGAAGAAGGTGAAGGCTCCCTCCCCCTCTGGGGGAGGGCAGGGTGGGGGCCCACAATTCCCCTCCCCCGCTCGCGGGGAAGGGCAGGGTGGGGGCTGATGTCCCGACTAACCATGGCGCAGGCGCTCGTGCGATTCCTCGCGGCGCAGTACGTTGAGCGCGACGGCGTCGAGCATCGCTTCGTGAACGGTTGTTTCGGCATCTTCGGCCACGGCAACGTCGCCGGTATCGGTGAGGCCCTCTTCGAGCGGCCGGATCTGCTGACCTACTATCAGGCGCGCAACGAGCAGGCGATGGTGCACGCCGCCGTCGGCTACGCCCGCATGAACAATCGCCTGAGCATGATGGCCTGCACCAGCTCGATCGGGCCAGGTGCGACCAACATGGTGACCGGCGCCGCGCTCGCCACCATCAACCGGCTGCCGGTGCTCTTGCTTCCAGGCGACGTCTTCGCCACGCGGCCGGTCGATCCCGTGCTGCAACAGCTCGAGGTCCCAGGGCGCGGCGATGCCTCGGTCAACGATTGCTTCCAACCGGTCTCCCGGTACTGGGATCGAATCGCCCGTCCGGAGCAGCTGATCCCCGCCGCCCTCGAGGCGATGCGGGTCCTGACGAACCCGGCGGAGACGGGAGCCGTCACGCTGGCGCTGCCGCAGGACGTGCAGGCGGAGGCGTTCGATTATCCGGACGAATTCTTTGCGAAGCGGACCTGGAGCATCCCGAGAGTCGAGCCTGGCCAGCGCGAGCTCGATCGCGCCGCGGCGCTGATTCACGCCGCGGACCGCCCGATCATCGTCGCCGGCGGCGGCGTGATCTACTCGGAGGCCACGGCCGCCCTGCGCAAGCTGGTTGACGCAACCGGCATTCCGGTGGGGGAGACCCAGGCGGGGAAGGGCTCCCTGCCCTATGACCATCCCTCGAACCTTGGGGCGATCGGCGCAACCGGCACCTTCGCCGCGAACCGCTTGGCGCGCGAGGCCGACGTCGTGATCGGCATCGGTACGCGGTGGACCGACTTCACTACCGCCTCGCACACCGCGTTCGGCAACACACACTCGCACTTCATCAACCTGAACGTGCTCGACTTCGACGCCCACAAGAACGCCGGCCACGCGCTCGTCGGCGATGCGCGCGCCGGCATCGATGGGTTGGGCACGCGGCTGCGCGGCTACGCCGTCGAGGCCTCGTACCGCGAGCTGGCCGCCCGCCTCAACAGTGAGTGGGACCGCGAAGTCGATCGGCTGTACCACCTCGGCCACCAACCGACCCCGGCGCAGAGCGAGGTCATCGGTGCGGTCAATGACGTGGCGGGCCCGCGTGACGTCGTCGTATGCGCCGCCGGCTCGATGCCGGGCGACCTGCACAGACTGTGGCGCACCCGCGACCCAAAGCAGTACCACGTCGAGTACGGCTACTCCTGCATGGGCTACGAGATCGCCGGCGCGCTGGGCGTCAAGATGGCCGCGCCCGACCGCGAGGTGTTTTCGATGGTCGGCGACGGCTCTTACCTGATGATGAGCAGCGAGATCGTCACCGCGGTGCAGGAAGGGATCAAGTTGATCATTGTGCTCGTCGACAATCACGGCTTCAAGTCGATCGGCGGACTGTCGCGCTCGCTGGGCACGGACGGCTTTGGCACCCAGTATCGGTTCCGCAAGGACGGATCACTCGGTCTCGACGGTGACAAGACGCCCGGCGCGGTGCTGCCGATCGACCTGGCTGCGAACGCGGCGAGCCTGGGCGCCGAGGCGGTGCGGGTTACCGGTATCGCCCAGCTGCGCGAGGCATTGCAGAATGCGAAGCGGGCGCCTCGAACCTCGGTCATCTGCGTCGAGGCCGACCGCTACGAGTCCGTGCCCGACAACGAGAGCTGGTGGGACGTTCCAGTCGCCGAGGTGTCGACCGTCGACGCGGTCAACGCCGCCCGGCGCGACTACGAGAAATCGAAAAAGAAGCAGCAGCGCTATCTCTGATCTTTCCCTCCCCCTCTGGGGGAGGGTAGGGTGGGGGCATGCCTAACTATCCCGACGTCATTCCAATGATCGCCTACGAGGACGGGCCCAAAGCGATGGACTGGCTGTCGTCAGCCTTCGGCTTCAAGGAGCGCGCTCGGATGCTGGATAAGGACGGCCGGCTCAGCCACGGCGAGATGGAGGCCGGTGACGGCGTCATCATGCTGGCGACGCCGACGCCGGACTACCAGGCTCCCCGCCACCATCGAGAGTCGTGCGAGCCGGCGCAAAAGTGGTCGACGGTGCCCTACATCGTCGACGGCGTGCTGGTCTACGTCGACGATGTGGATACTCATTTCACCAAGGCGAAGCAGCGTGGGGCCCTTATCATCACCGAAGTCGAAGCGGACCAGTACGGCAAGCGCTACCGCGCCGAGGACCTCGAAGGCCATCGCTGGATGTTCATGCAGCGGTCCTGAAAACCACTACGGTGCAAGCCCTCGGGGGCTGGTCTGCCATGGCAGGCGGCCCTCGACTTCCAGATTGAGCGCGAGGCTCAGGAAGGTTCGGATCAAGACAATGCTCCCAAGGATCCCAACGCTCTGAAATGTCGGGGAGGTGGCGACGGTGCGGATGATGTCACCCGCGATGAGAAACTCCAGTCCCAGGAGAATCGCACGCCCGAGCCCCACACGGTAGAGACCATAGGCAGAACCCACATCACTCCGCAGCCGGCGCAGGAATTGCACACTCGAGGCAAGCACTCCGACCAGAATGACCGTGATTCCTACGACGTCGACGCCCTTCCCAATGTCCTCAACGACTCCAACAAAATTCATTGCGACCCAGGGTCGCGGCGCCCAGTTAGCTATCTGGCCGGGTAGATGTAGCCAGTCGTTACCTCGGTCTTATGCGCGGCGAAAGCGCCGAGCACCTCTCCCTTCTCGCGCGCAGGCACTTTAAAGAAGTCCAGGGTCCGCCCAAGCTCTGCCGCGACGGCGTCGAACTCTTCTGGGGCGATCTTGAGATCACGATGCGCCTCCTCAAGACCTACCTCCGTTTCCCCCGGCTTTGTCGCCGTGTAGTGGAGCGGCCCGCCCGCGACTGCGCAGACCCACAGGGTTCGCATGAACTTCAGGCCCGGCAATCTGCCCAGATTCTTCGTGTGCCACTCCCTTAGGGCCGGGTTCTTCGACGTTTTCCCCGCGATCGGGTTCTGCACAACTGCGTCGCTAAAGTGGTCAATCACTGCCGCAATTGCGAAGACGCCACCAAGCCGTTCGTACAGACTCTTCTCAGTCATGTGCTGCTGACCCCCATCACATCATCCGGTTTTGAGCCTTTGTAGGCTTTATAGCATGCGTAGCCTAAGAAGTCAAAACCCGATAAGCGCAGCCCCGTTCCGCGTAGTTCCTCACAGCCTCGGTGCGCAGTGCGAGGCCCGCCTGCTGAAAGGCTCCTTCGAGCAGTCCGGCATGGAGCTCGCAGACGACGTCGACGGCTAGGGCACAGGCTTGCCGAAAGATGCAGTTTCGGGCGAGGACCTGGTCATCATTGGCGATGACGTAGTCCGCACCCAGGGGAGCCAACTCGCGCAGCACAGACTGCGGGGAGTCAGCCGTTGTGTTTACGAGCGACGCGCCGTAGCGCCGCCCCGCCTCTCGGGCGGCTTGGATACCCTCCCGACCGCGCGTTTGGAGGCCCTCCGCCAAAAGGCCAGCCAGGCGGGCGAAACGACGCACCGGATAGCTGAAATCGATCTGTTGGCCAGCCAGCCGATAAAGGTTGGCAGGCTTGCCGGATTTTCCTCGGCGCTGCCCGACCGCCAGGTATCCGAGCGCGACTAGGCGCTCGAGATGTCCATGGGCGACCGTTCGGTGCACGCCGGCGGCTTTTGCAGCATCGTCAACTGTCCATTCGGGCTGGTGCACATAAAAGTCGAGCAGGATTCTCCGACGAGTCCGATCCTGAAGCGCGCTGATCGCACGGTCGATCTCGCTTAACTCGTTCTGGCCCACTGTCCCAGCTTATCTGCTGCGTCGGCGCGGAAACCCGCCACCCAGGGCGGAGGACGGCGCCCTTCATATCCTGGAGATCGCCGATAGTATCGAGGGCGCCGCTGCCGCGACGACTCCGAGCGCAGCGACTCCCCCGCCGGTCAGGCGCGTGACCAACACGCCATGGCGCCAATTCTTCTCCGCCAGGAAGACGAGCGCGATAGCCGCCATCCAGATCAGGTTCATCAGTCCGACCACCAGCAGGACCACCATCAGCGCCCAGCAGCTGCCGACGCAGAAGGCCCCATAAGCGGCCCCCGCGCGCATTGCCGCGCCAGGACCACTGGCGTTGTGCCTCCGGACGAAACCGAGCGGCGAGCGGCACGCGCGCAGACAGGTGTCCTTCAGCGGTGTGAACTGGTAGACCCCCGCGGCAAATAGCGCGGCGCCTCCAACAATTCGCAGCCCGGGCGAGGACTGCGCCTCCATCGGCAGGTTGCGGAAGGCGAGAAAGGCCAACAGTGGGGCCAGGCCGATCAGCAGCCAGACGGCGAGGTAGCTGGCAACGAACGCGACCGACGGAAGCGCGCCCTCGCCGCGGCTGCGGACTACCATCTGCTGTGCGAGCACGACCGGGCCGATGGCTGGCAGCATCATCGCGGCCATCATCCCGAGCCACATGCCCATGAATGCGAGCGATCCCATGGTGTTCGGCATGTGCGTGCCGACCTGGCCGAGACCCGTAATCATCCCGGACATATCACGGGCCTGGCGGACGGTGATGTACCAGCCCAGCAGAGCGAGGGCAACGAGCGGAACGGCCACCGCCGCCGTCGACCGCGGGTCAAGCAGCCGCCAGGCGGCGCCGGGTTGCTCCGTCTCCGCTCTCGCCACCATCACGGCAACCTAGTACTCGAGCTCGGGCCGCCAGTCTTTGCCTCGACCCTCAGGGGTGAGGTCGAGGATCGACCACAGCGGCCACATGAAGTCGACGTGCCGCATGTCCTGGCCGGGATCGGGCGGGACCAGGAACAGCTCGCTACTCCAAAAGTGGTGGATCGTCCCGTCGCGGCGGGCGAAGACGGTCGCCATCGGCATCTGCTCTCCGTCGGGCGCCTCGGCCTTGTAGTCACGGTTATAGGTGTTGTTCGCGGAGGAGAGTAGGCGCGCGTGGCTCCAGCCCCGCGCTTGCGCGTGGGCACGGAATTGCTCGATGGGCACCCTGGCGACCACCGCGAAATTGATCGGCTGGCTGATATGGCGCGCGGCGCCGTCAATGGCGTCGATGATCGACGTGCACGAGGGGCAGCCTTGCTCGAGCGGCAGTCCCGCCTTGCCGGGGATAAACATGTGGCTGTAGAGGAACAGAGTGTCCTTGTCATCCTCGAACAGCTGCGAGAGCTTGACCGGTCGGGCCGCGTTCTTCTTGGCGTCCCATTCCTCGAAGGTGTAGTCCTGCGGCACCACGCCGCCGAGCGGCAGCTTTCGGCGCTGCGCCGCCACGGCCTCGATCTGCCGGCGCAGGTCGATTTCTGATTGCAGGAGTTCGTCGCGCGCCCGCCGGTACTCAGCGGACTCGCCGGGAAAACGGACCTCGTGCAGCGATTTCTTGACTTCGGTTGACATTATTCCTTACTCCTTTTGGTAGTGAGCAATTGAACCCCTCTTTAATAGCGGACGCCGTGCTCGATATAGAACTTGAGAAGCGTCGACACCTCGCCCCACCCGAGCGAATTCCCTTCGAACGACTTTCGACCCTTCGCCGTGGGCGCGAAACCATGCTCCCGGAGGCGCAGCAGCGTGCCATCCGCACGCTCCTCCAGGTCGAATTCGACCGTGGTCATCGCGTCGGCCGTCTCGCCCCAGCGAAAGACGAAGCGCTTCGGTGGGAGCACCTCGACTACGACGCATTCCCGATCGGCGTTGATGTCCCGCTCGGGTCCCCAACCGCGCCAGCGGAGCGTGAGCTTTCCACCCGCTCGGAGGTCGATCTCGCTGCCACGGGTACCCCACCACGCATCCATCGCCTGCGCGGTCGTCAACGCCGCCCACACCTTCGTGCGTGGCGCGCGGATGAACACGCTGTGACGGATCTCGGGCGCTGGTTCGCTCACTCTTGCTCCTCGACGTAGCGCTTGAGTTGCAGCAGGCGCTGCTCCCAACGCGCCGAAAGTGTCGTGAGCCAGGCGCTCGCCTCGCCGAGCGGCGCGGTTTCGAGCCGGTAGCGGACCTCGCGTCCGCGGCGCTGCTTGGCGACCATCCCTGCGTCCGCGAGCGCGCCGAGGTGCTTCACGACGGCCTGACGGGTCAGCGGGAACCTCGCGGCGAGCCCGGTCGCAGACCTTGGGCCCGTCGCCAGGCGCTCGAGCAGCCGCCGGCGGGTTGGATCCGCGAGCGCAACGAACACCGCGTCATTCATGTGCAACTAGACAGTTGCACGTCAACGTCTCGCTTGTCAAATTCCAAACGGTTTTCCCTCCCCCGCTCGCGGGGGAGGGCAGGGTGGGGGTCGCCTGGAGGCAACGTTGGGTTAACGACGATGTCGGATCACGTCAGCGACTGATGTCAACCTTCACTGGTCCGGATTGAATGTAGACACAATTGAAGTTGGCATCGCAGGCTCCCAGATAGGCGGATGCCACGGCGGGCCCTTTGCGGAACGGTGGCCCGGGAACGTTTGCCAGAACGGGAACGATGGCCGTTTGCGACTGTCCGGTGCATGCTTGTCCGTTGCTGAAACCAGACCCTGCGGCTTGCTCCGTCTTGCTGACAGCCTGCTGAAGAGAAACGGTTGCCCCGCTGCCTGGCATTAAAAACGGGCCACCTATGGTTAGCCCTACCGGACAGGTGAAGCTGATGGTGACGTCGACCTCGGCCCCCTTCGCAACCAACGTTGCGGAGTGGGGTTGAATCGAGGTGTCCGCGGCGAGCGCCACCGTGGGAACCAACACCGCCGCGACAATCGCCATGAGCGGTACGAGCCGTGCGAAACGCTGGACTGTCTTCTTCATAGAAAGCTGCTCCTTGTCTTCTTGATGATGGGTCTGCCTCCAGGCGTGCCCGCCGGGCAGCGTCGCATCCGAGGTTGGCCGCCGAAATGCGGGAAAAGGCTCACCTCGTGCTCATTTCGGGTGCTCATTTCGGTCCGGTCCGCCTGACCGGCGGCATGGGCGGACCTAAACTGGCGGCGGAGGGGCCAAGGGGAACAGGGCATGGGGACAGCTCGCCGCGGACCGCTTGCTGTGGCGTCGGTGTTTGCGGTTCTGCTGACGGGAGGGCTCGTTTCCGTTAGCAGGCAGCCGGTCGCATGCCTGACACTGGTGGTCGCATCGTCGCAGGAGAAGTCGACGCTGCTGACCCAGATCGCCGCGGACTACATCCGAAGCGCTCCCACAGTCGACGGGCGGTGCGTTGCGATCCAGGTTACCCGCCAGGCGTCGGGTTTGGCAGAGCAAGCGCTGGCACGCGGCTGGGACGAGCGCAGTGACGGCCTCCGGCCAGACATTTGGTCGCCAGCTTCCACGACCTGGTCGGTCCTGCTCAGCGACCACCTGAAAGCCCGTGGTAAGCCGAATCTCGTACCCGACGGCACGCCGATCCTTTTCAAGTCACCCCTCGTCATCGGGATGCCAAAGCCCATGGCGGTCGCCCTCGGATGGCCGGACAAGGCGGTCGGCTGGAGCGACATCCTGCAACTGGCGCGGGATCGAGTGGGGTGGGCCCGCTATGGACACCCAGAATGGGGCGTCTTCAAGCTCGGTAAGACCAACCCTGCAATCTCCACCTCGGGCCTTCACGCGCTGATCGGCACCTACATCGCCGCCTCTGGTCGGTCCTCCGACCTGACGGAAGCGGCGGTCGCCGACCCCGCCGTTATCGACTTCGTGCGTGGGGTGGAAGCCGCGGTTGAGCATTACGGCGACTCGGTCTCCACCTTCCTTCTGAATCTCCAGGCGGCGGACGATGCCAATCGCGCGCTTTCGTACGTCTCCGCCGTTGCGATGGAAGAGAAGGAAGTGTGGGACTACAACAAGGGCAATCCGCTTGCCGATCCCACTCGCATTGGGGAGCACGCGGCGCCACGGGTTCCGCTCGTTGCCATCTACCCGAAGGAGGGCACCATCGCGGCCGACCATCCCTTCGTCATTCTGCAAGCCCCCTGGGTCACGCGGGCAAAGCAGCGTGCCGCGCAGGCGTTTCTTTCCTTCCTCCATGCGCCGGCCCAGCAGCTTCGATTCCAGGCTGTCGGCTTCCGAGACCAGTCCGGCCGGCCGGGCCCGGAGATTTCACCTTCCAACGGATTGCAACCCGAGCAGCCCAGCGCCTACCTGCAGCCGCCGGCCGCGCCAGTCATCGAGCGGATGCTACAGGCCTGGACTGGACTGCGTAAGCGAGCCCGCGTCCTCCTGCTCTTTGACGTGTCGGGAGCCACCAGTGGCGCCGATATCCACCAATTGCGGACCTCGCTCCAGGCCGGTCTCAGCGAACTCGCTCCCGATGACCTGGTCAGTTGCTGGGAATTTGCCAGCCAGCTCAACGGCGACCTGCCGTACCGCCAGGTGCTCGGCTTTGCGCCGGTAGCCACCAACGCCTCGCCAATGGAGACGCGCGTGGCGACACTGCAGCCGACGAACAAGCCAGCGGCACTGTATCGCGCCATCCGGAGTGGGCTCGACGCCGTGCGGAAGGATGCAGATCCGGCGAGGATCAATGCGATGGTCGTGATTACCAATGGCCGAAGTAGCGACCCGGGTGATTCCGACCTGAGCAGTCTTCTACGTGACCTCCAGGATGCCAGCGAGAGCTCGAGCGTGCACGTGTTCACGGTCGCCTACGGCAAGAGTCCGGATGGGCGGACACTCAGCCAGATTGCGCGGGCTGCTCGCGGCGCTAGTTATGACGCCGGCAGCCCGGGTGATGTGTTCACCGCTGTGATTTCGAACTTCTGATGGCGGCCATGCTTCGCGAGATGAGGGATCCCGCCGGCCTCGGACTCGCTGCGATCACGGGTGCCGGGAATTGGGCGCTGGGTGTCCAGCTCCCGCTGGCGATCGCCGCCGCACTCGCCGTGTTGGCGGTCAAGGTGGGTGCGGGGCTCGCCTGGCCGCGGCCGGTCGCCCGAAACCGCAGCGGGCCGGCGGCAGCATCTTCCATCACTCGCCGCGAGCTCGAGATCGCCCAGTTGATCACCGCCGGCCTCAGCAACAGGGAAATCGCTCGCAAGTTGTTCCTCTCTGAGCGCACCGTGGACAACCACGTCCAGCACCTCCTCAACAAGTTGAATTTTCATTCACGGGCTCAGATCGCGGCCTGGGTCGAGCGGCAAGGCGTGGCCCGGACCTAACGCCTCCCCCTGCGCCGGCGAATTGAGCACCAGGATGAGCACCGCCTGAGCCTTTTCCCGGATGTCGCCGCGGCGCCTCCGATCGGATGCTTGCGCCATCTCAAGCAGTAAGGAGGCGGAACAGATGGTTATCGATGGTCGAGCAGGCGATCTTCTTTCGTCGGTAGAGCTGAGTCCACTGGAGGCTGCCTACCTGGCCGATGGCGCGCCCCGGGCGATCGGGGCAACCCTGGCCGGCCTGGCGCACATGGGGCTGATCGAGTTCCGGACGGAGGACTACGTGGTTCCGCGCAAGCCGGCGCCGACCGGTCTTCTGAAGGATCCGATCCAACAGGCCGTAATCGACTGCGTATCGCAGTCGGACCGCCTGAGCTCCGTCCAGGACATCCGGAAGTACGCCGAGCCCAGCACGGGACCCGTCCGCGATGCTCTCCGAGCGGCGGATTTGCTCCTGGGTGAGCGAGCGCTCTGGACCGGCGGGCTGGCGATCGCCAGCGCAGGTCTGGCGGTCTTCATCGGCATCCTGCTCCTCGCAGCCGCGAACGGTGGCGTAACCGCGAACGGCGTGTTCTGCGGATTGTTCGTCACGTCCATCCCGACGGTCATCCTCATCGGACGGCGGCGCCGCACGCGACGTGGGAGCGCCGTCTTGAGGCAGCTCCAGGACGAGCACGTGGCCCTCAAAGAAAGCGCGGAGCACGCCCCGGCACTGCTGTCGCCCACCGATCTGTCGCGCGCGGTGGCCATCTATGGGTCCACCATCCTCGAAGGTGGTCCGCTGGACCTTGTCGGCAAGGCACTCAAACCGGAGAGAGGCAGTTGCGGAGCGTGTGGAGGCGGCTGCGGCGGATGCGGCGGCTGCGGCGGATGTGGCGGGTGCGCCTGATGAAGACGCTCGGTATTGGAATCGGCTGGCGACCCGAGCTGGCACTCGCGATTGAGCGGCGCAAAGGCCTCGGCTTTGTCGAGGTGACGGCGGAGAACATCCGGCTCGACGACATCCCGGCACCACTTACGCAGATGGTCGCGCGAGGCGTTCCGGTCATCGTGCATGGGCTGAGCCTTTCCCTTGGCGGGGCCGATCGACCGGACCGGCGTCGCCTCGATCACCTGGCACGCGTGGCGGAGCGATTGGGCGCACGGCTGGTTAGCGAGCACCTGGCGTTTGTCCGGGCGGAAGGTCTCGAAGCGGGGCACCTGCTCCCGGTTCCGAGAACGCGCGAGGCGCTCGAGGTCATTGTCGACAACGTAGGCTGGGCCAAGAGGCTGCTGCCGTTTCCGCTGGCCTTAGAGAACATCGCGACGCTGGTGGAATGGCCGGGGGCGGAGATGGACGAAGCCTCGTTCCTGGCCGAGTTACTCGATCGAACCGACACCAGCCTGTTGTTCGATGTCTCCAACATGTACGCGAACGCGTGCAACAGCGGATGGGATCCGGCGGTGGCCCTCGATCGGCTGCCGCTCGCCCGCCTGGCCTACGTGCACGTGGCCGGCGGCACGGTGCGCGACGATCTGTATCACGATACGCATGCGCATCCAGTGGGAGCGGGGCCGCTGGCCTTTCTCGAGGAGCTCTGTTCACGGACTGCGCCGCCCGGCGTCATGCTGGAACGCGACGACAACTTTCCGCGAGAGTCGGAGCTGGATGCAGAACTGGAAGCAATTCGGATGGCCATCGCGCGCGGTGCCGCACGTCGCACTGGCAAGACGAGCTGACGATGGATGGGTCGCGCCGTCGACTGGCCGCGGCCGAAGCGGAATTCCTCCGCTCGCTGTCGACCGGCGGGCCCTATGCCCCTGGCTCAGATCTACGCGGCATGCGGGCAACGTCGCAGATTCTTTGGGCGAAGCGGGTGCGGACGATGGCGAAAGCCTGGCCGGAGCTGGCAACGCTCCTCGGGAACCGCCTCAACGAGCACGCGACCCAGTTGCTGGCTGACATTGCGCTTCCTCTGGGTGACCATGCCGTAGAGGATGGGCTGAGATTGGCGCGTCATCTCGAGGCAGCCGGACCAGCTCCCGACAGCATCAGGCTGCGGATGCTCGATGTGAAATTGCGTTACCGGTGGCAACGAGGGCACCTGGTTCGGCGGACGCGTCCGGCAGCCGGGTGCATCTACCTCCCGCAGTCGAGGCGTTTGATCTGTGCGCTCCGGATGGGTGGACGACGGCTGCTGAGCATCTCGGTCCCAGGGACGTTTCCCCTCCCCCGCTGGCGGGGGAGGGCAGGGTGGGGGCTCTGAAACGGTTGGTCGGCTCCCCCGTTGTGTATCCAGTCCGATGACCAGGAGCCGATGTGACCGAGGGCGATGACTGCGGCCCCGCGTTCGAGGCGCTTTATCGCGGCCTGCCCGCACTAAGTCAGGAGGTCGAGGGAACGGCGGCGTTTACATCCTTGAGATAGGGCATTGCTTCCGAACATGCCACCTGGCTGGCGACGAAGGCGCCGGCCCAGTTGGCGCGCCGCACCGCAGTCGCGAGGTCGATGCCGCGCAGGATTCCATGCGTAACCGCAGCCAGAAAGGCATCGCCGGCGCCCAGCCCGTTGACGACCTCCATCCTGACGGGGGGCACCTCGAGCACCCGGTCGCCATCGAACAGCACCGCACCTTCGCCGCCCCGCTTCAGGATCAGGACGCGCGGACCGGCGGCGCGCAGTTCCGCGATTCCCTTGCGCGCGTCCTCGAGCCCGGTGGCGGCCCGAACTTCGTCTTCGTTACCGAGGACGATATCGGCCAGTGGCAGCACGTCCTCAACCGCCGCCGCGAAGGCTTTCGCGCTCGGCCAGAACCTCGGTCGGTAGTCCAGGTCGAAGATGGCCGTGTGCTGGTGCTCCTCGAGCGCCACCATGTGCGCGTTGCGGCTCTTCTCGCGAGCCAGACCAGTGCCTGACACGAGGAGGATCGGGGCGTCCGCAACGGCGTCGATATCGAAGTCATCCGCCGTCAGTTCCCAATCGGGACAGGTCGGCATCCGATAAAAGAGCAGTGGGAAACGGTCCGGTGGCCAGATCTCACAGAAGACGACGGGGGTGTTGAGGGTGTCGTCGATGCCGAGCCAGCCGACATCGACGCCTTCATGCGAGAGGAAGTCGCGAATGAACTGGCCATGGCCATCGTTGCCGACTTTGCTGACAATGGCGGTACCGACTTGCAGTCGGCTAAGTCCGGTGCAGACGTTCCCGGCGAAGCCGCCGACGTAGCGGATGAAGCTTCGTTGATGGCGCAACGACGTGCGCAGCTCGGTGGGATAGATGTCGGCGCTGAGGCGGCCCATCACGACCACCTCGGTCGCGCTCATGTCTTCTTCCAGTCCATCAGCCACTCGTGGTCCGGGTCGGTGGTGAAGAGCCATTCGCGCACCGCGCCGGCCATGGCGTTCAGGTAGTAGCAGTCATATCCCGGTGCAGCCGAGACGACGTGGTATCCGCGCGGCACCAGGACGAGATCATCGTGGCGCGCGCGGATCGAAACGTTCAGGTCCGTTTTGGTGTAGATCCCCTGGAAAGCGAAGCCCTGCTCCGGGTTGAAGCGGTAGTAGTACAGCTCTTCGAGCGCCCGCTCGACCCCGGCCTTGTCTTCGTCGTGCTTGTGCGGCGGATAGGTCGACCAGTGTCCCGCCGGCGTGAGGACTTCGACCAGCAGCAGCCGGGCGGCCGCATCTCGTTCCGAGAGGATCCAATGGATCCGCCGCTCGGTCACGCCCTTGCCGCGGATTTCGACCCGAACCTCATCGGGCCGGATCAATCGAGGGGGCAGCGTCGACTCCGCCGGCGCCGAGACGATAGCGAGATGTAGCGGCGTCCGGGCGCGCATGCGATAGGTGGTGCCGGGCGGCAGCAGCAGCGCCCACGGTTTGCCGGCAAACACGTCCTCGCGCTCGCCGACCGTGCCAAATCCATCGACGTCGGCGGTGCCGCCTAACCAGATCAGCGCGGTCTCTTCGTTGCCGGTTTGCCCCGCGAGTCCGTCGTCTGCTTCGCGGTGGAGGGTCCTGAATGATAAGTAGGTCCAGCCGGCCGTCTCGGGACGGATACCCTCGGCGGCGTTGTGAACCAGGTCCGAGCTCATAGGCCGCGGGCGCGAAGGTAGGCGCGGTTCCGATCCTGGTCGAGCGCCGCCGCGTCCGTTGGCGTTCCGGGGCTCGGGATCACGTCCTGCTCGACGACCAGCCAGCCGCGGTAATCAAGCGCGCGCACCCCGACCAGAATCGCATCGATGTCGAGGTCGCCGGTGCCGAGCCGGCAGAAGGCGCCGCGGCGCCAGACTTCCATCATGCTCGCGCCCTCACGGATCACCGCATCGATCACCGACCGACGGATGTCCTTGAGGTGGATGTGATTGATGCGCCGGCCCCAGTCCTTGATGGCCCGAACGGGATCGCCGCCACCCAGGGCGAGATGGCCGGTATCCAGGCAGAGGCCGACGTCGCTGCGCGCCAGCAGCTCCTCGATCTCCCAGGGTGCTTCGACAAACGTGCCCGCGTGGTGGTGGAACGTCGGCTGGTAGCCACGTTCGCGGCAGAGTCGCACCGCGACCTGCAGGTTCGCGGCCAGGCGATCCCAGCCCTCGGGCTGCAGGCCGAGACCGTGGTCGGCATGTGCCCGCCCGGGCGCGCTGCGACGAGCGCCCGAGCCAGCGTCGGCCAGCGTAGGTTTGGGCGCCGGAACGTTGTCGGGCGCTTTCACCGTGTCGAACAGATCCAGCATGGTCCGAAGCTCGGCGATGGCGGCGTCCATGCCGGCGGGATCGGAAAACGGCATTGCCACGTAGCCGCCGGACAGATGGAGCCCGCGCGCCGCCAGCCGCCTGTGCAAGTCGTTCTTGGTCCCGAGATAACCGACGGGTCCGAGGTCGATCCCTTCGTAGCCATCGTGCTGCACCGCGTTGAGAACGCTGATCGCATCGGGCACGTGGGGATCGATCCCGACCGTGACTTCAAAGGCGCCGAAGGAGACCGGTGCGCCGGCGACCGCGATCGATCCGGTCAGATGTTTAGGCCTCGCGACTGTGCGATGGATTGACCGGACATCGGTGGTCGGAGTATAGTCGCGCGCAGCTTGGCTCAGACTCGATTGCGCGTTGGCATCGTCGGCTGCGGACTGATCGCACAGGTCATGCACCTCCACCATCTGCGGGAGCTCCAGGATCGCTTCCAGGTTGCGGCTCTCTGCGACCTGTCTCGCACGGTCGTCGATGGAGTCGGGGCGGCCTACGGCGTCGACCGGCGCTTTACCGATTGGACCCAGCTGCTCGAAGAGCCACTCGACGCCGTGATGGTGCTGACCAGCGGCAGCCACGAGCCGATCGCGGTCGCCGCCGCGAAGTCCGGCCGGCACGTCTTCATCGAGAAACCAATCGCGCTCTCCGAAGCGGAGGGTCAGCGAATCATCGCTGCCGGCAAGAAGGCCGGGGTGCGGCTGATGGTCGGTTACATGAAGCGCTACGACCCGGCCGTCGAGCGGATGGCGGAAGAGCTCCAGGCGATCAAGGCGCTGCGGTTCGCCAGCTCCATTACATCGGAGTATCCGCTGAAGTGGTACGTGGCCCAGTACCCGATGATCCGCGCCACTGACATCGATGCGAAGACGCTGGGCGCACTCGAGGCGGACGATGAGGCTCGAGTCACCGCCGCGATCGGGATCGATGACCCAATGCTCCGCTATGCCTACCGGCACTCACTCCTCGACAGCATGATCCACGACATCAATTTGATGCGCGGCTTGCTGGGCGAGCCGACGCGCCTGCGCTTCGCCAGCGTCGGGCAGGCCGCGGTCAGCATCTTCCTCGACTTTCCAAAGGGAGCGGCAGCCATGCACTGGGTCAACCTGATGGATGGTGTCGCGCAGTACCGCCAGGAGTTCTCGTTCTTCAGCCCGCAGCAGCGGGCGACCCTTACGTTTCCCTCACCGTTTCTGCGCAACATGCCAACCGAGCTGGTGCTGGAAGGCGGCAGCATGGAGACGGCGCGGGCGTGGCGTACGGCCGAGCGGGTCTCCTTCGAGTCGGCGTTCAAGCGCGAGCTGCTCGAGTTCTATGACTGCGTGACGAAGAATCGGGCGCCGCGCACGACGGCCGAAGAGGCGGTCCGCGACGTAGCCCTCTGCCAGGCGATCATCGCGGCGCAGGCTGGGGCGCGTACATCGGGGTCACCGGCACCGCCGGGCGCCATCGCCTGAGGCCCGCCCACAGCGGTCGACTGACGGTTGTGACCGCCAGCAGGAGGGCCGCGAGAGCGACGGCTGCGGCGAGCCCGCTAAGAATGCGACCGGTCGCCAGGTCGCGGATCACCGTGCCCTGAATAAAGAGTCGCGGGACATACGGCAGGGCCTGCAGCTGGCCCACCAGGAAGTCGTGCCAGCTGGGACCCACATCGACCCGAATGATGTAGTAGAACTGCGCGAGGAGCAGCACGGTCCAACCGATGCCGGCGGCCACGGTTCCGGTGACGAGGCGGCGGTGGGCGCGCAGCGCATCGAAGAGGGCGCCATAACCCAGGGCCAGCAGGAGTGTCTGGTCGGTCAGCCGTCGGCTGCCGAAGCCCAGGCCGCCCCACCAGTCCGAGAGGGAGGCATTCAACCAGACCTCTCCGATCCCAATCGCGATCAGCGCCACCGCGAACCATCCCAGGCGGCGGACGAGCCGCGGAAAACCGAGAAATGCGACCACAACCAGCGGACTCCACGACAGCCAGCCGTGGTGCGTTGAAGTGAGTAGCTCGACCAGGTGCGGATGGAAGAAATCGAAGGATATATTGGGCGCCGACGGCGGCAGCCAGCGCTCGAACAGCAGGCGGTCGAACAGCAGTTGCGGCAGGACGCCCACCGCGAAGCCGGCGGTTGCCAGCGCATAGCCTGGCAGCAAGCGGACGGCCCAGCGGCGTCGAGCCAGCAACCAGCCGGCCTCGGCGGGAATCAGCGCCAGGAAGAGGATTTCCTGGACGTGGGTGATCACCATCACGCCGCCGAGCAGGCCGAGCAGAAGCCACTGACGCCAGCTCCGCTCCGGGCCACTCTGATACAAAAATAAGGCGAACGCGATGATGGCCGCGACCGTGAAGGCGTGCGAATAGGACGGCTCGAAAAGGAGGTAGGCGACCAACGGCGTGCCAAAGACGGCGGCGGCGACCGCGATGCGCGCCGACCACGCTCCCCAGAGCTCCTTCGCGAAACGCAACAACAAGAACAAGGCCAGCAGCGCGTAGGCGAGCGACGCCGCGGTAAAGGCGAACTGGTACACGGGATTCAGGGCCGGATCCTCCGTTTGTCGGGTGACGCCCAGAATTACCGTCGTGACGGCATAGAAGGGAAGGGCGAGCAGCGCCGAGCCGACCTGCTTGTAGTCGGCTGTCAGGCCATTACGCAGAGGGACTCGAAGGAACTCGGGATCTGCTGGAATCCCCGCACCGATGAAGCTTTCGAAGGTGGGTTGCAAGTCGATGGTGCGCGCGCCAACGACGGACGGGAGATACGCGTAATACCCGATCCCATCGCCGCGAACAATAGCTTTGAAGCAGAGTGCCAGCAGCACGACGGCCATTGCCAGGAGGATGACGTTGCGACGAAGCCGCACGGCGGCATGCTAACGATGGGCGATAAGAATTGCATGAGAAGGTCTCGGCGTGGTTTGATACCGGGGACATGGCCGAGCCCGAGCTTGCGCCGCTCGACGGCTCCCTGACCCTGGTGATCCCGGTCCACAACGAGGCTGCGAACATGCCGCGGGTGGTAGGCGGAAGCGTCCTGACGCTGCCCCAACTGGCTTCCAGCTGGGAGATCGTCCTGGTAGACGATGGCAGCACCGACGAGACGGTGACGGCCGCCCGCCGAGCCATGGGCGACCAGGCGTCCAGGTTGCGGGTCATCGGGCATCCCCACAAGCTGGGCTACGGGGTCACCGTGGCCGACGGGTTGCGGGCGGCGACGACCGACTACGTCGCGTTCATGGACGGCGACGGCCAATTCGACCCGGCGGACATGAAGCCGCTGGCCGCGCTGATGGCGACGGCGGATCTTGCAGCTGGGTGGCGCCTCCGTCGCGCCGACCCGAGGTACCGACTGGTGATTGCCGGCGTCTTCAATCTCCTGGTCCGTCTGCTCTACGGGGTCCGAGTCCGTGACATCGACTGCGGCCTGAAGCTGATGCACCGGACGGTCCTGGACGCGGCGGCTCCCTTACTGGCGCGATCCGCGCTGCTCAATACCGAGCTTTACTTCAAGGCGCAGCGGAGCGGGCTGCGGGTCAGGCAGGTGCCCGTGCCTCACTACCCTCGCGTCGCAGGCCTGCGATCGGGGGCGCGCCTCATCCCGATCCTTCGCGCGGTCCGCGATCTGGTGTGGCTTCGGCTCCGGCTGGCGCGGCAGTGGCGGGCACCGTCCCTCGGCGTGCCCGTTCCTGAAAACTTGTAAAGGTTTGACGCAAGCCGTTGCGCAACTGGGTGGGGGCCCGCCATTCCAGCACCTTGGCCGCGCGACGGGTGTCGAGCGCCGTATCGCGGACCTCGCCTGCCCGCCCGTCGACACGGGCGATCGGGCCCGAGTAGGCGGCCGCGGTGACCAGCTCGTCGACGACGGTGCGAACGCTGCTCGCGATCCCGGTGCCAACATTGATGGCGCCGACCGCCGGCGAGCGCAACGCGCGAACGTTGGCGTCGGCCACGTCGGCGACGAAGACAAAGTCCCGCGTCTGCCGTCCATCGCCGCGAATCTCCGGCGCTTCGCCAGCCAGCAACCGCTGACAGGTGATGGCGACGACGCCCGCCTCACCGGTCCCGTCCTGGAATGGGCCGTAGACGTTCGAGTAGCGAAGCGCCAGTGTCCGAAGGCCGAACGTCCTGGCGAACATTCCGAGGTATCCCTCAGCGGCCAGCTTCGCCGCCCCATATGGCGACAGCGGTTTCGGGCTAGCTCGCTCGGGCGTCGGAAGGCGGCTGGCCCGGCCGTAGATCGCTCCGCCCGAGGACGCGAACACGAAGCGGGGGCAGCCGGCGTCCGCGCTCGCTTTGAGCATCGATACCGTCCCCACGACGTTGATCAGCGCGTCTCCAGCCGGATCGCGAACCGATCGGGACACACCACCCTGGGCCGCCAGATGGAGGATCGCCTCGGGCCGAAATCGGGCGACCGCCTGCGCGGCTGCTGGGCTGTTGAGTTCGGCGGCCTGCAGCTCGACGTTCGCCGGCAGCGGCTCACCGCAGGCATGGCGAAGGTCGTCGATGACCAGGACAGTGAAGCCTTCGCTGACCAGCCGGCCTACCGTGTGCACGCCGATAAATCCCGCGCCGCCGGTCACGAGGACGCGAGTCGGAGTGCTCAACGATGAGGCCGCGGTGGTTGCGCGTCGCGATACCCGTCACGGTGACGGTGGCCTTGCTCTTCCTCGTGCTCCGGGCGGTCCGACCGGCGGAACTTGCCGAGACCCTGTCCGAAGTCTCTCCGGGGTTGGCGCTGCTCGCCGCGCTGGCGGCGTTCGGCTTCATCGCTGCACGAGCCTGGCGATACCGGCTGCTGCTGGGCAACGGCCAGCCACGCCGGATGCGCACCATCCTGGCCGTGACGCTCAGCAGTTGGGGGGCTAGCCTGATCCTTCCCGGGCCGAGCGGCGATGCGGCCTTCGTGATGCTGGCGCGCACCCGCCTCAAAGCACCTGTGGCTGTGGGTGTGGGGGCGGCGGTACTGAGCCGGCTGCTCGACGTGGCGAGCCTCCTGCTGGTGGCGCTGATCACGGCCCCGCTCGCCGGCGTGATCTTGCCGCGCCCGCTGCTCGGTGGCGGTGTCGCGCTCGCGTTGCTGATCGCCGCCGGGCTGGCGGCGCTCTTCTGGAGTCGCACCCGTCGCCGCATTGTCAGCTGGCTTGAGGGGATAGCGCTGCCTGCCTCCATCCACGAGCGGCTGCACGTCGCCATCGAAGAACTGGGCTCCGGCAGCCGACCCGCGCTGCTCGTGGCAGCGACGCTCGCCGCGCGGGTCGCGACCGGGCTGCAGTACTTCGCCCTCTTCGCCGCGATCGACCACTCGCTTTCGCTGGTCCAGGTCTGGTTCGCGCTGAGCATCCGGACCCTGTTCCTGGCGGTCCCGCTGCAGGGTCTCGGTGGCCTTGGCACCATGCAGGTGTGGTGGACCGCCGCGCTGACGCTGCTCGGCTGGCCGGCCGATGAGGCCCTCGCTGCCAGCCTGGCGGTGCACCTGCTGGATCTCTTTGTCTCCTTGCCTCAGGCCGCGCTGGGCTGGCTGGCATTGACCGTGCGTCGACCCGTTTCCGAGGACGAGCAAACGCCTGCGGCCGAGGGTCAGCGGCGCTGAGCCAGTCGAGCCGACTCGGTCGCGGGTGATGGCCGACGGGCCTTCCGACTGGGACTGAGGACCACGACGGAGCGGGGGTCCGATTCGGGGGGGTGAGCTTTTTCCGACGGTTCCTGCCATCTGGCGGTGCCGCCTCGGCGCCAGTCCACGTTCGGTTGCTCCAATTCGACCGGGTCGACACGCGATGCGTGCCGCTCCACCGTCTCGACCACGGATTCGATCAGGGTGTCGCCGAGGTAGTGCGGCCGCAGGCCCAGATCGAGCAGCTTCTGGTGCTTGGCGTTGTAGTAATGCTCTTCGCGCTCTACGCGCGGATTCGCTAAATGGACGATGTTGGTCTTGAGCCCGTGGGCCGCACGCGCAACGCGGACCCTCTCGGCCAGCGCCTTGACCGAGAACTGCTCGGTGAACTGATTGAAGACGCGATACTCGCCCTCGGCGGCCGGGTGCTCCAGGGCGAGTCGCACGCAGGCCACCGTATCGCGGATATCGAGGAAGCCGCGCGTCTGCCCCCCCTTCCCGTAGACGGTCAGCGGCAATCCGAGCGCGCCCTGGATGCAAAAGCGGTTGAGCACCGTGCCCCAGATCGCGTCGTAGTCGAACCGAGTGGCGAGCCCTGGGTGGAGCGCCACTTCGTCCGTGTGATTTCCGTAGACCACTCCCTGGTGCAGATCGGTGGCACGAAGACCCCATATCCGGCAGGCGAACTGAATGTTGTGACTGTCGTGCAGCTTGGAGAGGTGGTAGAAGCTGCCGGGCTGCATGGGGAAGGGGAGGCGATCCTGGCGGCCATTGTGGGTGATGGTCAGGAAGCCCTCTTCGATGTCGATGTTGGGGGTCCCGTATTCGCCCATGGTGCCCAGCTTGATGAGGTGCGCTCGCGGCGCGAAATCGCGGAGGGCAAAGAGGAGATTCAGCGTGCCGACCAGGTTGTTGACCTGGGTGAGCGACGCATGCTCGAGGTCGATCATGGAAAAGGGAGCGCTTCGCTGCTCCGCGAAATGGATCAGGGCGTCCGGTTGGACCTCCTGCACCAGTGCGGTGACGGCGCGGGCATCGCACAGGTCCATCAGTCGCCAGTCGATGGTCCGTCCGGTCAACCGCTGCCAGAGGCTCACCCGCCGTGGCATGGTTTTGATGGGGATCAGGCTCTGGGTACCACACTCGCGATCCCAGCGACGACGGACCAGGCTGTCGATCCCGACGACATCATGCCCGGCCTGGGAGAGGTGAAGCGCGGTCGCCCAACCGAGGTAGCCGTCCACCCCCAGCACGACGACGCTCTTCTTAGCCAAACAGGCGCGATGCTAGACCCTCGAGATGAGAGGCCGATGAGAAGCCGATCGCTTTATCGGCGATCGAGCCAGAGATTGAGATGCAGGCCACGGTCGTTGTCGGCCGCGCGATCATCGAAACCTTCCAGCCACCACCAGAGCCGCTGGTCGTTGAGCCCGAGCCGCGCGGCCGGGAGATGCACGGCGAGCTGCCAGACCTTGGACCAGTGACCGGAATAAACGACGCGGGCCGGTTCCAGTCCGGCCGCGGCGCTACGCTCGCGCAGCTCTTCCGGCGAATAGTGGCGCAGGTGCCCGACGCGACGATCGTGCCATTGATAGACCTGGCGGAGCGGAAACGGCATCCGTTCGACGCTATTGGGGACGGCGAGGAAGACCTGGCCGCCCGGCCGCGTAACGCGGGCCAGCTCGCGCAGGGCCTGTCGTTCGTCTGGAACATGCTCGAGGACCGCGATCGCCGCGCTGGCCCCAAAGGCTCCGTCGCCGAAGGGTAGTCGCTCGGCGCTGCACGCGACAAAGAGGCATCGGTCGGCCACCCCCTCCGCGCGGGCAAACCGAGCCGCGGTCTGCATCCCCTCGAGCGAGATGTCGCAGCCTACTGCGGGGATACGGGTTCGGGCGGCCTCGATGACGGTGTAGGCGCTACCCCCGGCGCCGGCGTCGAGGAAGGGCGCGGTAGGCCCGCACGCTGCCCAGAGTGGAGCCAGCCGGCGGATATACGATCGCTGCCAGTTGTCGAGGCGATACTCACGATACGCGCCGTATTCGCGGTCGTACTTTGCGGTTTGGTGGTGGTGCTGGTGCGCCTCCGCGTCGGATGCGTCGGGCGCGGTCAGCACCGGAATCCCATCCTCGATGGCAAAGCGGTGTCCGGTCCCGCAGACGAGCTCAGACCCCCAGCTGAAGGACGCCTGGCATGTTGGGCACCGGAGCAGCCCTCGAAGCTGGTCGACGGCTACAGCCGCAGCGCCTCGCGGGCGAGCTTGACACCCGCCGTCATATTGCGCAGCTTCTCGTACGCCACCTTCCAGGAGCGGGTGCGCAACCCGCAGTCGGGTGTCACGTGGATCCGATTCGGATCGCCGAAGACCTTGACCGCGTAGAGCACCCGATCCCGGACCAGCTCTGGCGACTCGATGAAATCGCTGTGGATGTCCAGTACCCCCAGGCCGAGTGCCGGCTTGTAGGAAAGGTCACGAAATTTCTTGATCACCTGGTAGCCTGGCCGCTTCTCGTCCGAGGTGCCCAGTTCGCGACTGTCGTAATTGGCGAAGCCCACCGCGTACTGGCGGCATTGCGACATCCGCTCGATCGCCGGAAAGAAGAGGTTGTAGTCCGAGAAGCAGAGGTGGGTCGAGAAGGTTGCGTCCAGCCCCTCGACGCTGGCGTTGAAGCTGTCGACGAAGAGGTCGAGCTCGTCGGCTTCGGTCGACGCTCCCGGCTCGTCGACCTGGATCCAGCGCGCGCCCAGCCCGATCAGCGCCTGCAGGTTGGGGCGGATCAGGTTGCGCGAGACCTCCAGGACGAAGTCGCGGCGCGCCGCCTTGCGCGCGCGACGACGATCGACCGCGGGTTCGCGGAGGTCGGTGTCGACGTCGTAGCGCTCGTCGAAGGACCAGTCGGCGATGGTGTAGGCGCCGGTCACCGGGACCTTGAGCTCGGCGTCGGCGACCGAAACCAGGTAGGAGAACTCGGCGTTGTGGAACGGCTCGCGAAGCGAGATCGGCCCAATCACGGCGGCCTTGCTGTAGTACTTGTTGTCGAAGGCGCGCACACTGCCGCGGCGCTCGAAGCCGTTGGTGTGGTTGACCGCCCAGTCGTACATCTCGGTACGCTGCTGCTCCCCGTCGTAGACGACATCGAGGCCGGCACTTTCCTCGAGACGCAGGGCGTAGAGGCTGGACCAGCGCTGGATCTCGGCCTTCTGGTCCTTGCTGAAGGGCGCGTGACGCAATAGGTCGAGGAGCTTCTCATAGTCCGGAACCGTCAGCCGCTCGCCCCAGGCGCGGGCCTCCTCGAGGTCTTTGTCGTCGAGCGGCTTGCCGGCATACGCTTTTACGCGCCAGCCGGGCTTGTCGAGCGAGCCGACCTCGTGGGTCAGCAGCGGCTTGTGATCCAGCTCCGCCGTCATACCGACACCAGCTCCCTTGCTTTGCGGGCCGCCTCGCCAAGCCGCAGGACTTTCCGCTCGGCGACGACGGTTGGCAGATAGCCCAGCTCGCAATTCGACGTGAGATAGAGGTTGCGCGGCCGCACCGTGTCCGCGAGGTGGCGGGCAACCTCGACCGTATTGTCGAGCGATTCGAGGATCGAGCTGCGCCCATTGATGATGCCGGCGACCAATCCCTTGTCCCAGCTCGAGCCGAGCTCGGCAACGTCGGTTTCGGTCAGGTCGACGCCGATCGCGTCCACCGGCAGGCGCAGCAGCTGCGCAATATGCGGCCCGGCGTCACCGAAGTAGACGTGAAACCCCAGCGTCGCCTTCAGATCGCGGTGGAGGATTCCCAGCGCTTCGCCCAACGGCGCCCAGTCGTCCTGCTGGATGCCGAAGTAGCCCAACCATGGGTCTTCGAGGTGGATCAGTTCGGCCCCGCCGGCAACCGCGGCGTCGATCGCCGGTCGAAGCACCCGATGGGCCAGGTCGACCATCAGCCGGTTGCGGTCGTGGTCGGTGTGCGCGGCGCGCGAGAACATGTAGGGAGAGGGGAGGGTCGCGACCCGTGGACGTGGCACCGAGGCAGCCGCGACGACACCATCGGGGTTGGTCACCGTCGGGACCTTGCCCACGAGCTCGGGCTCCCTGAAGAAGGTATTGGTGTCGAACCAGCGGATCAGCGTGTGGGGTTTGACGCCGAGCGCCCCCATCAGGGGTCGGAAGATGTCCTGCCATTTGAGGAGTCCGTCGGAGAAGAAGTCCATGCTGGCCTTGCTCTGCACGCGAACGAAGGTGGCCTGATCGTCGGAGAAGGCCCGATCGACCGTATCCGCGCTCACCCGACCCCGGTCGATGCCGCGAGTCGCGGCCACAACCTGCTCCGAGCGGGGATAGATCCCGTGCTGATACGCGAGAACTTTGATTCGGAAAGTTTACGGAATCCCCCTAGCGCTGCATCAACGCCAGGCCGTCACCGGTGGCAATGGTTCGATACCCCTGGGACTCGAAGGCCGCGATCTGCTGCTGCAGGGCGGCGGGGCTGCGACCGAGCGCGGCGTAGTCGAGAGCGAGATATTCGGCGTTTTGAGGGCCCTCGTACTCGAGGTTGTAGATAAAGCGCCGGTGCGACAGGTGTGGGGTCAGGTTGTTTTCGGACGCGACCCGGGCGTCCGTCGGGATGCGTTCGAGGTTTGCGGCAAAGGCGCTGTAGCGCGGCTCCGTTTGGAACATCTGCGGGACGAAGTGACGAGAGAACGGCAGGCCGCCGAAGAGGTAGGAGAAAACCAGCGAGCTGGTCAGTACGGCCAGTGCGACGGGCCCCCGGAAGGCAGCCCGTACGCGGGCGAAACCGAGGATCGACGTCCCGATGACGAGGGCGATCAAGGTTGCCGAGTAGTGGCTGGTGAAGGCGTACTGCGGCGGATAGTTGGAGAGCAGCAGGATGCCCAGCGTCGGCAGGACCAGGATGGCGGCAAAGCCGGAGATGACGGTTAGCCCTAGGACCGGCCCGAAGATGCCAACGAGGAACTTCAGCTTCTGCGGCTGCAACAAAATGCTGGCCAGCCGGTCAGGATGCCTGACGGCGTTCGAAACGATATCGCCTGGATTGGTTCCCAGTTCTGGATACCTAAAGGCGATCCGTCCAGTGAAGTACGCGTACGAGCCCCCGCCAAAGGCAGGGATGATCACCTTGACGAGGCCCAGGAAGGCCACGAGGCTGCCGGCGAGGACGCCCACACCCAACATGAGGTCGCGTTTGGTCAGCAGGATATAGGCGCCGAATCCGAGCCCGACCAGCGGCAGTTCCTCTTTGACCAGGAACGTCGACACGAGGCTCAAGAGAAACCACCCGCGCTGGCCTTTTTCGAGGAAGTAGATGGCGAAGCCCAGGGGAAGGACGGACAGCGCCATCTCGTGGAAGTCGTAGAGATTGATGAACGCGACCGGTAGAAAGAGGAAATAGACGAGCGCCCAGACCAGCCGCTGAAAGCCGGGCTCGAGCTTGAGCCGGGCGAGCAGGTAGAGGGGCCAGACGCCGAGCGCCAGGAAGAGTGTTTGGATGACCAGCAACGTCTCCGGGCGCGGCAGCAGTGCGTAGGCGGGCAGCAGCAGCACGTAGACCGGAGAGAAATGGTCCCCGAAGTACGAATGGGGCTGCGGCAGGGCCAGGCTCATGGTGGATTCGAAGAAGCGCCCCTGTGTGGTGTTCCAAAAGATCTGGTCGAAGATGCCCAGGTCCGGTCCGAAGGAGTGAAACGTCGTATGGCGCAGGACGGACAGGACGCTATACAGGACGAAATACGCCAGCGCCAGGCCGGCCACGAGCTGGGCTTCGAACCGAACGGCTTGGCGCCGGATGTCCGCGATCACGCGCGCGAACTATAATGCGCTCGGCCAATAAACGTGAAGGGGTTTGGGGTCGTCCTGTTCGTCGTGCTGGCATCCTTGGCGCTGGCCGGATGCGGTGGCGACAACACGACCACCTTCGTGCTCGACAGCGGGTCACCGACGGCGTCCGCTTCCGCGAAGGCCTCGGCCTCGGCCGCGGCGACCGCCAGCGTCGCGGCCTCGAGCTCCACGCTTCCGAGTACGGCATCTGCCACGCCCATCGCCGGCAACCAGAAGATCATCATCGACAGCCCGGATGCCAGCACCACGATCAGCTCACCGGTCCAGGTGTCGGGTACGGCGAGCGTCGACAAGGGGACGGTGGTCGGGGTTGTCCTGGATGCCGCCGGCAACGAGCTGGGACGCGCAACCGCCACCGCGTCCGCGACCAAGCCGGATTACGGCCACTATGACCTCACCATCAGCTTCACCGGCGCCGCTTCGGGCACGAAGGGGCAGATCAAAGTCTTCGGGGTCAGCCCGCGTGATGGGACGACACCCACCTCTTACTACTTCATCACCATCAAGTTCTCCTAGGCGTCCCGGGCCGGAAAGCCCCCGGAAGCTCGTTACACGGTCTGATGGGGGACCCAGGCCTCTCGATTTCGATTGTCATCCCAACCTTCAACCCGGGCCGGGCATTCGGCACGGTCCTGCACCGGATCATGGGGCAGGGGCGGGTTCCGCTGGAGATCGTCTGCGCCGACCTGGGGTCCACGGACGGCATCCGGCATATCGTCAGCCAGTTCCCGACCGCGCGCTTTACCGAGGTCGCCGAGCCCGCCGGTCCACGCTCCTGGAACCGCGCGATGGAGGAGACCCGCGGCGATGTCGTCGTCTTCCTCGCCCAGGACGGACTTCCGGGAAACGGTGACTGGCTGAGCCACCTCACCGCCCCCTTCGAGGATGCGTCGGTTGGTGGCGTCTACGGACGGCAAGAAGTCGTCATGGGCGGTGACCCGGTTGTCGGCTTCCGGTTGGCGCAGCGGTTTTGCGCGCAGCCGCACTCGCGTCGGATTCGGGTCGGAGACGCGGTCTCCTACAAGTCGCTACCGTTTTTCATCGACAACGCGGCGGTGCGCCGCTCGGTCTGGCGCGGCATTCACTTCAACGACCATCTGCCGGTTGGCGCCGATCGAGTCTGGGCGCGGCAGGTGGTGCTGGCCAGCTACACGATCGGGTATGCGCCGGATGCCGTGGTCGTCAGGGACGTGGTCGCCGGGCTCAAGGCGGCATACCGGAATGCTGTCCTGACGGGATACACGGACCAACACTACGGCGACGGCGGAGGCACCCTCTGGCCGGATTCGCGGCACTTCGTCAAACGCGCCGCCTGGTATCTGATCAAGGGTTTCGCCTGGGGCGAGCTGCCCTACCTGGCGCTGGAAGACGTGGTGCATCGCTATGCCTACCGGCTTGGCCGGCGCCTTGATCGGATGAGCCCGCAGCTACGCGGACGATTCGCACCCGAAATGGCGCAACCGGATCGAGCGGTCGACGTCGACGACTGGGCCGCCTGAGCCCATCCTTGGCTCGCGTGATCCAATTGCCGGTGTGCCGATGCCACGCGATCTCGCGCGGCTCACCGAGCAGCTGTCGCGCGCCGGGTTCATTGCCGCGGACGACGAGGCGAGCGAACTCATGGCTCGTG